>Ga0105049_10004421_pt1 | contig 16488 bp, 14 predicted proteins | sample MAT06_FD_78087 | JGI IMG/M metagenome (GOLD analysis project Ga0105049, IMG submission 78087) | Freshwater microbial communities from Lake Fryxell liftoff mats and glacier meltwater in Antarctica - MAT-06 | ecosystem: Environmental > Aquatic > Freshwater > Ice > Liftoff microbial mat | place... | reverse complement strand
TCATGGCGAACCTCCTATTTTTAATGGCTCAAAGTAAGATTTTTTAATTGGAAAAAGCAAGCGTTTTGCAAACTTTTTTTCATAATCATATACGCAACACCAAACAAAGAGGTTGGGTGGGGAAGTGATTTTTTTTAAAAAAATTTTTTTGCCAAATATAGAGTCCCCGAGGAACGCAGACGGAATCAAATGCCCTGTTCAGGCTCGGAGCTTCGCCTCGCTATTTCGTCTACCGATACGATTTTACGATGTTCTGTATGCTTAAAATGTTTGTTCGGGTCGCGCATTTTCAAAAGCCCCGCAAATTGCCGCAGCATGAATTTCGGCACCTGCCATAAAGCGTTCCATACTTCGGGTGGGGCGCCATCCAAACGCAGCGACCACAGGATGTTCAGAGAAAAAATGACCAGCGCTGCTAGCAGCACTATACTCCAGATGGGGGCGACAAAAAACGCGATCGCTGCCAAGACCATGGCCAACCCCAATTGGATAAACATGGGCAGCACCAGGGTGACGAAGCCAAAGTACAATTGGTTTAAATTTAATCCCCAAATCCCGCTTAGGAGGATACCCAGTGCATTGGGCATGTTCTGGAAATAGGAAAAAAGCCAGCGGCTGCGCTGCGTTTCCACTGCTTCACCAGTTTCCACTTTCTCATCGTACACGATAGCTCGGCGGGCATAAGCGATGCGTTCGCCGCGACGGAGCAGAAAGTTTTGGAGTATCTTGTCTTCCTGCAACATCTTCTTCCACTGATGTTTGCCTTGTTCGATTTCAGGACTGGTTAGATAGGTTCTGTAAAGGACAGACTCTGTCGCCATACCAGAACCACTGATGACTGCGGAACCTCCCAATCGGAACGGCACTTCGCGCTCGATGTAGTTTTTGTAATGTTCGCCCATGCTGTCAAGTGCAGCATAGGTAGTGTCGAGGTTTTTTGCTAAACGCTGTCCTTGAATGCATCGAAATCCCGCATCGGCAAATCGGTTCAACTCCTCTAAAAACTTCGGATGGGCAAGATTGTCAGCATCAAAAACTGCCACGAAATCGTGTGGGTGGCGGAAATTGTCCATGGCGAGGAGAAGGCTTTTGGCCTTTAACCGAAGGGGTTCTGAGGGCCGCAAGACTACAAAACGTGGGTCGTCCAGGCCAAAATCAAAGTCCGGGCATTCGTCCGCAACAAGGTAGATCGTCAGATTTGAATGGGTTTGACGCAGGAGGGATTCTACCAATGGGTAAGCAATGACGGCATTGCGGTAGGCGGTGATGATGCAGGCGAAATGGTGGATTGGCGGACTGGTAATTGATGATGGGCGAATCGGCTTCAGTTCATACGTTTTACCTGCAAATAACTGTGCAAGCAACACCGTGACGAAAGGGTACACGAGTTGAATGGCTATGAGCAGGCAAATAAAAGCAAACAAAAATTTCATGGTTCATCGAGAACTTCCCGAAAGTTTAGAATTTACGGGAAATTGATTGGTGATTTGAAACCTGAAAAAACACCCCTTAAAAACGCTTTAAAATTTTCAAAATCGCCTTTAAAGATATATCTAAGGCCGTTTTTTGGCAAAGTCACCAGCAACAAAAAAACGAAAAATACCGCCAAGCGCCCAGCGTTGAAATTGCGGCGCATGAACAGCATTCGGTTGCGTGTAAGATAGAACGTTTTGGCCGTGCCCATTTTGCCAAGGGTGAGGCTTTCTTTGTGCCAAACCAGCGCGCGAGGTTCCACCCAAACTTCAAAACCCGCCCGACGGATACGCTCGCACCAGTCCAATTCTTCATAGTAAAGGAAAAAACCTTCCCACATCGGGCCAACTTGTTCCAGCACCTTCCGGGGCACCATCATGGCTGCACCGTGGGCGTATGCAGTGGGGCGGGGCTGAACGAATTGCCCACAATTTGGTTCGCGCTCACCCAGGGTGAGGTTTCGTCCCGTAAACGGAGAAACCGGGGTCATTCCAGCGTATTGAACTATGTAAGGAGGCCTTTTGCCGGACACGTCGTTAGCCTCCGGTTCTGGGAAATAACAGATCAAGGGACTCACAATGCCTGTATTGGGGTGGTTTTCAAAATGTTGGAGTAGTTGTTCGATGCATCCAGGTTCTATTTCAGCGTCGTTGTTGACAAAAAAAATATACTCGCCACTTGCAAACGGAAGCGCCAGATTGTTGCCGCCCGCAAAACCAAAATTCCATTCGCTGCGGATATATTTTACCTCCGGGTACCCGGCCTGAAAAATCGGAGCTGGGTTTTCTCGGCTGGCATTGTCTACTACAATTATTTCTACGTCCGGGCAGCCTTGTCGCCGGATGCTGTCGAGCAAACCACAGGTAGTGGCTGTTTCGTTGTAATTGACTGTAATAATAGAAACCATAAACACTAAACGCTAAACCCTCCACATCAAACATCCTCCTTTTGTACGAATACCCGGAAGGTTTTGAGCGCAATTCTGAGGTCGGCCAGTATAGAATATTTTTCTTGCGAATAAGCAATATCAAGGCCAATGCGCTCCTCGGCGGTCATGTCAGGTTGGCCTCGTTTGGAGACTTGCCAAAGCCCCGTAATGCCTGCCGGGGCCAAAAAACGGGCACTCCACTCGTCACTGGTAAGCGTTTCGGCTTCGTAAATTGGGAGTGGACGGTTGCCAACCAGCGACATCTCGCCGCGCAGCACATTGAAGAATTGTGGCAATTCGTCAATGCTGTATTTTCGGATAAACCGCCCGACACGAGTAATACGGGGGTCTTGAGCGATTTTGACAAAAATGGGTTTGCTGCTGGACACCCCATTTTGGTATTGGTTGAGATGGTGCATCCCAATCAACTGGTCTTCTGCGCCCGCATGCATCGAACGGAATTTTAGGAATTCAAAAACTTGATATCCCGAACCCACACGTTTCGACTTGTACACCACCGGCCCTTTGGATTCGAGCCAAATAGCCAACATGACAGGAAGCCAAATCCAAGCAGTGAACGCGATGCCAAGCGTAGCGCCCACAAGGTCGAAAATGCGTTTTTGAAATGGAATGCGGAAGCCAAAGTTTTCGCGCTTTACCCGATTGCATGCTTCCAATACCCTAGGCTTGAACTGGTTGAGAAACTCTAACCTATTTTCTAACATTTGCCAATCCACCGGAACCGTGTAGCAATCGTCCACGCCATTGGCGGCAAGGGCCGTTTTGTTGGCGGGTTTTCCTTTTTGGGTGAAAACTACCAGTGGCACGGAGCAGAGATCGGGGTGGGCAGCCATTTGTTGCGCCAATCGGTAGTGGTCGTTTATGAGCCAGTCCAATTCACACAAAACTGCGTAAGGCAGGTGGTAGGTAGCCAGCTCCCCTACACGTTTTCCCAGCCATAAAAAGGCGAGAAAACCGTTGTTTTCCATAGCGTACTGGTAGGTTGAGCTTTGATACGGGAAGTTGCTGATATTAGAATCAAAACTTTCGTCAAAGCCCACAAAGAGCAATTGTCGCGACGTCGCGAGTGTGTATTCGGAGGTGTGCAGGTTGGGATGCATGATTAAAAATTAAGCTAATCGGTGTTTGTTGTGCTTGTCCCTGCCTCTCAGCCGACGATATCCATCAGCCGATCTTGCAGCCGGGTAGGGCTGAAAGGTTTGGCGAAATACTCATAAGCGCCGAGCATCTTGAATCGGTGTTCTTCGGCTCCGTCGTCGGTATTGCCGCTGCCCAACACGACCACAGGGATATCGGCCCAAAGGCCGCTACAGCGCAGATTGGAGAGTAGTGCTGCGCCATCAAGCACTGGCATAGCAGAATCGGTCACGATGACATCGGGCATTACCCCTTTGCTAAGCCAGCTCATGGCCTCGAGGCCGTTTTTGGCCCCCACCACATCAAATTTATCGGAAAGGAAATTGCCAATAATTCGGCGAAGACCATCATGGTCTTCTACGAGAAGTAACCTTCTATTCATAATGTAATCGATGTTTTGGTCAAGATTAAACCCACACAATGGTGTGCGTCAAATAGTGTTTGATTCTGTTCAGTAAACAGATGCTTCGACAGAAGGAGGGTGGATTAAAATTAACGCGAAATAAGTCCTCGTACAAAAAGTACAGAGGCAAAGATTAAAACCTGGGAGGTTTTGAAATAATTCAACTGATATATGCTAGTAAGCGCACATGAATTTTCTCCATGCAAAGGTGTTTGCTTTAGTATCAGGTGGCATTACAAAGTTCCAAAAAAAACTTGCAAAATTCACATGTTCAGCCCAACAGAAAACCTCAAAAACCATCTTATGAACAAATCAGGCAGCTGAACTTCCTCGTTTTCAGGAGTGCTCTACCCTGAGATCAAATAGCAAGTATTAAGCCAAATTTTCTAGGTCGTAAATAACAGCGACCTGGGCAAGAACATCTCCAACCACAGGGTTTAGATAAAACAAAGATAATGCCGTTTACAAAAAACGAAAAGCCTTTGGGTTAATTTGTAAGTGCTCTAATTTTACAATTTTTAAAATATTAAATTTAAAAGTATAGATAATCAACTAGATATCAATAATATAAATTCAATCATTCCCCTATTTACCCTTTGGGTTCAACTGGTTTAATCCAAAATAGCTGCATTCAAATAGCCCAATTTTACTAAAGTGCAGCTATCCGGCAAACCCTCGCTTTACCTTTGGCACTTCAAATCCTTTGCGCGTGCTCGAAATTGTCTTTTGGTCGGGGCTTGCCCTCATTTTTTACGCTTACCTTGGCTATGGGCTTGTTTTATGGGCTTTCGTGCGCATCAAACGGTTGTTCATCCCCTCTATTGCCCCAGAGGCAACCCAACTGCCGGCGGTCACATTCGTTGTTTGCGCTTACAACGAGGAGGATTGGATTCGTCAGAAAATTGACAATTCTCTTGCACTCGACTACCCGCGTACCCTTATCCAGTTCTGTTTCGTTACCGACGGATCTGACGACCGTACGTCCGAAATTGTACGCAATTACCCCTACCCTTCCGACCTGCGCTGGCAATTGCTCCATCAGCCCGAACGGCGTGGCAAGATCGCCGCTTTTCAGCGTGCCATGCTGCAAATAGAAAGCCCCGTAGTGGTCAGCACCGATGCCAACACCCTCGTGAACCCCGAAGCCATCCTCCGAATTGTGCGGCATTTTGCCGACCCGCAGGTAGGTGCTGTGGCTGGAGAAAAACGGATTTCGATGGCCGAAAAAGACGATGCCAGCAGCGCGGGAGAGGGTATTTATTGGAAATATGAGAGTCTTTTAAAAAAGTGGGACGCTGAACTTTGGTCGGTCGTCGGTGCAGCAGGCGAACTCTTTGCCTTCCGAACCGAGTGCTACGAACCGGTACCACCCGATACACTGGTGGAGGATTTTTACCTTACCATGCGCATTGCACAACGCGGCTGGCGGGTGCAGTACGAGCCGGGTGCCTGGGCTTCAGAAGCCTCCTCCGCCTCTGTGGCCGAAGAAATGAAACGCAAGGTCCGCATCGCTGCTGGAGGCCTACAGGCTGTTTGGCGGCTTGCACCGCTCCTCAACCCACTGCGCTACGGGGTGCTGAGTTTCCAATACGTATCACACCGTGTGTTTCGCTGGACGCTGGCCCCGCTATTATTGCCAATCTTGTTGATAATCAATGTTTTGCTCGCACTACAAGGCAATTCATTTTTTCAAATTTTGCTATTGGCGCAAGTCCTTTTTTACCTTTCCGCATTCGTTGGCTGGCTTTTGGAACAGCGTAAATTGAAAGTAAAAGCACTTTTTGTGCCCTACTATTTTTGTCTAATTAACTGGGCTATGTACGCCGGTTTTGTACGACTCCTGCGCGGCCGCCAATCCGTGTTATGGGAAAAAGCGAAACGGTCCACCAACGTCTAAGATATTGCGCTACCTTCTAACCAGTTTGCCCGTCACGATCTGCTCCCCTACACGCAATCTCCAAATACCGAGGCTTCCAGAAGCAAGCGCCGAACCCGGTATTTCCCAGCGATGCAGGCCTGAAGCGAGATTTTTCTCTTCTGAAAAAACAATGCGGCCAGTCAGGTCAAACACCTCCAAAACGGCCGATTTGGCACTTTCCAATTCCACTTCTAAAAATGTTTGATTCACAAAAGGATTGGGGCTGGGGACTCGAATGCTCAAGCCTCCGAGTTCTGGCGAATGAGTGGCTACTAAGCCTTTGTAGGCAGAGCCTATCGTATAGTAGAGACTGCAGTCGCTGCCCACTGCGAAGGTCCTCATGGTAGGGTCATCGTGTACAACCGTTAAAATCGTGTTCAAATTTGCCGATTGAAGTGTTGTGAGGTGTATGTAAAAAAGTGGAGTGTCCGCCGGGACAAATAAATTAAAGTAACCCGAAGCGGAAAATTTAAGCGCACCTGTGAGCGTATTATAGGTAGCGAAAGCAGGAGAAACGATATCAATCAGACCATCGGAAATCGAATCATATCGCGCCAATGTCGGGTCGAGGAAAAACTGAGCTTGCAGGCTACCGAGGTCAAAATCCTTATCAAATTTCACAGGGATAGCCACTGGAACACCCGCCGAAAGCTGTCCTTGCGGTAGCACGAGGGTGATAGAATCAGTTAGAATTGGAGGGGAATATGGTTCCCCATTCAAACTCGCATCGCCGTCCACATCCCCAATTTTTATGCCCACAACTTTTGCAGTATCGCCATCCAAAGCCGCCAGCTCGGTGCTATTAATTCCCGATAGACAAGCCAGTTGAAAGGGGTTGTTTGGATTGGGGAAAATGCAATAGTCAGTGAGGAACAGCCAGGAAGAGTTGTTTGGCAATACCGTGTATATCCCTAATAACAACTTCCTGAATTCTACTATATCGAAGGTGTTGATAGAGCCAGATCGGTTTGCGTCGGCGGCAATCATCGCATAAGGAGAAGGCAACGGGTTGATGCCTAAAATATGCTGGGAAATTTTGCACTGGTCAATGACGCTGACACCGTTGAGATAGTCCGTGTCTGGTACTGACGCACTGTATTCAAACGAGGTGCCCGGCAGATACTCGCTCAATATCACGGTCATGTCAACGCAGGATCGGCTGGTGTCCAAGATGAAAACCTGGGGAGAGTATGGAAACGATGGATTGGTGGCTTTGAAGGTCAAAACTGTTCCTTTAATGGGTCGGCTGTCTTTCCAAAGTTCAGCGCAAAGTTGGAAACGAATGGTGTCTTGTGCCTGTAGTCCAAAGGAAAACGAAAGAAAAACGAGGGCGGTGAAATACCGATTCATAGAGACGAGATTTATAGAGTTAGCAGAGAAGTCCTACGGGAAGCAAGACCTTATCAGTTACAAATCTAGTCAGGAATCAGAGAAAGTATATGTAATAAACCGGCTTTGACCAAATTGGTCAAAATCTCAAGCCTCATTATTCCGAATTAACGCCTCTTCCTCCCGCTTGGGGCGCTTTCTAAAAAATTTCGGATCTACCACCAAAAGCCCAAAAGATTCCCCATCTTCCTTATCCCGCTTGGAATGGTGCGTGCCGTGCGCCCGCAAAATGGCGCGGCTGTATTTGCTGTCCAATTGTTTGAACCAACTAAACCGGCGGTGGATATACACGTCGTGGATAAGGAAATAGGTAAGCCCATACAACGAAATACCCACGCCGATGAAGAGCACCCAGAAATGGGCCGTAAGCCCCCCGATCATATAACAAGTCATGCTGGGAATGGCAAAAACAAGGAAAAAGCGGTCGTTTTTTTCAAAAAAACCTTCTTTTTCGTGTTTGGGCAAGTGATGGTCTTCGTGCCAGTTCCAGAGAAAACCGTGCATCACAAACTTGTGTGTGAACCAAGCAATGAATTCCATGCCGAAATAAGCGGCCAAAGTGACAAGGGAATAAAGCAACCAAGTAGGCATATCGGAAAGTAAGTATCAAGTTTTAATAATGCCCCAAAAACAGCGTTTGGAGCGATTTGTTTTTACTTTTTGGCAGACCTGTAAGGTTTTTTTAAAGTTCAGTGTCAAGGAATTCTATTTTTGCCCAACTAAAATCAACTTTTGCCATGCTCAAAACTTATACCCTCGCTGCATTGCTGTTTGCCCTCGCTTTTCAATTATCCGCCCAAAATGATCACTCGTTCCAATGGCGGTATGAGTCAAAATCCGGCGCCCCCATGTTTCAATTGGATGTGTTGCCGCTGGCTGACAGGGGCTATGTATGTTCAGGCTTGATAGAAAGCCCGGTCGGAAGCAACTTTTTCTATCCCTGTCTGTACCGCTTAGACTGCCAAGGTAAGGTAGTATGGGCCAAAATGTTCAACCAGGCTACCCAGACACCCAACAACACAAGCGGGCGTGTGCTCAAAATCTCGGAGACTGATTTTGTGCTGGTGAGTACCGTCGGATTTTATTTCACCAGTCCCCGCAACGACCTCTTTTTGGCTCGTGTAGATGGCGATGGAAACACGGTATGGACGCGGCGCATCGGCGGGGGCACCAACAATCAGGATGTAGCCCATGCCGCTATCGTGGCCTCAGACGGGAACATAGTAATTGCTGGCCAAACAGGCTCCTGGGGCACCGATGCTGGCACGAACAATAACTACACCGACCAGTATTTTATGAAGTTAAGCCCGGCGGGCAACATCCTCTGGACCCGCACGGTGGGCAATGCCCAAAAAGTGGACCGCGCTTTCGACATCGTGGAACTGGCCGATCAAAGCCTCGTGGCGGCAGGCTCCTACATCCACACCGGCGGCACCTTCTACGCAAATCTCCTGAAAATGGACAAAAACGGCACCGTGCTTTGGCACAAGGTTTTTGGAGAAGGCACCGCTCCACAAGCCAATCATGCTTATGGCGTGCTACCCACTTCTGACGGCGGGCTGCTGGTGACCGGTTCTTCCACCAATTTGCAGACAAATTTTCAGGGTTACGATGACTTCCTCATCGTCAAAACCGATGCCAACGGCGAGGTACAATGGTCGCGCGTGGTGACTGGAGGCGGACCCGATTTATTCGAAAATGCAAGCGGTGCTGTGGAAAAGCCCAATGGCGACTTTGCCATCATGTGTGCCACCAGTTCATTCCCAACCATTGGTTTTGTGGGCAACAAGTACGCATTGCTCACACTGACACCGACGGGATCTTTGGTAAATTTAAAAACCTACAATCTCGGAAGCTCGCACTATCCACGCATCCTTCGCCACCCACAGGAAAACAGTTTCCTGATTTCTGGCTTCACCAATTGGACGGGCTATGGCGGCAACGGCAACCGCTTCGACCCACTCCTGATCAACCTGGATACCGATTTTGAAGTAACCTGCACCTACAACGACTACACGGGGTTCACTTCGCTTTTCAACCCTGCTTTCGACTTTGACGACGCTCCCGGCACATCCGGGGCGGGTGGAACGGTAGTGAATGACCTCGCCGATGCCTCCAATTTTGAACTGCTGCAAGATGTGGTCTGTGAATTCAGGCCCTACGAGTCCTGCTCTCCTTTCAGTGCCGTAGAAGAATATGCTGCCATGCAACAAGGTTTTGAGGTGTTCCCGAATCCTGCCCGCGCAGACAGTCCTATTTCGCTGCGTTGGGAGGGTATGGATGTTGAACAGGTCAATATTTGTGATGTACACGGCAGGCTTATTCGACAGTATCACCCTGTTCCGGGCGCGAGCAATTTGGATGTGCGTGTTGATTGGGCGGGGGTTTACTGGGTGTATTTGCAAGGAGGGGGAAGGAGTTGGGCGGAGAAAGTGGTGGTAATAGGGCGATAATTCCCATGCTTATTGACGGATGATCAAAGTCATCTCGCCAAAAGACACTGATTATTAATACACCCCGAAGTCTTTGGTGGTGACAAAAACAATAAAACCCCCGCTCGAAAGTTAATAAGCCCATTCAGAAAATGCATTTCAATTCGACGTCCTGTTCCTTCACAATATGTTCCAGCGCATCCTTCTATTTTCGGTTCTAAGTGCTTTTTTCTTCCAAACCCTCCACGCCCAGTGCATCTCCGGCGATTGCAAAAACGGGCGCGGCACCTATATTTTTCCCTCTGGCGCCAAGTACATCGGCGATTTCAAAAACGGTGAAATTCACGGTGTAGGGGTGTGCTACTACACCAACAAAAGCAGTTACCGGGGAGAATGGAAAAGCCGCTACCCGGAAGGCAAAGGCACCAAAACCTACGCCGATGGCACTACCCGCACCGGGCTTTGGCTCAAAGGCAAACCCGTGGACGAAAACGGCACCGTGTTGGCCGAATACATCGCCAAGAAAAAAGAAGAACGCGCCGATGATGGTACCAACATCCAGTCAGGCTGTATTTCAGGCGATTGCCAGAGCGGTCAGGGCACTTTTGCTTACCCAGACGGCAGCAAATATGAAGGGAGTTTTACCAATGCTAAATTTGAAGGCCCAGGCTCCTTTTATTTCTCCAACGGCGACAAATACGTCGGTAATTTTAAAGAAAACTACCCCGATGGAGAAGGCACCCGCTTTGTGAAAGAATCGGGCGCAAAAGAAACGGGCGAATGGAAACAAGGCGAATTTTTGGGCAACAGCCTGGTACAAAGCGGCAAGGTTGGCTGTATTTCGGGCGACTGCGAAAGCGGCAAAGGCATCTTTGTTTACAAAGAAGGCGCAGCTAAATACGTCGGTACCTTCTCCAATGAAATGCCTCACGGTTATGGCATCTGCGACTACGCCAACGGCGACCGATACGTGGGCGAATGGCAGGCTGGAGCTTTCTTTGGCAAAGGCGTTCTGAGTACGCGCGAAGGCACGATAATAGATGGCTACTGGCGCGAAGGCGAATATGTGGGCAGGGATCAACCCACTGATTACGAAACCGTTGCGGTATTTGAAAAGCCGGCCCCTCCGCCCGTGGCAATGCCCCAATCAAAAGTTTGGGCCCTGGTGGTCGGTGTGGCATCCTACGACCACATGCCCGTGCTGCGTTACACCGATGACGACGCATATCGTTTTTATGCCTTCCTCAAAAGCCTTGAAGGGGGCGCATTGCCCGACGAACAGGTGCGCGTGCTCATTGACGAGGAGGCCACCCGCGAAAACGTGCTGGGAAATATGAACGAACTCTTCGGAATGGCTGGCCCCAATGATCTCATCATTTTCTATTTTTCGGGCCACGGCCTCAACGGTTCGTTCCTGCCCATTGATTTTGACGGGTTCAATAACAAAATCGCCCACGAAGAAATCGCAGCCGCATTTAACAAAAGCAAGTCACGTTTCAAGCTCTGCCTCGCCGATGCCTGCCATTCGGGCAGCCTGATCGCCATGCGTTCCGTTGAGCCAGAGCCGGAACTGGTAAAGTTTTATTCCAGCCTCGCCAAATCGGTGAGCGGAACGGCCCTCCTCATGTCGAGCAAAGCCGAAGAGACCTCGCTCGAATCCTCTGGCCTGCGCCAAGGCGTTTTCAGCCACTTTCTCATTCGCGGCCTTAAAGGAGAGGCGGACATGAATAAGGACAAGGTGGTGACGGTGCAAGAACTGTTTGATTTTATCAACGACAAAGTGCGCGACTACACCGGAAACCGACAAAGCCCCGTCATCAAAGGCACTTACGACCCGAGGATGCCTGTGGCGGTGGTGCGATGAATCATTTGGCCATTCGAACGTCCCGCAAGAATTGTTCGTCGTCCAGAGTTTTTAAAAATGCAATGCGTTCAATTCAAAATAATGGGGCGCTCTGCCTGCCATGATTTGCTTTCCAAGCGCAACAGATAGCGGCCCGCAGGCAACTGCCCGACTTCTATTGGAATCGTATTGAGGCCGGGTATAATTTCTAATGAACCCTGTTTCACCAATTTGCCGTCGGCAGACCAAAACGACATTTTTGCCTTTTCACCGTTGGCCGCATTCAGACGGATGGTAAAATTTGTTCTGGCAGGGTTTGGCGCAAGGTCAATATACAGTGCTGGCAATGGGTCTTCTATAATAGAAACTACCGTGTTGTTGCGACTGACCAGCCACAAATCCGGGTCAAACACCAAACTAGTAGGCGAGAAGTCAAGCGCAGCCGTGAATTCTTGCCCACTGAATGTATGGTTCAAAACCAGCACCGTATCCTGTACTCCATTGCTCAATTTTACGGCCACCGGCATTTCAAAAAACGAAACTGAAGGGTCTGAGGTCGTTTGCAGAAGGGTTATTTTTACATCGTTGGTTGGGCTTACTGACCACTTGGTTTGGTAGGACGGGAATCCTTTGCCATAAAACCAATCGGCAAAAAACTCGTCGAGATTGGCCCCAGAAACCATTTCCATGTGGGTTTTGAAATCACTGGTCTCAACATAGCCGTATTCTAAGCTGGGGTCGTTCACATAGTTGTAAATTCCAGCAAAAAAGATACTGTCTCCAAACTTCCAGCGCAACATGTGGAGCAGCATGGCTCCCTTGGCGTAAGAAAGGCGGCTGTTGAATATCCGTCCAACGCTGGTGGTATCATCCACCCAGACTGAGCCATCGGGGATAAGCGTAGCTTTATCTATGCGATCGGCTTTGTAAAGCTCCCAATATTGCGGTTGGAGGTAATTGTAACAAAGACCAGTGCAGTAACTGGCAAAGCCTTCATTGAGCCAAATATCTTCCCAAGAAGCACAGGTTATTTTGTCGCCAAACCATTGGTGTGCCAATTCGTGAGAGAGGAGGTCAAAACCAAAAGCGGAGACAAAACTCATGGTTTGGTGCTCCATTCCGCCTGCTCTGCTAAATTGGGCGTGACCATATTTCTCTGCTTTAAAAGGGTATTGACCAAAAAGTTGGTTGAACATCTGGAAGACGGCCACATTTTGGTTAACGCCAATTTGGGCATCGGCCAAGCTTTCTGGATAGACATAGTTAAGTATAGGCGTGGTGTCGCCCCCAAACGGCGCAGGCACCGTAAAGACAGTGTAGTTCGTCACCGCTATTGCAACCAAGTATGCTGCAACAGGGTAGCGATGTCGCCAATGTGCTGTAATCCAACCATTTGCCGTCGTTTCAGACTGTAAAAGTCCGATGCTTGCTGCCCGATATCCCGCAGGGTTGGTAATGAAAATATCAACAGAATCAATTTTATCATTGAGCGCTTGTTTACAGGGCCACCATTCCATAGCACCATACGGCTCGGAGAGCGTCCAAAGAACCGGAGTCCCCGCATGAGTATCTATTCTAAAAGACCCAAAACCCGTGGAATCTGGTATGCCCTGATAAAAAAACGTCAAAGAATCTGTCAAAAAAGCAGGCAATTGTGCAGGGAATTGCACCGTGATTATGTCGCCATTTTGAGAAAAGGGCAGTTTTTGGCCATGGAAACGAATGCTATCCATGGTTAATACCTCCGAAAAATCGAACTCAAGGCTGGCAACTGTTTCCACAGGCTCGAACACGGTGAGCACCGTTCCCTGAATGTATTTTATGGCTGGGTCTACGGTCCAGTGCAGTCGGCAATAGTGAATGTCGCTGCGATTGTCGGCACTGTTCTGAAGGTCGCGGTCTGAGGCCTTAGGGTGGGCGCGAGTCCAAGCCGCTTTTTCGCAATCAATGAGGTCTTCGAGCGGGTCGAGAACCTGAGCAAATAAGGCACTTGAAACCAGACAGCAAAGGGCGAAAAAGCAGCATTTTTTCATGTCAATAAATTTGTTGAAAAGGAGAAGATGGATGAAGACTATTTCACGCCGTATTTAGTCGGGTTTTCTAAAAAGGTTTCTTTGCAGCTTGGGTTGCAGAAACCATAGATTTTACCGCCGTAGTGCACGGTGTCTTCGGTTGTTTTGTCCACTTTCATCTCGCAAACCAGGTCTATATCTGTAGCCCAGGGCAGCGTTTCGCTGCTGGATGCGGTAGCGGTTGAGGGGGGCGTTTTAGGGGCACTTTGTTGACAAGCAGCGAGCAGGAATATAGACAGCGCTGTGAAGGATAATATTTTGATAATCATCGTCAGGTCTTGCTTAATGTGAAGTTTTGAGATTGCAAAGATAAGCCTTGGGAGTTAAGGATATTGAACACGCATCAGGCACGGATTAGACACTGATTTTAGCCAAAGAAAGAGCCAAAATCCGCGTCTAATCCGTGTTCCACCAGTTCAATCATCCTTAAGGCTTCACCGAAAATTTTGTCGTTTTGGTCGTCTTATTCCCGTTGTGGTCTTCTACTACAATGCTCAGGGTAACCGCCGTTTCTGCGGCTACGGCTGGCGTCCAGAGTTCATGAAAGGTGTACTCCGTTTTGTCGTGAACCATCGGCGTAGCCTTATGTAATTCAACACCATCAGAATCTTGTGTGACTTTGATCTCCATCTCATGGAGACTTTCGTCTGTTACGGTACCTTTAATCGAGACTTCTCCTGAAATGGATGTATTTTCTACTGGCGATTCAAGCGTCAGTATGGGAGCAGCAGTGTCATTTTCATCATGATCGTGGTGTGTGTCGCAAGCGGCTACGATTAAGAGGCAAAAGGCCGCGAAAAGAATGGATTTGATTTGCATAACAAAAGTTAGAATTTGAAAATGAAAATTGGAGGTATTATGCTGGTTTTTTAAAGTATTAACGTCAAGGGCAAAACGGCGCTTGTATGCCTTTTGCACTCTGAAGCAGGTTTATTCCACCACGATTTTTTTCACCGCGATGCCTTCATTGGTAAAGATTTGAACGAAATAAATACCCAAAAGCCAGCAGCGCCACTGTGAGAAACAGTGTTCGCATATTACATGAAATTGAAATTATTAAAAGGGCTCGGAACGTGGCTTCGAGCCTACCTACCAGACACTTTTGTTTTACTCCAAGACCTACTAAGTCTTACGTAGGAAAATGTCCAGAAAGCAGGAGGCCGAGAAAGTGTTCAGGCAGGAGGCCTGAAAATATCAGCCACAGGTGCATCGGGCAAAGTAACCCGACTTGGCGGCAGCGCTACCGCACTCCACAACGCTGTGTCAACTATATTTAGGTAAGCAGGACATTGAAAAAACAACTGTATGTCCTTGATTTCATGAAAGTTTTTGGGCAACTGAGGTTCCTTGGAATTGTTTTTTTCGCGTGCCGCCATTTGCTTTTTGAAAGCGCATTTGCCATCGCAGTGCAGGCTGGGCTTGTCCTTGTTTTCGCATTGGGCCACGTATGCAGCGCGATTCCATTGGTAGTGCAACGTCCAAGCTGTCCGAACAGACGCTTGGCCAACAATGCCGCACAGAAGCAATAAAGAGAGGAACCGTTGCATACTTTGAGGAGCAAAGATACTGCAAGGAATGAAGGAGGAATGTCAAATTTTTGCCACACGGAGTCAATTTATAATTTATCCAACACCTTAAAATTAGTTGTGCTCGTGTTTCGCCGTTGTTGGCTCATATTGCCTCCGACCTAAATTCACCGGGTGACTTTGAGTCAGCGGGTGAATTTAGGTCGGAAGCAATATGAGCCTGTGTTTTTTCAATAGTCAACTGTTAAAGTTCAAACTTTTGAAATCAGATGCCCTCTTTCCGTGTGACGAAAGGCAGTTCTTAACGTCTTTTTAACGATTTTGAAAAAACGGGGTCTTTTTCCCACACTTTTTGCAGTTTTTTTCGTGCCTTTGTGGACTGAATCACAGACCTAGTGCCGCGTCCATCAAATAACCCATGAATCTGACGGCCATATTTTCCGCTCCTTCTGCGTTCTTCGTCGGTTAAAATGTCCCGCATTTAGCCCTCCTCACGCCTTGATGAGCAAAAAATATGCCTTCGCATTTTCATGGGTTATTTGGTGGACGCGGCACTAGTCTGTTAAAATCCGCCTGAAGTGACTGCAGTCGCAACGAGAAAAACTTCGACCTCCGCCACACTTTCTGACTCGCAACTCATCGCTCTTTATTTGCAAGAGCAGGACGCGCGACACTTCAGTCAGCTTTACCGCCGCTATGCAAGCAAAGTGTTTGCTAAATGCATTTCTATGCTGGCTGACCATGGAATGGCACGAGACGCGACACAGGATGTGTTTATCAAGATATTATTGAACCTTTCAAAATTCACCGAACAATCTTCCTTTTCTACCTGGGTGTATTCTATCACTTACAATTATTGTATTGACCTGATACGCAAGAAAAAGAAGAATATCCTGATTTTCACAGAAGACATGGGCCGGATGGGCACAGAAGCCGATGCAAATATCCCCGACAGTGTGATTTTGGAAATGGAGACCAACCGCTTGGAAAAAGTGATGGACAAGCTGCCAGTAGGGGACAAGGCGATCCTGGACATGAAATACACCGAGGATATGTCCATCAAGGAAATTGGCGATGTATTGAATAAAACCGAAAGTGCCATCAAAATGCAGATAATGCGTGCCAAAATCAAGGCACAAGGCATTTATGAAGATATGTTTGGCACTGAACCAATTGGAGCATAAATAATCCGCACACCTATTATAGGAACGCGACACCAATAGCTTAGTCATTTGATGCCACCCTTTGTTCCATCATACGGCCCCTGTTTTTCTTTAAATAGCCCCACTATTCGCAGAAAAATAGGGTTGTCTGATGAAAAAATGGTTGACCTAAAATGACTAAGT
>Ga0105049_10004416_pt1 | contig 16501 bp, 17 predicted proteins | sample MAT06_FD_78087 | JGI IMG/M metagenome (GOLD analysis project Ga0105049, IMG submission 78087) | Freshwater microbial communities from Lake Fryxell liftoff mats and glacier meltwater in Antarctica - MAT-06 | ecosystem: Environmental > Aquatic > Freshwater > Ice > Liftoff microbial mat | place... | reverse complement strand
TTATAAAAAAATCATTGAATTTATATCCTTAAGTTAGCACAATCAACTGATACCAATTTAATGAAGACTGCTTTATTCAGCACAAAATCGTACGACCGCGAGTATTTTAATAGATTCAATGACAACAATAGGCATAACATAAGCTATTTTGAAGAATCATTAAATGCTAACACAACCGAACTAACCAGAGGATTTGGAGCTGTGTGTGTTTTTGTAAATGATAAAGTTGATCGGGAAACCATCCATAAATTGTCAGAAAACGGTGTAAAATTAATAGTACTGCGTTGTGCAGGTTTTAATAACATTGACCTGAGCAGCGCTGCAGAAAAGGGAATCAAAATTCTTCGTGTACCTGCCTATTCACCGCAAGCTGTTGCCGAACATGCAGTGGCGCTAATTATGACACTTAATCGAAAAACGCATAAAGCCTATAACAGAATAAGAGAAGGTAACTTTTCTTTAGAAAGGTTAACGGGCTTTAATCTTTTCAATAAAACGGTGGGAGTATTTGGTACCGGGAAAATCGGCAGTGCATTTTGTGAAATCATGTTAGGCTTTGGGTGCAACGTTTTGGCACACGACCTTCAAGAATCGGAAACGTTGAAACAGAAAGGTGTTATCTATACTTCTACGGATGAAATTTATAATCATTCGGATATCATTTCACTTCATTGCCCACTCACTCCTGAAACAAGGCACATGATTAACACCGCCGCATTTGCAAAGATGAAAGATGGTGTTATGATTATTAATACTGGCAGAGGAGCATTAGTTAAAACGGAAGACGCTATAGAAGCATTAAAAATAGGGAAGTTGGGTTATTTAGGTATGGATGTTTACGAGCAGGAAGAAAAACTGTTTTTTAGAGATTTGTCCGAAAATGTCATTCAAGATGAGATACTTATGCGATTAATAGGATTTCCCAATGTATTGATTACCGCTCATCAAGGTTTTTTTACGAAAGAGGCATTAGAACAGATTACGGTTATAACCTTAAAGAATATTTCCAGTTTTGAGTCTGGTGAACAGCTAGAAAACGAAGTGGGTATTTAAAGGGAACCTAAAAAGTCAGATATCGAGCCGAACAAGTAATTAAAAACGTAGCAAACATAGGATATGTGAGGCTTTTAGTTTTAAAATTTTGAGGGCTCTAAAACTTGTAGGCGGTAACTTAGTCGCAAGAAGAATACATCTTCTCAATCAGACTCAAGTTCACTGTAGCTCAATAAGCACTAGCCATTTTTTAAGTAATTCCAAACTTTTAAGTACTGTCCACTTTAATCAAGTTATAGAATGATTAAATGAAGGTAAGAGAACTTTCGTTCATTGTAGTAGTCTTGTTTCTTTATAGAAGCAAATTAGTGTTCAAAAAAATAATGAACTTATTATTAGAAACATCTTCATTCCGGATTTACCCTGGAAGATTTCTCAAGAAATCGGGGAAAATACCTAATAAAAGACTCAACACAATTCCCGCCATTAGTACAAAGTTGAAGGCGAAATTGGTTTCAATTTTTTCAAGTGGAGCGACTTCGTTGTTAAATGCATAAATCACTGGTTTGAAATAGTAATAAATTCCGATTAAAGAGCCAATAATAGCGGTAACAACAACGTAAATTAATCCGCTTTGCAAGGCAGTTAAGAAAACAAAGTACTTTCCGAAGAAGCCTGCTAATGGAGGAATACCAGCCAAAGAAAACATTGAAACGACTAAGGCAGTTGTCATTATTGGGTTATTTTTAGCTAAACCTTTGTATTGGTCTAATGGCAATTCGTTTTGGAATTTACTTAGACCAATTAATACGGCAAATGCGGTAATAGAAGCAATGCTATAAGCGGCTGAGTAGTAAAAAATTGCGCTAGACGATAATTCGTTCAGTGCTAATATTGGAATCAATAAATAACCTGCATGCGACACGCTCGACCAAGCAAGCATTCTTTTAGATTCGTTTTGCATTACCGCTGTAATGTTTCCTAATAAAATGGTTGCCGCACATATAATCCAAAGTATTTTAAACCAAGTATTATCTATGCCGCTAAAACAAGAATCAAATAATCTGTAGAAAGCAGCAATACCAGCAGTTTTAACCACTGTTGCCATAAATGCTGTGATTAATGTAGGAGAGCCTTGATACACATCTGGTGTCCAAAAATGAAACGGCACCGCACCAATTTTAAATGCAAATCCAATTAAAATCAACATAACACCTGTGCTAAATAACATAGGAAGTTTCTCGTGCTCTGCCACGTAATCGGATATTTCAGCTAGGTTAAAACTGTTTGTAACTCCAAATATCAGTGTTATACCAAATAAGAGAAAACCAGAAGCAAATGCTCCCATTAAAAAGTATTTTAAAGATGCCTCGTTGGATGCAATGTTTAACCTGCGGCTACCGGCTAGAATATACAAGGCTATAGAAAGTATCTCTATACCGATAAACAACATCACCAAATTACTAAATGAAGCCATTAAAAGGCCGCCAACGAGCGTGAAAATCATTAAAGCATAAATATCTCCAATATGACTTCCTTCGTTCCTAAAATGATAACTGGCAATAAGCATTAGGAGTAAAACGGAAACAATCATTAAACCAGTAAATGAAACCGCGTAATGGTTGTAATCTATCATTCCATAAAATGAAGTGGTAGTTAATTCCCAATCCATCGCGTTTAGAAAGAAAGCTACAATTAAACCAATTATAACCGTTGGTAAAAGAAGTTTCTTGTATTCGAAGGCGCCGATAAAAAGCACCAAAAATCCAAGCAAAGACAAAAATACGAGAGTAGTCATAGTTATAGTTCTGTTGCGAGGTGTTGGTTAATTTCTGAAATTAAGTATTTCACGGATTCATCAGTTAGGTTAAAAATAAACTGAGGAAACACTCCTAAAAAAATGATTAATCCTACAATCGGGAAAAATACCAATCTTTCGGAAATTGTTAAGTCTTGGAAAACACTTCCTTCTGAAGCTGGTCCTAACATGCTGAACTTAAAGGCACGTAACATGTAAACGGCTCCTAAAATTATGGTTAATCCAGCAAAAGTTGCATACCAAAAGTTGTGTTCGTAAAGTGAATTCAACAATAAAAACTCTCCAATAAAACCACTAGTTAGCGGCAATGCAACGCTGCCAAAGGTAATTACCAAAAAAACAGATGCGAAAACGGGTGCTTTTTCTCGAATTCCACCCAATTTATCAAAGGCATAAGTGCCTCTTCTTCGCAATAGTATCTCAGCTACAAAGAACATTCCTACGGCACAAACTCCGTGCGAAAGCATTTGTATCAACGCACCTTGAAAACCGGTTCTGCTTAATGTAAAAACGCCCGCAGTAATTAAAGCAACGTGCGCAATAGATGACCAAGCAAATAAGCGTTTTATTTCTTTTTGACCAATAGCAATCCAAGAAGCGTAAATAATTCCTATAATGCAAAGTATGATTATCAAATCGTTGTAAGCAAAAACTGCTGCTGGTGCAATAGGTAACAGCCAACGCATGATGCTGTATATTCCCATTTTTAACATGATAGCCGAAAGCAACATTGTTCCAGCGTTTGGTGCCGTGTTGTAGGTGTCGGGCTGCCAGCTATGAAAAGGAAGTAAGGGTATTTTAATGGCGTAAGCCAGAAAGAATGCCCAGAAAACCCAACGTTGTTGAACGATGTTGAGGTTGAGGTTATAAAATGCATCTATTCCGAATGAATGCAAATCTCCCGTTTGCAGGTACAGCCAAATAATGGCAGCCAGCATAAATAAACTACCCAATAAGGTGTAAATGAAGAATTTAAAAGTGATTTTCACACGGTTTTCTCCACCCCACAAGAGCACAATAAAGTAAATTGGAATCAATGCTAATTCCCAGAAGATGTAATACAGGAAGCCATCCAAAGAAACAAAAACACCGACTAAAGCCCCTTGCATGAACAATACAAGGAAATAAAAGAGTTTAGAATTCGCTACCGGTCTATCCCAAGTAGAAAGTACGATAATTGGAAGAAGAAAATTGGTTAGAATCAGCATCAACATACTAATTCCGTCGATTGCTGCAAAAAAACGTATTCCAACACTACTAATCCATGGTTGGTCAATGATAAATTGTGCATTAGACAACAAACTATTGTGCTCGTTGATATTGAAAATAACAATGACATAAGCTGTAAAAGCAGCTTGAATAATAGTGGCTGCAAGTGCTGCCCATTTTGATAAATTACCCGGCAATAGGAGCAAGAGTGTTGCAGCTATAAATGGAAGGGCAATGAGTGAAGCTGTAATCATACTTAATGAAGAAAACTGTTAGCAGCCAAAATAACCAGCGCACCGATTACCATAGCAAATATGTAAAAACCAACGTTTCCTGTTTGCAAGAAACGCGCTGTTTGCGAACTCAACACTACTACCTGTCCCACTCCATTCACAATTCTATCTATAATGTTTACTTCGATGTATTTATAGACCAATGCAGCACCTTTTACAATTGGTGTGGAAATAATTGCATCATAAATTTCATCTACATAATATTTTTTACTGAGCAGTCGCTCCAAAAACGACATTGGTTCAGCATCATCTGCGGGCACATGACCGTTGTTTTGGTAACGTATTTTTGCATAAAATATAACTGCCAATACAGCCAGAACCGAACTTCCCATTAATATATATTCAATAGTATGTGAAAGGTGTTCGTGCACATTTTCTTCCAATATAAGCGTTGTGCCCGCTAAAAGTGGAGCGAAGAAGTTATCTAACCAATGTCCTCCACCGAGCACTTCTGGTACATTTACGAATCCGGCAATTACTGACATTACAGCTAAAATTATCAGCGGAATTGTCATTGATTTTGGGGATTCATGCAAATGGTGTTCTTGTTCATGGGTTCCTCTAAAACTTCCATGGAAGGTGAGGTAATACAAGCGGAACATGTAAAAGGCAGTCATAAGAGCTCCTAAAACACCCATAATCCATAAAACAGGATGATGTGCAAAAGCGGAAGCCAAAATTTGATCTTTCGAAAAGAAACCTGCCAATGGAGGAAGTCCAGCAATAGCGATAGTTCCAATTAAGAAAGTAAAGTGAGTTATAGGTAAGGCTTTTTTCAAGCCTCCCATTTTTCTTAAATCTTGTTCCCCGCTCATGGCGTGAATTACAGAACCGGAACCTAAGAACAATAATGCTTTAAAGAAAGCATGTGTAAACAAATGGAAATATGCAGCCGTGTAGGCTCCTAGGCCAAGTGCAAAAAACATGTATCCCAATTGAGAAACTGTGGAATACGCCAATACTTTTTTAATATCGTTTTGCTTTAAACCAATAGTGGCAGCAAATAACGCCGTTGCGAGACCTACAAACATTACAATTTCTTGTGTAAAAGGCGCTAACGTAAATAGTATATTGGTTCTTATAATCAAATAAACACCAGCCGTAACCATGGTTGCAGCGTGAATTAATGCAGAAACAGGAGTAGGACCAGCCATTGCATCGGGCAACCAAGTAAAGAGTGGTAACTGAGCACTTTTACCGATTGCACCTATAAATAATAAAATAGTGATGCTTGTAATAATAGGATCTCCAATGGCAATGTCTATGGCTTCATAAGCAATGCGGCTGTATTCAAAAGATGAAAATCGAAGATAAATAAGAAAAATTCCCAAAAGCAAACCTAAATCTCCGATACGGTTCATAATGAAGGCTTTATTTGCAGCCTTATTGTAATCCATGTTTTTGTACCAGAATCCTATGAGCAAGTAAGAACATAAACCAACTCCTTCCCAACCAATAAAAAGCATTAAGAAATTACTTCCCATTACCAAAATCAACATGAAAAAGATGAAGAGGTTGAGGTAAGCAAAAAAACGATGAAAGCCTTCATCACCGTGCATATAACCAGCAGAATATACATGAATTAGGAAACCAACACCTGTAATTACCAACATCATCATTAATGACAACTGATCGAGCTGAAAGCTATAATTTACCGTTAGTTTTCCAATATTAATCCATTCTAAAAGCGGAATGCGAATTGCTTCCGCTTCTGCAACAGAAATAAAAGGAATGAAGATGATTACGGTAATGATAAAAGGAATTAAAACAAAAAGTGAAGCTACTGTTGCCACTACGTTTTTGGATACTTTTTTACCGAAGAAAATGCTGAATAAGAAACCAATCAGCGGAAGAGCAGGAATGAGCCAAGCGAATTTTTCCATATTTAATGTGCTGTTGGGTTTACCACTTCAAGTTTTTTAATGCGTTAATATCTGTTGTTCTAATGTTTCTAAAAATCATTACTAAAATGGCAAGTCCAACCGCAACTTCTGCTGCAGCTACCACCATAATAAAAAACACGAAAACTTGTCCTGATTGATTGCCGCTGTATCTTGAGAATGCAGCTAAAAGAATATTTACGGCATTCAGCATAAGCTCAATACACATAAAAATGATTATAAAGTTTCTTCTGAGCAATACGCCCATCACTCCAATAGAGAATAAAATGGAACTTAAAAACAAGTAATGATTAATTGTAAGCGCTCCTGTAATTTGTGTAATGTTTTCCATCTTAATCGTTTACATGTTTTTTACCCAAAATAACTGCACCCACCATTGCGGTGATAAATAGTATAGATGCCACTTCAAAAGGCATTAAGAACTCAGTAAATAGCACTTTCCCTACACCTTTGGCAGTTCCAAATTCTTCCGTAATTATTGCTGGAGGCAATTCACTGTAGCCTTTTAAAGCGCCTGCAAGCACTACCATTAATAAGCAGCCCGTAATAACAGATGCAAATTTTAGCCACATGGGTTTTTGTGGTTCCGATTCTTTATTCAAGTTCATTAACATGATTACGTAAAGAAACAACACCATAATGGCCCCAGCATAAACTATTAAGTTCACGATAGCCAAAAAGTCAGCGTCTAATAAAATGTAGTGTCCTGTTATGGAAAAAAAGCAGACAACCAACCATAACACACTGTAAATAGGACTTTTAGAAAAAAGTACCATCAACGCGGAGGCGATTGTTAGGGTGGCGAGTATGTAAAAAGCGATTGTAAGCATTAATTTTCAGGGCGCGAATTTGCGGATTTTTATGGAAAAAAGAAAAGAAATTATTGGTCTTGGCGTGCAGTTATGTCAATTCTTTTTGCGGGCTCTACACCTTCCACCAATCTATCTTTTCCCCAAATAAAATCTTCTCGTTCGTAGCTTGCCGGCGGTAATTCAGTAGTTAAGAAAATTGCCTCTTTCGGACAAGCTTCTTCACACAAACCGCAAAATATGCAACGCAACATATTTATTTCGTAAATGGCCGCATATTTCTCTTCGCGGTACAAATTTTCTTCCCCTTTCTTGCGCTCATCAGCAACCATTGTGATGGCTTCTGCAGGACAAGAAACTGCACACAAGCCACAAGCGGTGCATCTTTCAGCACCATTTTCATCACGCTTTAATACGTGTCTTCCGCGGTAAACTGCTGTGAATTCTCGTGTTTGCTCTGGATATTTTAAAGTAGCAGGTTTCCTAAAAAAGTGCTTTAAAGTAATACCGAGTCCAGAAAACACTGCTGGCAAATATGCCTTTTCTGCAAGCGTCATGCTCTTATCTGATACTACTTTTGATCTGTTAGTTAATGGTTTCATTCTTGTTGATTCAAATAATTTATGTTGAAATCAATGTTGGTATAATAATATAGCTGCTCCTGTTATGAAAATATGAATAAGCGCAATGGGCATAATTACTTGCCAACCTAAGCGCATCAATTGATCATATCTAAAACGTGGTATTGTCCATCTTATCCACATAAAAAAGAAGATAAATGCAAATATTTTTAAGAAGAATACGAGCACTCCAATTATGGTAATCCAGTTTTGTGCTAATCCTAAATCATCCATAAAAGGAAAATTATAACCTCCAAAGTAAAGACTTACCATAAAAGCAGAGGCGATAAACATGTTGATATATTCAGCAAACATATAAAACCCGAGTTTCATAGAACTGTATTCTGTATGGTAACCACCTACTAATTCGGCTTCGCACTCTGCCAAATCAAACGGTGTTCGGTTACATTCTGCAAAAGAACAAATAATGAAAATTAAAAAGCCAATGGGTTGCTTAAAGAAGTACCATGTAAAGTAACCATCCGCCCAAAAGCCATGTTGTTGTTCTACAATAGTTCCCATGCTCAACGTTCCCGTTAGCATAATGAGTGCAATTAAAGACAAGCCCATTCCTAATTCGTAGCTAATCATTTGAGAAGAAGCACGAATTGCTCCTAACAACGAAAACTTATTGTTAGAGGCCCAACCTCCAATCATAATTCCATAAACACCTAGAGAAACAACACCGAAAACGTAAAGTACACCGATGTTTAAGTCTGAAACTTGCAAAGAAACCAAACGGTCGCCAATTTCTAAGGTTCCGCCCCAAGGTATAACCACACTTGTCATTAATGCGGTGGTCATTGCGATACCCGGCCCAATAATAAAAAGAAACTTGTTAGAAGTATTCGGAATAATTTCTTCTTTGAAAAAGAATTTCCCTGCATCTGCTAAAGGCTGAAACATTCCAAAAGGTCCAGCTCTATCTGGCCCCACTCTGTCTTGTAAAAATGCAGCAACTTTTCTTTCTGCGTAGGTGCTGTAGGTAGCTATTAATAAAGTAATTGCAAATGCAACAAAAGCTATTACCGTTTTATCAAAGAGAAAAATCCATTCCATATTAGCTTAATTGTTTTACAGGTAAGGTTTCGGGTGAAGCTATGTATTTTGTGCCCGCTTCGTAATGATTCTGAGAAATAACAGAAGTCTTTTCAATTTTCCGTGGACCTTCTACCGTCCAGTCTTTTACATCTTTTTTATCGTACCTGCAAGTGTTGCAAATCCATTCATTTACTTCTCCCCACTGGTCTTTGCGTCCTGTAACACGGTAAATTTCATTACCATATTTCCAAACCACTGCTTTACCGGAGCATTTATCACAATCGCGGTGCGCATCCATAGGTTTTAAAAACCAAACACGACTTTTAAATCTGAAAGTTCTGTCGGTAAGTGCACCAACAGGACAAACATCAATCATATTTCCAGAAAATTCGTTGTCAACGGCATGTTCAATGTAAGTGCTGATTTCTGAAACATCACCACGATTTATAACGCCATGCGAACGACCTGGAGTAAGTTGATCGGCCACTTTTACACAGCGGTAGCAAAGTATGCAGCGCGTCATGTGTAGTTTTATTTTGTCGCCAATGTCTATTTTATCAAAAGTTCTGCGTTCGAATTCATACCGACTGAAACTTCTTCCATTTTCGTAGGACAAATCTTGCAAACTGCATTCACCAGCTTGGTCGCAAACCGGGCAATCTAAAGGGTGATTGATTAATAAAAACTCAACAACACCTTTGCGTGCTTCAATTACTTCAGGTGAAGTAAAATTTTGCACTTCCATCCCGTCCATCACTGTGGTGCGACAAGAAGCTACCAATTTTGGCATTGGTCGAGGATCCTTTTCAGAGCCTTTACTTACTTTAACTAAGCAAGTGCGGCAATATCCGCCCGAAGTTTCCAACTTTGTGTAATAACACATAGCTGGCGGGGCCACTTCTTTACCAATTAAACGTGCCGCTTGCAGAATAGTAGTTCCAGCAGGCACTTCAATGGTATGATTATCAATCGTTACTTTTAATAAACTCATAGCGTTCGTTCGTTATGCCATTACTGGCGCTAGTTTAACAGGCATAATGGGTTCTTTGTGTCCGTGTTTCGAATCCTTCACTTTTTCTGGATACAAAACATGGTATTCAAATTCGTGTCTAAAATGCTTAATTGCAGCAGCAACAGGCCAAGCGGCGGCGTCACCCAAAGGACAAATCGTGTTCCCTTCAATTTTGCGGGCTAATTCTACCAACAAATCAATGTCGTTCATATTTCCCAATCCTTTTTCAAGACGGTGAAGCACGCGTTCCATCCAACCAGTTCCTTCACGGCATGGGCTGCATTGTCCGCAACTTTCGTGGTGATAAAAACGACTGAAGTTCCAAGTATTTCTAACTACACATTGGTGTTCATCATAAACTATAAATCCTCCAGAACCTAACATTGAACCAGTAGCGAAACCGCCATCTGCCAAAGATTCATAAGACATTAATCGATCTTCTCCTGTTGCCGTTTTACATACCAAATAATCAGGTAAAATAGGTACCGAAGAACCTCCAGGAACGCAAGCTTTCATACGTTTTCCATTGGCAATTCCACCGCAATATTCGTCAGAGAAAATGAATTCCTCTACAGGAACGCCCATTTCAATTTCGTAAACACCAGGTCTATTTATATTTCCAGAAGCAGAAATTAATTTCGTTCCAGTTGACCTTCCAATTCCAATTTTAGCATATTCGTCACCACCATCATTCACAATAGGAACAACAGCAGCAATGGTTTCAACATTATTAACTACGGTAGGACAACCATATAAACCTGCAATTGCTGGAAACGGTGGTTTAATACGTGGATTTCCACGTTTGCCTTCCAAAGATTCTAGCAAAGCTGTTTCTTCTCCGCAGATGTAAGCACCTGCTCCAACATGAACGTAAAGGTCTAAATTGTAACCCGTTCCCAGAATATTTTTACCTAACCAACCTTTCGCATAAGCTTCGGCAACGGCAGTTTCTAAAATTCTCGAAACATAAAAATATTCACCTCTAATGTAGATGTAGGAAGTGTTTGCCCCAAGTGCATAGCTGGAAGTTATCATTCCCTCAATCAATAAATGAGGGTTTCTTTCCATCAAATAGCGGTCTTTAAAAGTTCCGGGCTCAGACTCATCAGCATTGCACACCAAATAGCGCGCAACACCTTCTGGTTTAGCCAAAAAGCTCCATTTCATTCCCGTAGGAAATCCAGCTCCTCCGCGTCCTCTCAAACCTGATTTTTTTACTTCCTCTACAATTTCCTCAGGAGTCATCTTTTTTAAAGCTTTCTCTACCGAAGCATAACCACCTTTTGAGCGGTAAACGTCTATTGTATGTAAATTTGGAACATTGTCGTGTGTTAACAGCAATTTTCTACTCATAATGCTTACTTACTGTTGGTATAAATTAAATCCGTATAATTTTTTCTGGTGCCTTCGTTTCTGTAGCGTTCTATGAGATCATCTACACGCGCCTCCGTTAAGTTTTCATGGTATTCGGCACCACATTGCAACATAGGCGCAGAACCGCAAGAACCTAGGCATTCCACTGTTTTCAATGTAAACATTCCGTCTGTTGTAGTTTCACCTTCACGAATGTTTAATTTTTTGCTAATGTATTCTATGATGTCTTCTGCACCTCTAGCCCAGCAAGATGAAGTGCGGCAAACTTCCAATTGACATTTACCAATTGGTGTTAAATTGTACATGGAATAAAAAGAGGCAACTTCAAACACTTCTATGGATTGAAGTCCCATTAATTCAGCAACATAATCCATCACTTCAGGACTCAACCAGCCATCACCTTCTGCTTGTGCCACATGCAAAACAGGTAGTAAAGCCGATTTTGATTTTCCTTCAGGAAATCTTTTTAAAAGGCCCTCAATAGTTGTAAGAGCTGCTGCGCTGAACTTTACGTTCGCGCGTTTTGTTTCATCAAAATGTTGTGTTCCGTGTGCGTGTGCCGACATATTTAATTCTTTAAGCGTCTAGTTCTCCTGCAATTACATTCATACTAGACATGGTCATTATTGCGTCTGAGAGCATTTGTCCTTTTATCATTTCTCCATAAGCTTGGTAATAAATAAAGCAAGGTCTGCGGAAATGCAAGCGATAAGGCTGACGTCCTCCATCAGAAATAAGGTAATAACCCAATTCTCCATTTGCTCCTTCTACTGCATGGTAAATTTCTCCCGGCGGCATGTCTACTTCTCCCATTACAATTTTAAAATGCCAAATCAATGCTTCCATCGAATTGTAAACATCTTGTTTTTTAGGAAGATAAAATTCTGGACAATCTGCAAAGAAGTTCCCTTCTGGCAAATTGTTATAAGCTTGTGTGATAATCTTTAAGCTTTCGCGGATTTCGCTTTGGCGTACCGAGAAACGGTCAAAAGTATCTCCTGCAGTTCCAATTGGAACCATAAAATCGAAATCTTGGTAAGAGCTGTAAGGATTCATTACTCTTACATCGTAATCAACACCTGCAGCCCGCAAATTAGGACCCGCAAAACTGTAGCTTACAGCACGTTCTGCTGAAATTGGCCCAACTCCAATAATCCTATCCATAAAAATACGATTACGTGTAAGCAACGCATCAAACTCATCGAATCTCTTCGGAAATCCTGCCAAAAATTCTTCTAGTTTCTTTCTGAAACCTGGCGTAAAGTCTCTTTCAAATCCACCAATACGTCCAATGTTTGTTGTTAATCTAGCTCCACAAATTTCCTCGTACATGTCGTAAATGCGTTCGCGTTCTTGGAACATGTATGTGAATCCTGTTAAAGCTCCTGAATCTACACCAAGTACCATGTTGCACACTAAATGGTCAGCAATTCTTGCTAATTCCATAATAATAACGCGCATGTAATCCACTCGTTTAGGAGTTTGCACTTGCAATAGTTTCTCAACTGTCATGTGCCACCCAATGTTATTAATGGGCGATGAGCAATAGTTTAATCGGTCAGTTATCGGAGTAACCTGATAATAAGGTCGGCGTTCTGCCAGTTTTTCGAATGCTCTATGAATGTAGCCAATTGTAGGTTCTGAACTTACAATGATTTCACCATCCATTTGCAGCACATTTTGAAACACACCGTGCGTAGAAGGGTGCGTTGGACCTAGGTTCAAGGTATTGAGCTGTCGCTCGTCTTGAATTACATGTTCTTCCCCAAATATTGATTGTTCCTGCATATCTTTCAACTATTATCTTCCAAAAAAGCGGTCGTCTTTATCTTCTCTTGTTGTGTCTTCTAATGGAAACTCTTTTCTCAAAGGAAAAAATTCCATGTGGTCAACGTTTAATATTCTTTTCAAATTCGGGTGGTTCTTAAAAATAACACCATAAAAGTCGAATGTTTCTCTTTCCATCCAATTGGCACCCGCCCAAATATCAGATGCCGTTTCAATGCTAGGATCCAGAATGGGCAGCCAAGCTTTTAATCGAAATCTGTAATTTTCTTCTAAATTGTGTAAGTGGTAAACAACACCCAATTCTCTGTTGGTTTGGTCGGGCATGTGCACACCACAAAGGTCAGTCAAATACATGAAATTCAATTCTGCATCAGACCTTAAAAAACGCAAAATTTCTGCATTTTTAGCTGCATCAATTTCTACATTTAAGTAGTCGCTTACTTGTTCTGAACCTAAGATTGCTGCACCGAATTGAGCTTGCAGTTTTTCTAATAAAAATTCGTTATTAAGTGCCATTATTCAATATTGTAAGAAGCTAAAAGCTGTTTATATTCTTCTGAACTTCTGCGGCGTAGGCTTTCAGACCTCGCCAAATCTTGTATGCGCATTACTCCGTCTATAATTTGTTCCGGTCTTGGAGGGCACCCCGGTACATAAACATCCACTGGAATAATTTTATCGATTCCTTGTAAAACGCTGTACGTATCAAAAATCCCACCGCTCGATGCACAAGCACCAACCGCAATAACCCATTTAGGTTCTGCCATTTGCTCGTAAACTTGCTTTAGAATAGGTCCCATTTTTTTGGCTATTGTGCCCATTACCATTAGTAAATCTGCTTGACGGGGAGAAAAACTCATTCTCTCCGCTCCAAATCTCGCTAAGTCGTAATTAGAACCCATAGTTGCCATAAACTCAATACCACAGCAAGATGTGGCGAAGGGCAAAGGCCATAATGAATTGGCGCGTGCCATTCCAATTACGGTATCTAAACTTGTTGCAAAAAAGCCCTGTCCTTCAATCCCATCAGGCGCTTCCACCATTTTTACACTGCTCATACTATATAATTAAATGTTCAGATTAAAATTATTACTCCCATTTAAATGCTTGTTTCTTGCGGAGGTACAAGAAACCCAATAGAAACATGGAAACAAACAATGCCATGCTTAAGAAACCATCCATTCCAAATTCTCTAAAATTGGTTGCCCAAGGATAGAAGAAAATCACCTCCACATCAAACAACACAAACAAAATTGCTGTCAAAAAATACTTTACCGAAAACGGCAAACGCGCATTTCCTTTAGATTCTACACCGCACTCAAAATTCTCAAGCTTTTTGGCCGATTTTCTAGATGGTCCAATTAAATGTGTTATAACAAGAACCATTGCTACAAATCCTACAGCAAAGACTAATTGTATAAGCATTGGTAAATATTCACTTGTACTTCCGTTCATAGTTATTCTCCTTTATTTTGAACCTAAAACTAACGGCAATAATGCTGTAATGTTATAAGTTCCATTCGAAATTTGGGGCAAATGTACGAAATCTTCCTTTTCAACCCTCTTTAAAACTTGTTCACATCTTTTTTTAAACACAATTCTAGTCAAATTCATAACGTTTAGCTTCGCACAAATACTTTTATAAATGGCCGTTAAAAAAGTGAAACAGAAAAAAATATTCGTTCTCGATACATCCGTAATTCTTTACAACCACAATTCTATTTACAGTTTCGACGACAATGATGTAGCAATTCCTATAACCGTATTAGAAGAACTCGATAATTTTAAAAAAGGCAATGACACCAAAAATTTTGAAGCCCGAGAGTTCATCAGAGAAATGGACCGTTTGTCGGGTAATTTTAACCTTACAGAATGGTTGCCCTTAGGAGCTAAATTAGGTAAGTTTAAAGTTTCTATGAACGGCCGTGGTAAAAACGACGCCATTAAAATTTTAGGAGAAGACAAAGCCGACCATAGAATTATTAATACAGCGCTTCATCTTGCTGAGCAACATCCAGATTTAAAAGTGGTGCTAGTAACCAAAGATATCAACCTTCGCCTTAAAGCAAAATCCTTGAATTTGTTTTCAGAAGATTTTGAAACCGGAAAAATTAAAGATGTTGATTCTCTGTATACCGGCCACACCACTCTGCATGGAGTTAATGTGGCTATTATAGACCAGATTTATTCCGAAGGGCATTGCAAAGCGCCCGACTTTATGGACGATGAACCCATTCACAATCATTATTACATTCTCAAAAATGGAAAACATTCTGTCTTAGCCTGGTACAATCCCAATTCAGGCTTAGTAGAAAGAGTTGAGAAAACTTCCGCTTACGGAATCAGACCAAGAAACGCAGAACAAATTTTTGCATTGCATGCCTTAATGAATCCCGAAATTAAATTGGTTACCCTGCAAGGTGTAGCAGGGACAGGCAAAACGCTTCTCGCACTGAGCGGCGCCTTAGAACAAAAACGTGAATTCCGACAGGTTTACCTAGCAAGACCTATTGTTCCTTTGAGCAATAAAGACATTGGTTATTTGCCCGGCGATATTAAAAGCAAGCTCAATCCCTACATGGAACCACTTTGGGACAATCTCAAAATGATTCAAAACCAATGGGACGAGGCCGATAAAGAATACAAGAAAATCACCGAAATGGTCGACAGCGAAAAGCTCATGATTACTCCCTTGGCATACATTCGCGGTCGTTCCTTAAGTAACATTTATTTTATTGTAGACGAAGCTCAAAACCTTACGCCTCATGAAGTAAAGACCATCATTACCCGTGCAGGCGAAAACACAAAAATTGTCTTCACTGGCGATATTTTCCAAATAGACACGCCCTACTTAGACACCTCTTCCAACGGACTTTCTTATTTAATTGACAAAATAAAAAACAACAAACTCTACGCCCACATCACGCTAGAAAAAGGCGAACGGTCCGAGTTGGCAAACCTAGCAAACGAGCTGCTGTAATGAAAGCTCGCTTATAAAAACGCACTAGGTTTTTTCTGATTTATTTTTTGGGCGTGCCCCTTTGGGTCGGTCTATCCGCTGCAAGTCCTCGCTCGTGCCTCGCTGCGGGCTTTGCGCTGCTATACCTCACGCGGGCATTGGTATGTAAAACTTTATAGGAGGATTATACATTTTCTACAATTAGACGTTCCACTATTCATTTGGCGCAGAGAATAGTTGCTAACTCAAACTAGAACTGAATTTCAGACCTTAGAAACAATTATAACAATTGCCTTTCCCTAAATTACCAACTAATTTTAGACTTACCTTAGAATTTAAAATCTGGAAGACGTGTCCAGATTTTGGAAAGTATTTGTTCCCTAAAATATTTTAACTTGTTGTAAATCAGGAGTATTGTTATTTCGGAGCGCAGTTTGTTTAGGTAATTGTACCTAACTTTTAAATATGTTCCCACTTTTTCTACTCTTTCAAAATTGCAGAAATCCAAATCAAAGCATTCAACCCCAAACCACAAAGATTGTTCATCGGAGATGGATGGATTCCAAATGGTTTTCTTTCGGAAAAGCTGTTGAATCAATCTTCGCTCCTTCTTTTTTGCGCATTGTTTTTACAATGATGTCAATTGTCATGTTTAGCAATGTGGCAATGAGTCAATCCATTTT
>Ga0105049_10004411_pt1 | contig 16509 bp, 14 predicted proteins | sample MAT06_FD_78087 | JGI IMG/M metagenome (GOLD analysis project Ga0105049, IMG submission 78087) | Freshwater microbial communities from Lake Fryxell liftoff mats and glacier meltwater in Antarctica - MAT-06 | ecosystem: Environmental > Aquatic > Freshwater > Ice > Liftoff microbial mat | place... | reverse complement strand
TTGCGCAAAGCCATAGAGTAGAATCAGGATTCTGTTAGAAAAAAGTAGTCCCGTCCCAAGGGGACGGGATAAAATGTTTAATCAAGAGTGATCTTCAGGCCTAGGCCGCGAAGCTCATGGAGCAATACATTGAATGATTCAGGAATTCCCGGAACCGGCATGTTGTCTCCTTTAACGATTGCCTCGTACGCTTTCGCACGACCGATTACATCATCAGATTTCACAGTAAGGATTTCCTGGAGAATGTTTGCAGCACCGAATGCTTCAAGCGCCCAAACCTCCATCTCACCAAAACGCTGACCTCCGAATTGTGCCTTACCACCAAGCGGCTGCTGGGTAATAAGTGAGTAAGGTCCGATAGAACGTGCGTGCATCTTGTCGTCAACCATGTGACCCAGTTTCATCATATAAATGATACCTACCGTTGCCGGCTGATCAAAACGCTCTCCGCTGCCACCGTCGTGAAGGAAAGTACGGCCCCATTTAGGAACATCTGCTTTTGCTGTGTAATCGTTGATCTGGTCGATCGTCGCACCATCAAAAATTGGTGTTGCGAACGTCATTCCCAGCTCTTTACCTGCCCATCCAAGAACAGTTTCGTAAATCTGTCCAAGGTTCATCCTCGATGGTACACCGAGTGGGTTAAGAACGATATCTACCGGTGTTCCGTCAGAAAGGAATGGCATTTCTTCATCACGAACGATACGGGCAACAATCCCTTTATTTCCGTGACGACCTGCCATCTTATCCCCTACTTTAAGCTTACGTTTCTTAGCAACGTAAACCTTAGCAAGCTGAACAATACCTGCAGGAAGCTCATCACCAACTGTAGCAGCAAACTTTTTACGTTTTGCAACACCGTTCGTATCGTTGTACCGGATCAGGTAATTGTTAAGTAGGATCTTGATGAGGTTGTTTTTATCCTTATCAGTTGTCCATTTGTTAGGATTAACTGCAGTGTAATCAATACCCTGAAGCATCTTAACAGTGAACTTAGAACCTTTAGGAACAACTTCTTCCTTGAAGTTATTGTTGATTCCCTGGGAAGTTTTACCATTAACGAGCTGAAACAATTTGTCGATCAGCTTATTCTTCAGTTCTCCCAATTCTTTATCACGCTCTGCATCAATCTTAACAAGCGTTGGTTTCTCTTCAGTCTTTGCTTTACGGTCTTTAATAACACGTGAAAACAATTTCTTGTCGATTACCACACCGTTCAATGATGGAGGCGCTTTTAAAGACGCATCTTTCACATCACCGGCTTTATCACCGAAGATCGCACGTAAAAGTTTCTCCTCCGGCGACGGATCAGTTTCTCCTTTCGGAGTGATCTTACCAATAAGAATATCACCTGGCTTAACATCAGCACCGATGCGGATAAGTCCGTTTTCGTCAAGGTCTTTTGTAGCCTCTTCGCTAACGTTTGGAATATCAGCGGTTAATTCTTCAAGACCACGTTTTGTGTCACGTACCTCAAGAATAAACTCTTCAATATGAAGGCTTGTAAATACGTCCTCACGAATGATACGCTCAGAAAGAACGATCGCATCCTCGAAGTTATACCCTTTCCACGGCATGAATGCCACTTTCAGGTTACGGCCAAGAGCAAGTTCTCCGCCTTGAGTTCCATATCCTTCGCAAAGAACCTGGCCAGCAGTAACACGTTCCCCTTTTGCCACAATTGGCTTAAGGTTGATAGTAGTATTCTGGTTGGTTTTACGGAATTTGGTTAAGCGGTAAGTGCGGATATCATCTTCAAAAGAAACAAGACGCTCATCATCATTACGGTTGTAACGGATAACAATCTCATTTGCATCAACCCATTCCACAACTCCTTCACCTTCTGCATTAATAAGTACACGTGAATCACGGGCAACGGTCTGCTCTAGTCCTGTTCCTACAATAGGAGCTTCAGGATTGATAAGCGGAACTGCCTGACGCATCATGTTCGATCCCATCAACGCCCTGTTCGCATCATCATGCTCAAGGAACGGAATCAACGAAGCAGCGATAGACGCAATCTGGTTTGGAGCAACGTCCATCAACTTGATCTCCTTTGGTTCTACAACCGGAAAATCTCCTGCAAAACGCGCTTTAACACGGTGTTCTTTAAAGTTACCTTTATCATCAACCTCAGTTTTTGACTGGGCAATGATGGAAGTTTCCTCTTCTTCAGCACTGAGGTAAATCATCGGCTTATTGAGATCCAGCTTACCATCTGTAACAGTGTGGTAAGGAGTTTCAATGAATCCAAGCTTGTTGATCTTCGCGAAAACACAAAGGGAAGAGATAAGACCGATGTTTGGTCCTTCCGGTGTTTCGATCGTACAAAGACGACCGTAGTGTGTGTAGTGAACGTCACGAACTTCGAAACCTGCACGCTCACGGGATAGACCACCTGGCCCGAGTGCAGAAAGACGACGCTTGTGCGTGATCTCCGAAAGCGGATTCGTTTGGTCCATGAACTGGGAAAGCTGGTTTGTTCCGAAGAACGAGTTGATTACGCTTGACAAAGTTTTCGCGTTGATCAGATCTGTTGGCGTAAATACCTCATTATCACGAACGTTCATACGCTCGCGGATGGTACGTGCCATACGGGAAAGACCAACACCAAACTGTCCGTAAAGCTGTTCTCCAACAGTCCTCACACGACGATTCGACAAGTGATCAATATCATCCACATCTGCTTTCGAGTTAATTAGCTCGATCAGGTAGCGGATAATGCAAATGATGTCTTCTTTGGTTAAAACGCGGGTATCTGAAGGCGTGTTAAGGTTCAGCTTTTTGTTGATCCTGTAACGGCCTACATCTCCAAGGTCATAACGTTTATCAGAGAAAAACAGCTTGTCGATGATACCACGTGCAGTTTCCTCATCAGGTGGCTCAGCGTTACGAAGCTGACGGTAGATATGTTCAACAGCTTCCTTCTCAGAGTTTGAGGTATCTTTCTGAAGCGTGTTATATATAATAGTATAATCAGCAGAGTTTATGTCGTTCTTATGCAGAATAACGGACTTCACTCCCGACTCAAGGATCAGGTCAAGATGTTCTTTTTCAATTACGATCTCACGGTCGATGATAACCTCGTTACGTTCGATTGAGACAACTTCTCCAGTATCCTCATCCACGAAATCTTCGATCCATGTTTTAAGGACCCTGGCGGCAAGCTTACGTCCAACAGCATTTTTGATGGAGGTTTTGCTCACTTTGAATTCGTCCGCAAGTCCGAATATCTCAAGGATATCCTTATCGCTTTCGTACCCGATAGCACGGAGAAGTGTAGTTACCGGAAGCTTTTTCTTACGGTCGATGTAAGCGTACATCACGTTGTTGATGTCGGTAGCAAACTCAATCCATGATCCTTTAAAAGGAATAACACGGGCGGAATAAAGCTTCGTACCATTTGCGTGGCGGCTCTGTCCGAAGAATACACCGGGAGACCTGTGTAACTGCGAAACCACAACGCGTTCTGCACCGTTGATAACGAAGGTACCTTTCGGAGTCATGTAAGGGATTGTACCTAAGTACACATCCTGTACGATAGTTTCGAAATCCTCGTGCTCAGGGTCGGTGCAATAAAGTTTCAGCTTTGCCTTTAGAGGCACACTGTGGGTAAGACCGCGCTCGAGACATTCTTCGATAGAATAACGTGGCGGGTCAATAAAGTAATCCAGGAACTCAAGCACGAAATTGTTACGTGCGTCCGAAATCGGGAAGTTTTCAGCAAAAACCTTGAAGAGACCTTCATTCTGACGGTTTTCAGGGGTGGTTTCGAGCTGAAAGAAATCCTTGAACGATTGTACCTGAACATCCAGGAAATCCGGATATTCTGCCGGCAGCTTGCTGGAAGCAAAGCTTAACCTCTGCTGACGTTTTTTTGTGTATGTCAAGGGACTCGGAATTTAAAAATGAGGTATGCGAAAAGATAAAAGTGTATAAACAGTTTAAGACCTCAATTTGCATTGAAGTCTTAAACTGTCGAGAAGCCGAAAGGTTTATTTAACCTCAACCTCAGCACCGGCTTCAGTCAGCTGCGATTTAAGCGCTTCTGCTTCTTCCTTGCTTATACCTTCTTTCAGGGGCTTTGGAGCTCCGTCAACAAGATCTTTTGCTTCTTTAAGACCTAGAGCTGTTAGTTCTTTTACAAGTTTAACAACTGCTAGTTTGTTCTGACCAGCTGCCTTAAGAATTACGTCGAAAGAGGTTTTCTCTTCTACAGCAGCAGCACCACCACCAGCACCAGCAGGTGCAGCAGCAGCTACAGCAGCAGCAGGTTCGATACCATATTCGTCTTTCAGGATTTGAGCCAGTTCGTTGACTTCTTTCACGGTTAGGTTAACTAACTGTTCTGCGAAAGCTTTCAGGTCTGCCATTTTATTTTGAATTTAGAGATTGTACAAAAAGTGAATTGAAAAAAATTGTTTTGAATGATTTAAGCGGCGTTTTCTCGCTCAGAAAGCGTTTTAACGATCCCTGCGATAGTGTTACCACCCGATTTAAGGGCAGAAATAACGTTTTTCGCAGGAGATTGAAGCAATCCAATGATATCGCCGATAACCTCATTCTTGGTTTTGATTGCGATAAGCGCATCGAGCTGATTGTCGCCTACGTAGAACGATTCTTCTACATATGCTGCCTTCAGAACAGGCCTATCGTTTTTAATACGGAACTCCTTGATAAGCTTTGCCGGCTCGTTTGCGGATTCTGTAAACATTACCGCAGTCGCCCCTTTAAGCACAACGTATAAAGGAGAATAGTCTCCTTCAAGACGTTCAAGTGCTTTTTTAAGCAAGGTGTTCTTAACTACCTTAAGTTCAATTTCACGCTTGAAGCAGGAACGACGCAAAGCGTTCGTTTTTTCTACAGTCAAAGATGAAGTATCGGTAAGATAGAAGTGCTTCGTTGCATTCAGTTTTTCAACCAGATCATTGATCGCCTGGTCTTTTTCGTCTTTCTTCATGTTTTTAGAAGTTAAAGGTTAGGAGATCAGGCTCCGATTGATTTAGGATCAACCGCAACAGAAGGACTCATAGTACTCGACAGGTATACGCTTCTCACATAAGTACCTTTAGCAGATGTAGGTTTCAACTTCATAATAGTCTGAAGAAGCTCCCTCGCATTTTCATTAAGGTTCTCAGGAGAGAATGATACTTTGCCGATTGCAGCATGCACGATACCCGTTTTATCCACTTTGAAGTCAATTTTACCGGCTTTTACTTCCTGCACGGCTTTACCAACATCAACGGTAACGGTACCTGTTTTCGGGTTGGGCATCAGACCACGAGGTCCAAGGACACGTCCAAGGGCACCCACTTTGGCCATGATTGCTGGCATGGTGATGATAACATCAACATCCGTCCAACCACCTTTGATTTTCTCAATATAATCATCCAGTCCCACGAAGTCGGCTCCTGCTGCTTTTGCTTCTTCTTCCTTGTCGGGAGTACAAAGCACAAGTACACGAACTGTTTTACCTGTTCCATGCGGAAGGGAAACGATACCACGCACCATTTGATTGGCTTTACGTGGATCTACTCCCAGACGTACGGCAAGGTCAACAGAAGAGTCGAACTTAGTTGTGGAGATTTCTTTTACTATGCGAACAGCGTCCGTTAGTGGATAGGATTTCTCCTGATCTACTTTGGAAATCACTGCTTTACGCTTTTTTGTCAGTTGAGCCATTTTTTATTAAGCTTTCGTTAATTAGAAAGGACGCTGACCATCAACGTTAATACCCATGCTGCGTGCTGTTCCTGCTACCATGCTCATTGCTGATTCAACTGAAAAGCAGTTAAGATCGGGCATTTTTGCCTCTGCAATTGTGCGAACGGTATCCCAGTTAATTGCTGCAACCTTCTTACGGTTTGATTCGGCTGAACCACTCGTTAGTTTTGCTGCTTCTTTTAACTGAATAGCTACCGGTGGAGTTTTGATGACAAATTCGAATGATTTATCAACGTAAACTGTAATGATAACTGGAAGCACTTTACCAGCCTGATCCTGGGTACGGGCGTTGAACTGCTTGCAGAAATCCATGATATTCACCCCTTTTGCACCGAGAGCCGGTCCAATTGGAGGTGATGGATTGGCTGCGCCGCCTTTCACCTGTAACTTTATGAGTGCACCTACTTCTTTAGCCATCGTTTTTGTTTATTGAATCGCGGGTCGGTAGTCGTTTGAGGAGGGGAAGCAATTATGTCGGAGAAGACAACCTCAGTCGGTACTGATGATCCACTGTTTTTATTCCTTTTCAACCTGCATATAGTTTAGCTCAAGCGGAGTTTTACGTCCGAAGATCTTCACCATTACAGTTAGTTTCTTTTTTTCTTCGTTTATTTCTTCAATCGTTCCGGTAAAGCTGTTGAAAGGACCGTCGATTACTTTAACGGCTTCTCCAACTATAAACGGAATGTTAAGTTCAGCATCACTTTCAGAAAGCTCGTCGACTTTTCCAAGGATACGGTTAACCTCAGCAGGGCGCAATGGAATTGGCTGGCCTTTGTCACCCAAAAAGCCGATCACTCCTGGAATATTCTTAAGGATATGGGGAATCTCCCCGATCATAAACGCCTCAAGCATAATGTATCCGGGAAAGTAATTCCTTTCCTTACTGATCTTCTTCCCGTTGCGGATCTGGTAAACTTTCTCTGTTGGTATGAGAACCTGTGAGATATAGTCCTTAATGTTGTTACGAACTATTTCTGAATCAATGTATTCCTTTACCTTTTTCTCCTTGCCGCTAACGGCACGCAGAACATACCACTTCTTGGCATTGGCGGCTGTGGTTTCTTCCGTCATTACCCCTTATTTGAATAAACCGTAAAACACGTCCATAATGTTGCTGAAGCTGAAATCCATCGCGAATACAACACCGGCAATGATCACAGCTGAAATCATCACAAGGATCGCAGACGACTGAAGTTCGCTCCAGGTAGGCCAGGTAACCTTATGCATCAGTTCGTTGTAAGACTCTTCTATGTATTCTTTAACTTTTGACATTCGTCAGTGTTTTGCAGGGGAGGCAGGACTCGAACCTACAGCCAATGGTTTTGGAGACCACTACTCTACCAATTGAGCTACACCCCTAAGTTATGTTGGACCAACGGGTCCCGTTTTACAGGCCGAAAAGGTGCCCGATCGTAAGGACCGGTGCACCTTTCAGGATTCTGTATTATTAATGTGATTACTCGAGGATCTCAGTTACCTGACCAGCACCTACGGTACGACCACCCTCACGGATAGCGAAACGAAGACCTTTTTCCATTGCAACCGGCACGATAAGATTTACCTGAATGGTAACGTTATCACCAGGAACAACCATCTCGCGTCCTTCAGGAAGTGTGATTTCTCCTGTTACGTCAGTTGTACGGATGTAAAACTGAGGACGGTATTTGTTATGAAATGGAGTATGACGCCCACCTTCTTCTTTCTTAAGGATGTAAACCTCCGCTTTGAATTTAGTGTGAGGAGTAATTGATCCTGGTTTTGCGATAACCATTCCGCGACGGATCGCTTCTTTATCGATACCACGAAGCAACAGACCTACGTTATCACCAGCTTCTCCGCGGTCAAGGATCTTACGGAACATCTCAACTCCTGTAACAACAGATTTAAGTTTCTCAACCTGCATTCCAAGGATTTCAACTTCCTCACCAGAATTGATAACTCCAGTTTCGATACGACCAGTAGCAACTGTACCACGACCAGTGATCGAAAATACATCTTCAACTGGCATAAGGAAGGGCTTTTCAATCTGACGTGGAGGAATTGGGATGAAAGAATCAACTGCATCCATAAGTTCCATGATTTTAGGAACCCATTTAGCGTCGTTGTTCAAACCACCAAGAGCAGAACCTTGGATGATTGGAATATTTTCGCCGTCAAAATCGTAGAAGCTAAGAAGTTCACGGATTTCCATTTCCACAAGCTCTAAAAGCTCGGGATCGTCAACCATGTCAACTTTGTTCATGAAAACAACAAGCTGAGGTACACCAACCTGACGAGCAAGAAGGATGTGCTCACGTGTTTGTGGCATTGGTCCGTCTGTAGCTGCAACAACTAGAATAGCGCCGTCCATTTGGGCAGCACCTGTAACCATGTTCTTAACGTAATCCGCGTGACCTGGACAGTCGACGTGAGCGTAGTGCCTGTTGATAGTAGAATATTCTACGTGTGATGTATTGATTGTAATACCCCTTTCTTTTTCTTCAGGTGCATTATCAATTGAATCGAAAGAACGGGCTTCAGAAAGACCTGCGTTAGCCAGTACTGTTGTGATTGCTGCAGTAAGTGTGGTTTTACCGTGGTCAACGTGACCAATGGTACCGATATTAACGTGCGGTTTTGAGCGGTCGAATTTTTCTTTAGCCATGACTGGTTTATTGTTTTATTTTATTGATGAGTGTGTTTGTTGTTGTGTTGTTATTGTGTTATTACTGATGCATTTAAAGATAAGTAGAGCCAACTATGGGACTTGAACCCATGACCTCTTCCTTACCAAGGAAGTGCTCTACCGCTGAGCTAAGTCGGCTGAAAGAGTAGGTCACGCAAAAAGAGCGTGACCTATTGAGCGGAAGACCGGGCTCGAACCGGCCACCCTCAGCTTGGAAGGCTGACGCTCTACCAAATGAGCTACTTCCGCTTATCCTCTTTTCAGCAGTGAGGCAATCTTTCAATTGCCACCACCCATCGCGTATCACTACGCTTCTGAGACTGCTTCTTTAGATTCTTTCGAATACTTTTCTTGGTGGGGAGAGAAGGATTCGAACCTTCGAACTCGAAGAGGACAGATTTACAGTCTGTTGTCGTTGACCGCTTGACTATCTCCCCAACCTCTTTGAAAGTTGATCAAACAAAGAACGGAGCCGAAGAAGGGACTCGAACCCCCGACCAGCTGATTACAAATCAGCTGCTCTACCAGCTGAGCTACTTCGGCGTTACCCCTTTTGAATTATGATCCCTTGCTACGCAATTAATCACCCCTCAAAAAAGGTGTGCAAATGTAGGCAAGAAAACATTCTTACCAAACAAATTTTAAAAAATCTATAAAGAAATAATCAGCCCCTAAATCAACTGATTCTTTTTCAGGATTTTGGGTCAAACCTGACGGATCTTTTCCTTGTGTTTTACCAGCTGATTCTTAAGCGCGTCTATCGCGGTATCAAGCGCTTCTTCAAATGACTTGCATTGCCGCTTGGCAAAAAGATCATTTCCCGGAACATGTAAACGTATCTCTGCAATCTTATTTTCGTGGTCTGCTGCATTATCGAGCTTCAAAGTTACTTCGCTTTCGATGATGCGGTCGTACTGAACGGCTAATTTGGCAAGTTTGTGTTCAATGAAATCAAGCAATTTTCTGTCAGCATCAAAATGCACCGACTGGATGTTAACTTTCATAAATGATTGTTTAGATGAATAAAAACATATGAAAACCGCGGTTAGGTTCGGTCAGCACAAGATTGCTAAATTATATATTTGCGTCTGTAAGATCAAGAAAAACAAACATTCATTTTTGATATTCGTCAATCACACCTGCCCATTTTCCTGTTTTAACAGGTTTGACGGGCAAATTTGAAATTAATTTCTTCCTGATTCCCTTCTTACCAGGTCTTTACAGGATCTCCAATTCTCAAAAACTATAGTCTCTCCAAATGTTAAATTTCTTTAATGCCAACATTTAAGCTTCCCCAACTGCAGTCTTTTTGCAAAGATATCTTCCTGAAGATAGGTTGTCCGGAAGCGGATGCAACCCTGGCCTCTGAGGTGCTCACTGCTGCCGATCTCCGGGGAATTGATTCACACGGCGTCGCCCGACTAAGCGGCTACATAAGGTTATGGGAAAAGAAAAGGATCAATCCGGTGCCCCAACTTACCATCATTCACGAAACGCCATCAACCGCAACTCTCGCTGCCGACGGAGCTTTGGGACTTGTATCTGCCCCATTTGCCATGAAAGTCGCAATCGAAAAGGCAAAGAACGTTGGAACAGGATGGGTTGCGGTTCAGGGTTCTAATCACTTCGGAATTGCCGGATTTCATGCGATGATGGCATTGGAGCATAATATGATCGGGATAGCTATGACCAATGCCAGTCCGCTTGTTGCACCAACGTTTTCGAATAAAAGGATGCTGGGCACCAATCCGATGGCTTTTGCGATTCCCGCATTGAACGAACCTGCCTTCGTCGCTGATTTTGCTACAACAACAGCAGCCAACGGAAAGCTTGAGCTTCTTCAACGCTCAAATAAAAATGCGCCCGATGGATGGATACAGGATAAGCAAGGTAAGAATGCAAATGATCCGCATGAATTATCGCACGGTGGTGCGCTTTTACCTTTAGGTGGCGACAGAGAGCACGGTAGTCATAAAGGCTACTGTTTAGGTGCTGTAGTTGACATATTCTCGGCAGTGTTATCGGGCGCTAATTACGGCCCCTGGGTTCCGCCGTTTGTGGCATTCCTGGATCCACCAAATGATCCGGTTGGTGAAGGAATCGGTCATTTCTTTGGGGCAATGCGGGTAGATGCATTCAGGCCGAAAGAAGTTTTTCTCGAACACATGGATAACTGGATACAAACCTTCAGGAACGCACCGGTTGTTGAAGGAATGCCTGCGATGGTGATTCCGGGAGATCCCGAGCGGCAAGCAGAAGCGCAGAGGAAGATAACAGGAATTCCTCTGGTTAGTGATGTCTGGGAAGATTTGAAGAAGTTGGGAGAAAAACTCGGGGTTGAATTTCCGAGGGCTAACGATTAGAAAATCGGCCGGGGATTGCGGATAAGGTAATGGCTTAGCATTGTTCAATCAGAGATTCACCAAGGTGAACTTCGTTATAAATTCTCAGTTACCCGATCATAGCTTTTGCGAAGACCATGTTCAATTCGCCCTCATCCCAAGTTCAACCACCTCCAAATCCGATATTCTACCTTCTCCAACTGTAAAACGCACAATCGTTTTTTTCAGATGAAATCCATGAACGCCGGCAGCTCCTGGATTAATATGTAACAATCCAAACTGCTTGTCAGGCATAACCTTGAGAATATGTGAATGCCCGCAGATAAAGAGCTTTGGCGGATTTGCCCGAATCAGATCACGGGCATGCTGGGAATATCTTCCGGGATAACCACCGATATGTGTGATTAAAACATCAACACCTTCAATACTGAAGCGAAGGTCTGGCGGAAACATTCTCCTTAGTTCACCACCATCAATATTCCCGTAAACTCCACGTAAAGGCTTGAATTCCGAAAGCTGATCTGCAAGCTCAGTTGTTCCGATATCTCCCGCATGCCAGATCTCATCGCAGGAATCAAAATAACGGAACACGGCAGGATCCAGGAATCCATGCGTATCGGAAATAAGACCAATTCTCTTCATTTCGGGACAGGCGCATCCATATTTAATACTGACGTGCAGAAGGCGTATTCATCCTGCTGGCTATTGGAACATACTATTATCGTTCTTCCGGTTCCATATTCATTTATAAGATCCGAATACCAGGAAGCCGCCTTCTTATCAAGGTTGGATAAAGGCTCATCGAGTAATAATAATGGCGTATCACTCATGATGGCAAGGGCAAGCTTAAGTCTCTGCTTCATGCCACTTGAAAAATAGCTCACCCTCCTGTTTAGCACGTGCTTTAATCCAGTCCGGCTGATGATTAGTTCGGTATCGAGCCCTTTGATAGGCTGCTTCACTGAAAAATGAAAATCAATATGTTCCTTAAGTGTAAAATCCTCAATCAACTCAAGATAGGGAGACGCGATACTTATAAACTGATAAACAAGCTCATCAGAAATGCCTTCGCCATTGAGTTTCCACCTGATCTTTCCGGTTGACGGAACCTGGGCACCGCCAAGGATTTGCAGCATCGTAGACTTGCCGCTGCCGTTTGAACCGGTAATTGCTTTGTGCTCGCCAGAAGCAATCCGGAGGTCAACGTTATTAAATATCCAGTTGAAGTTAAATCGTTTACCAACCTGATCCAGAAGGATTTCCATCTTTCAACCAGTTCTTATTCTTCAGAGCTGTATCCCCGGATAATTCCCCGTTTTGCATTGTGGATGAAATCGATGATCTCATCTCTTTCGGGTGTGGCAGCAATCTGAGCTTCCAGCTCCATAACCGCTTTTGTGGTGTTGAGTCCACGTGTATAAAGAACCCTGTAAATTTCCTGGATATGATGGATCTTCTCGTCCGAAAAACCTCTTCTTCTCAGTCCTACAGAGTTTATCCCTACGTATGAAAGAGGCTCTCTTCCAGCCTTTATGTATGGAGGAACATCTTTCCTCACCAGTGAACCACCTGAGATCATGGTGTGTTGCCCAATCTGAACGAACTGATGAATCGCCGACATTCCGCTGATGATCACAAAATCACCGACTACAACGTGTCCTGCCATATTCACTGCATTACCAATAATACAGTTGCTGCCAATAAAACAATCGTGAGCAATATGGCAATAGGCCATCAGCATTGAATTCTTGCCGACAACTGTTTTCATTCTATCGACTGTGCCGCGGTTAACGGTAACACACTCCCTGATTGTGACGTTGTCACCGATTTCAACGGTAGTAACTTCGCCATCGAATTTAAGATCCTGTGGAATTGCGGAAATAACAGCTCCGGGAAAGATCCTGCAGTTTTTGCCAATCCTCGCCCCATCCATAATAGTAACGTTGGAGGCTATCCAGGTGCCTTCTCCAATAACCACGTCCCCGTGAATGGTAACAAAGGGATCTATTTTTACATTTGAAGCAACTTTTGCGTCCTGATGTATATAGGCAAGTGGTTGGATCATGAAAGAATTAAAACGGTTGCAAATGTATGAATTACAGCCCTAATTGCTCAGGCCCTTTTCCTTAACAATCTGCGCCATCATTTCGGCTTCTGTAACTACTTTACCATTTACGTATGCCGCCCCACGCATGTGGCAAATTCCTCTGCGTATCGGGGAAACCAGCTCAAGTTTGAACACAAGCGTATCGCCCGGTATCACCTTTTGCTTGAATTTCACGTTGTCAATCTTCATGAAATATGTGAGGTAATTCTCTGGATCAGGAACAGTATTTAAGACAAGTATTCCTCCACATTGGGCCATTGCTTCGATGATCAGTACTCCGGGCATTACAGGATTTCCAGGAAAGTGCCCTTTGAAGAATTCTTCGTTCATAGTCACGTTCTTCATTCCTACCACATGGCTTTCGCTCATTTCCATGATCTTGTCAATCAGCAGAAACGGGTAGCGATGTGGAAGTATGCGGGTAATGTCGTTTATATTGTAAAGCGGTGGACGGTTAAGGTCATACGGTTCTCCGTTCTTCTTTCCTTTCTCCTGTTTTATAAGCTGCTTGATTTTCTTTGCAAATTCAACATTCGCGGCATGTCCCGGCCGGGTAGCAATAATCTCCGCTTTAACTGGCCTGCCAATAAGGGTAAGATCTCCAACAACGTCGAGCAGCTTATGTCTGGCAGCTTCATTCTGGTATTGCGTCTCAATGTTATTCAGCGTTCCTTCTGATGTTACCTTTAGATCGTCTCTATTGAACAGCTGGTTGAGCTTTGTTTGTTCGGTTTCTGTTAACGGCCTGTCGACGTAAACAATCGCATTGCTTAGATCGCCGCCTTTAATCAGGTTGTTTTCGATCAGCATTTCAAGCTCATGAAGAAAAACAAACGTTCTGCAGGAAGCAACGTCCTTGCTAAATTCGTTGATATCATTCAACTGCGCATGCTGGAAACCCAGTACACGTGAATTGAAGTCAATCATCACCTTCACTTTATAATTATCTGAGGGAACGGCAAGGATTTCAACGTTACGGGAAGGATCAGAATAAAACACATTGGTTTTCAAAATGTAATAATCCCGATCCTCCGTCTGTGTTTCAATTCCTGCAGATTCTAAAGCTTCAATAAAAAACTTTGCGCTTCCGTCAAGAATCGGAACCTCTGGCCCGTTAAGCTCGATGATAAGGTTGTCCAACTGCAATCCTGCCGCTGCTGCCAATGCATGCTCCACTGTTGCGATGCGAACTCCGTCTTTTGAAAGTGTTGTTCCTCTGGAAGTGTCTGAAACCAGGTCGACGTCTGCAGGTATTTCCGGTTGACCTTCCAGATCAACTCTTCTGAATCTTATTCCCGAATTTCCCGCTGCGGGACAAAAGGTCAGCTCTACTTGCTGTCCTGTATGAAGCCCCACTCCCGAAAGGCTTACTTTTTCCCTGATGGTTTGTTGTTTCTCAGCCATTATTTGTTTGTGATTCCTTCAGAAGTTTTTCAAGCTCCTCTATCCGTGAAAGGATTTCCGGCAGTCGTTTAAAGCCTACGTATGATTTTTTATAATCCCCGATCGGAAAAGCAGGTGAACCCTGGAAAATATCGCCCTCATTGAGGATGCTTGCCCCGATTCCTGATTGAGCTGCGATTTTGACCTTATCGGCAATTACGAGGTGGCCTACAATTCCAACCTGACCTCCGATCATACAGAACCGGCCAATTTTGGTTGACCCGGCGATGCCCGTCTGAGCGGCAATAACGGTATGTTCTCCGATTTCGACATTATGAGCAACCTGTATCAGGTTATCAAGCTTAACACCTTTGCGGATAATCGTAGAACCAAGAGTTGCCCGATCAATAGTAGTATTGGATCCTATCTCTACGTTGTCTTCAATTATAACATTTCCTATCTGAGCGACCTTGAGGTAATTGCTATCGTCCTGCGGGGCAAAGCCGAAACCGTCACCACCGATCACTACACCTGAATGTATCCTGCAATCAGAGCCGATCGAAGACTCCGAGTAGATCTTAACTCCGGGGAACAGGATTGAATTATCACCAATCTTTACATTGTCGCCAATATAAACTCCGGGATACAGCTTTACATTGTCTCCAATTTGTGCATTTTCGCCGATATAAACAAAAGCACCTATGTAAGGATTTTCGCCAATACGGGCAGAACCAGCTATATAATGTGGATTTTCTCTCCCGCTGCGGCTCTGGCTAATCTTGTTGTAGGTTTCAAGGAGAACAGCAAAGCTTTTGTAAGCATCTTTTACCCGGATAAGACTACTGTTTACAGGCTTTTCCGCTACAAAAGAATCGTTTACGATTACTAGCGACGCCTTCGTAGAATAGATAAACTCCTCATATTTAGGATTTGCCAGAAAAGTGAGTGCTCCAGGCTGTCCCTCTTCTATCCGTGAAAGACGGTTTACTTTTACTTCAGGATCTCCCTCCACCCTGCCCTCAAGCAATCCAGCTATTTGTTGTGCTGTGAACTCCATGTTGGTTCTTTAATTTTCATCCAGTTCTTTTGGATAGCAGAGAAAATACTTTCGGGTGGATTGTGTAAGGACTGAAAGTCCCAACTGTTCCGAAGCTTTTCTAACATCCAGTACCTGTCCGCTTTTGAGGTAAATATTAATTTCTTCTTCTCCTTCTTTGTAGGCGCTGTTTGTAATTGCACCGGTAAATACAAAATAATCTGATTCACTTTCTGAATATCCACGTTGTTGCCACCTGCAACGCATATCTTCCAGGATTGAAGGATCAAAAGGCTCGGAGTTAAGGCGGATCTTCAAAAGTCTCCGGCCAATCAGCCTGCTGCTCAATTCCGAAAGGATGTGGTCAGAATGATTCATCCATTCTTTTGCGGATGCAAATATATCATAATCATCCAAGGATGCGAATGCCTCACAAAGAGCTGCGCGGTCGATATTTTCTCCCTTCTCAATATTCCTTTTCAGGAAGTAATCCAGCGCTGATGTTGCAAATATTACCACCCCATTGTCTACAAGCTCCTTCGCCCTTCTAAGCATATTAACCAACAGGTTTTCTGCCGATAGAACAGTCTTGTGAAGATACACCTGCCAGTACATAAGACGACGGGCAAGAATGAATTTTTCGATGCTATAGATTCCCTTTTCTTCTACCACCAGCGAATCGTTGACTACTCCCATCATCTTTATGATCCGGTCAGACCCAACAGTTCCTTCTGCTACGCCGGTGTAAAAACTGTCGCGGTTCAGATAATCCAGGCGATCCATGTCAAGCTGACTTGAAACCAGCTGATGTAAAAAATGTTTATGGTAAGTTCCCGTAAAGATGGCGATGCACATAGTAAGCTGTCCGCTGAACTGCTTGTTGAGTTCCTCCATAAACATCAGCGAAAAATCTTCGTGATGCATGCCCTGAACGATGGAATGCTCCAACGCATGACTGAACGGTCCGTGCCCGATGTCATGCAAGAGTATCGCGGCCTGGGCTGCACAACTTTCCTGGTCGGTGATTTCCTGTCCACGGGAACGCAACGACTCAATGGCTAGTCCCATAAGATGCATAGAACCTAAAGCATGATGGAAACGGGTGTGAATAGCCCCAGGATAAACATAATCAGTAAGCCCGAGTTGCCTTATTCTCCTTAATCGCTGAAACCACGGGTGTTCGATAAGATCAAACAGCAACTCATTGGAAATAGTGATGAACCCATAGATTGGATCATTAAAAATCTTT
>Ga0105049_10004410_pt1 | contig 16511 bp, 14 predicted proteins | sample MAT06_FD_78087 | JGI IMG/M metagenome (GOLD analysis project Ga0105049, IMG submission 78087) | Freshwater microbial communities from Lake Fryxell liftoff mats and glacier meltwater in Antarctica - MAT-06 | ecosystem: Environmental > Aquatic > Freshwater > Ice > Liftoff microbial mat | place... | reverse complement strand
TGCATCGGTTTGTTCGGATTTATTTTTTGAGATCATCCTTCGACAACTCCGCATCCTTGAGAATCTTAAGAAGAAGTCCGACTCCAATGGTCTCACCTGCATGCACTGGAAGATGGAATGAATCCATCCTCCTGATCTTCAAGGCACAACTCGATCACCTCTCGGACACGTTTCATCAGGGTATCCAGTGACTTTGCTTGAGTGTGACATCCTTGAAGCTCGGGAACGGTTGCCACGAAATAACCGTCAGAGTCCTGCTCGATCACTACATTGAAGTCTTGGAGTGTGCTCATATTAACAGTTTATCGAGATCGCTACAGAGGGCAATATTTTCTTGCCGAACGTCCCCCATCAGCAATCGCTGGCTGGCGGGGCGGGTGGATCGGACGGGTTGGGAGCGAAGGCACTCGGGATGCTCTTCTGCCAGCATCCCCTGTGCCTGAGCGCGTAGCCACGGTGGGCGTCGCTCGAAAGTGAGACGGGCCAGCGATTGGCTGGACGGGATTGTTCGGCCTATTTTTGTTTCGCGGCATTGGACTTCAAAAAGCTCATTGCTTCAGGAGATAATGAATCAGGCTGCTTTGCAAAATCGTCGTATATCGCCCGCAAAATTCGATCAGGATACTTCTTTGATCGGGACGTGAGGAAATCGCGCAGTGCGTCTCCGATGCTAATTTCTGGAGAATCCTCGATTACAGCGACGTGGGCGCTGATCGCTTGCTCTGTCATCCTTTTTGCGGAGGACATATTCCCGGCCAAAAGAGATTGATGAATTAGGGAAAAAAATACCAGGCTCGCAGCATTGTGCGAACCTGCGGCAGCAGAAAACGCGTATCGGGCGCCAATCAACCAGCCAATAGCGCCGCAGAGAAAGGCAACTGCAATATAGAGAATGACTCGTTTCATGGGATATTCTGTATTGCCGAACGTTAGAAGTGTGGCACGGCGGAGAGAAGACGTCCAGAGCGCAGCGAACTAGCGGCGTTGTCCGCCGTTGCCACCACTGACTCGTTCTGCATCTTCATTGCTTGGCGGGTTTGATGCCCAGAATCTTTCGGGAACTGGCGACGTTCAGCCTGAGAATCGCCCCGTAATGCCGCCGTTAGAGCTTCGATGGAATCAGGTGGTAGTGGGGTAAAGCGGGCATCTGTGAGACCCGACGGGTGTCGGAACCGATTAAACCAAGGCTCACCCTGCTCAATGACGAATATCGGCGTGCTGTAGAGATAATATTCTTCGCTAACGTTAAAGCGTAAAACTCGAACTTTTGCGGAGGTGCAAGAGGCGGATGTGAGGCAGTTGTTGGAGACCCAGAAGATTCCGAGCTGTGGGTATGCTTTTCTGTGAATGATTTTTCAGGCGATCACGCTTAGCTGCATTTCGGCACGGAGCGGCGGCAGCGTTCGCTGCAATACTTGACTTCGTCCCAGCAGCGTTCCCATTTTTTTCGCCACGCGAAGGGCCGCCCACAGGTGGCGCAGAGCTTCGTGGGAAGGTGGGGCTTTTTGTGCGCCATGATTGGACTCTGAGCTACTCTAAGGCGAGTTGTTCGATGATCTCGAGGTCGTAGCCTTCGAGTCCGACAACTTTGCGGGGATGGTTTGTGAGGAGGCGCAGTTTTTGCACGCCGAGGTCGGAGAGGATTTGTGCGCCCAGGCCATAATCCCGCAAGTCCATCGGCAGCGGACGGATTTCATTCCCGGATTGTTCTAAGGTATGCCGCTGACTGAGGGTGATCCCGCTTTCTTCCTGCCTCATGTAGACGATGACGCCCGATCCGGCTTTCTGGATGCGGGCCATGGCTCGGTGCAGGGAGCTGCCCGGTGCCCCGGCTCTCGTCGCAAAGACATCAATGGGCAGACACTCGCTATGCACTCGCACGAGTGTGGGTTTCGCCCCAGAGACCTTACCGAGCACAAGAGCAAGGTGAAGGCGGTTGTCCACGAGAGAACGATAAATGTGAAGAACGAAGGGCCCAGAGTCGGTCTCTATTGTTCTGGTCTCTTCGCGCGTGACGAGCTTCTCGCTTCGACGTCGGAAGGCGATGAGATCCTGAATGGAACAGAGCTTGAGAGAATGTTTCTGACAAAATTTTCTCAGATCGGGAAGTCGTGCCATCGAGCCATCGTCCTTGAGAATTTCACAAATGACGCCGGAGGGATCCAGGCCTGCAAGACGAGCAAGATCCACGGCCGCTTCGGTATGACCGGCCCGTCGGAGGACGCCGCCAGACTTCGCTTGTAGGGGAAAAACATGGCCTGGCTGAACGAGGTCAGCAGGAAGGCTATCGTTCCGGGCGAGGAGTCGAATCGTGGCGGCCCGGTCGGTGGCGCTAATGCCGGTCGTGATGCCTTCGATGGCATCAACGGAAACCGTAAAGTCGGTCTGAAAAATTTCGCGATTGTGAGCGACCATGCGCTGAAGGCCAAGTTGGCGTGCGCGCCCCTCGGCGATGGGCGCACAGATGAGACCGCGGCCGTATTTGGCCATGAAGTTGACGGCTCGCGGCGTAATCTTTGAGGCAGCCATCACAAGGTCGCCTTCATTTTCCCGATCGGCATCGTCTGTCACGACGACCATGCGCCCGCGACGGATGTCGGCCAAGACGGAGGCGATGGAATCGAATGGAGGTTTCATTTTTTCGACGGTTTTCGCTTGGTTAATTTTCGTGGCTTGGATGCGCCACGTTGTGGCTGAGTTTTTAGAATTTTGCGCGCTGCTGCCGCGGCGCGGGGAGGGGGGACGCCGCGAGGCCAGGAGGGCTTGGATTCGCCTGCACCCAATTCTGGCAGGAGCCACACTTGCTTGTCACTGCGGCTCCATGGGCCAAACATGCCGCGGTGGAGGGCAGAAAAAAGCACCAGCGTGGGGCGATCGAGTGCGGTGGCGAAGTGGGCCGCTGCGGTATCAATCGTAAGCACAAGATCCGCCCCGGCCATGAGATTGACGTAGGCTTCGAGATCCGGTGGCAGAACAATTTCGGCATTCTGGACGCCAGCTGCCTGCAGCAGGGAGAGAAAGCCCTCGAGCCGCTCGCGATCGTCGGAGGCACCAGTGAGGAAGATTTTTTTGCCGACGGATTGGGGTTGTAACTCAACAAGGATTTGCACCCAGAGCGGCAGGGGATAGATCTTTGAGCCAAGGTTGGTGATGGGTGCACAGATCCAATGACCGGTTGGCACCTCGCCTGTCGTTCGCAGCGTGGGCAGGATTTCCTCCGCAGCCACAGGGCGCTCCAGGACTCGGGAGACGAGCAGACGGTGCGCTTCGATTTCCGAGGGGAGATAGTCCGCGCCTGCGGGATAGGGGACAAGTGTGGTGCGGAATATCCTGCGTGCGCCATCCTCGACTGCCGCGCGGACGCGTCGTTTGTTGCGAAGCAAGAGATTCTCACACGCAAAAAAATGCTTTGTGGAAGCGACGTAAAAGAGAAACGTTTCGAGGTAATTGCGCATGCTTCGAAAGCAAATTGCGGCATCGAAATGCGTCGTGCGAAGGGTGAGGGCCAACGGCAGGCAGAAGATGATATTGCGGGCAAAGAGATTGAGCACTTTGCGCTTGGCGGCTGTGGGCAGCTCGAGGATGCGGGCATTGGGAAACTGGCTCTTCGCGAGCGGCACAAGAATCGAGCGCACGCAGATGACGAGATTTTCCTCGCCGAGTTCCACGGCCAGCGTTCGCAATGCACCGGTTGTGAGAACAAAGTCCCCAATCCCGTCGGGTTTGAAAATGAAGACTCGCACTATTCCACCAAACCTGACGAGTGGGTTCCAATACACAAGCGCGTTTTTTTCGTGGGCATTTTCTATCGCGCGTGAGCCTCCAGTGAACTAGCTTGCGAGACCATGCCAACTTTAGGAATAAGCGGCGGCATCGCTTCTGGTAAGAGCTCGCTTGCCAAGTATCTTGTGGAGCGCTGGCGAGCGGACCACTTCGATGCGGATGTCGTCGCGCGGCAATTCCTTGAGTGCGACGCGGCGGTGCGATCCCTTGTTTTGAATCAAGTTTCCTCGCTGGCGTATAAGGCCGATGGCACACCCGATCGTGAGCGGCTTCGCGATGTGATCTTTGGCGACACCACAGCAAAGGAAGCGCTCGAGGCTATTCTCCATCCCCGCGTGCGAGCCAGATGGATGGCTGCAATCGGCGACCCGATCTATGCGCAGCGGATGCTTGTGGTCGAAATTCCTTTGTTGTTCGAGACGCAGGCTCAAAACGTTTTTTCGCGGGTCGTGGTTGTTGCCTGTTCCCGCGAGACACAACTCGCCCGCCTTGCTATCCGTGGATTGATGCCTTCCCTAGCCTCTCGAATGATTGATAGCCAGATGCCGACGTCGCAGAAGATTGCCCTTGCAAGGCACGTCGTTTGGAACGATGGGGATGAAGAAAATCTTCACGCTCAAGCGGAGGAACTAGCCGATCTCTAGGGGCTCAGATCACAAGGTATTTCTTGGTTGGTGTTACCTTTTTGAAAATTTCAGCTTGCCTCAACCGCTGTAGATCGTATCCAAGGCACTTAGTCTCTCTCTGCACTCCTCGCTTGCGCGTCTTGTTTGATGCGCGTTTTTTCTTTTCGACATGATGTCTCTCGACCAATCACTTTCTCAATCACTTTCGCTTAACGAACTTCAAAGCCTGCCCCTACAGGCCCTCATAGCCCGCGCGGAGGAACTTCGTATCCATCTACGGATTGGGGCGACGCGCCACCACCTGATTCTTGATCAGGCGCGGTTTCATTTGTCGCAAGGCGGCACCCTGCGGGGCGTCGGTTTCTTGGAGAGGGTGGGAGACCACGGCGTTCTTCGCTGGCCGGCTTTTGACCTGCGCCCGGGACCAGAAGATGCCTTCGTTCCTAGCGGCTTGATTCGCCAACTCGACCTTCAGCCCGGCCTCATGCTCGATTGTGCGCTCCGCCATGGTCAGAACCATGAACGCGGACTGATCGTTGATTCCATTTCGCATGTGGAAGGCATCCCGACTGGAGATTGGAAAAGGCCACAAGATTTTGAAAAGCTCACGCCGCTCTTTCCTAACCGAAGGATATTTTTGGAAACGGCGAAAGATCCTGAGTTGGTCGCGCGGGCAGTGGATTTAATCACGCCGCTGGGCATGGGCCAACGAGGCCTCATTGCAGCACCACCTCGAGCCGGAAAGACGATCCTTCTTCAGACACTCGCGCGTTCCATCCGGGCCAACCACCCCAAGGCAGCTCTTATCCTCCTGCTCGTGGACGAGCGACCCGAGGAAGTCACCGATATGCGACGCGCACTCGACTGCGAGATCTACGCATCCACTTTTGACGAGCCGGTAACCCGCCATGTGCAAATCTGCGAAGCGGTGTCGGATCGTTCCCAACGCCTCGTCGAGTTAGGTCGCGATGTTATTATTCTTCTCGATTCGATTACCCGTATGGCGCGCGCTTACAATAATCTTCAGCCCCGCAAGGGCCGAACGATGAGTGGTGGTGTGGATGCCAAATCCATGGCTCGCCCAAGAAAATTTTTCGGCTCCGCACGCAATACGGAAGAGGGCGGTAGCCTGACGATTCTGGGAACTTCACTCATCGAAACCCATAGCCGGATGGATGATATTATTTTCGAGGAATTCAAAGGCACCGGCAACATGGAGCTCCACCTCGACAAGTCCATCGCCGAACTCCGCATCTTTCCAGCCATCCACATAGTTAAGTCTGGCACGCGACGCGAAGAACTTCTCTTCCATCCCGACGAATACGAACGCGTCGTGCAGCTGCGCCGCCAGCTCTCCGAACTGCCCGCAGCCGAGGCCATGGAAATCCTCGCCTCGAACCTCCTCCATACCTCCAGCAACGCCGAACTCCTCCTCACGGGACTCCGAGGCGTGTGAGGTGTTTTTCCGCTGTTGTCAAAACGTCAATACTCATCTAAAAATACACTTTCGCAGTGGGATGGGTGGCAGAGTGGTCGAATGCGCACGCCTGGAAAGCGTGTGTGCCGAAAGGTACCCAGGGTTCGAATCCCTGCCCATCCGCTCTTTTCCGCATAAATAAAAGCTCCGCGCATTATCCGTAATTTTGTCTGTTTCATCAGGCAGGAATTGACCGGAAAGGGCGAAAAATCACCCTAAAAAGTGACCGCCATTTTGCGCTTGATTGAAGGCATCAGGCGCCCAATAAAGCGAAAAGCGGCTGGTTGATATAAAAGTTGGTTCGCCCGACTTTGGACTCGCGCACAAACTCTGCTTTCGCCAGTGCATCGAGATACTTGGTAGCAGTCGGTCGGGAGACTCGAATAGGCGTCAACCACGCATGGAAATTTTCCGATATTGTGACGCCTCGCCTATGGCGGGCTGTTCGTCGGCAGTGACCCGAGGCGTTTTGGTATGAGGGTACGTTCGGGCAATGAGGCATTCGACTTGGCGAGCTTTTCGGAAAGGGTAGCCGTGATCATGCGGGCTGTGCGGCGGGTGTCGGCGGAGAGGCCCGATGTGGTGGAGATAAAAATGACGCGGGGAATGAGGAGCACGGGTCCCGACAGGATCGCTCCGGGTTGGGCATTGGATCCGCCTGTCGTTTCGATCGTGGCCACTAGGCGGGGCTTCTTTCCCGGCTGGATGAGGAAAACGGACGCGCGGGTTTCTTGTTTCGTTCCCCCAACGCCAAGACCGACAGAAGCGCGGAGGAATCGGCTGCCTTGGTTGACGCGCACAAAGCTTCCCTCAATGAGCCACGCATTCTTGCCGACCACGGTTGTCTTTGCGGCCACCTTCTCCGCGGGGGCAACGAATTTTCCCAGCAATTGGACGAGGTCATCTGCAAGGTCATTAGCCAATGTTTCTTCAAATCTGACGAGCTCCTCGCCGGCGCGATCCACTCGCGCAGCATCCTCATTAACAACGAAGGGCCTAACAAAAATGCGCGTTGGCGTTTGCAAATCTGTGCGCGCGAATTCCGATTTCCTCACGCTGACAGAAGCGCAACCGGTGAGGCCGATGAGGAATCCGCCCAATAGGAGGGCGGCGATTTGCTTATAGATTGTGCGCTTCAAAGTGAGAGGACATCGCCGTGCTTCGATCCTATGTCAAACCGGACTTTTAGGAACACCTAACCGCGGGTGTCGTTGGAAGTCGGTGACGGAGGCTGGTTTTAGGGGCTTTCGTTCGTCTTGGTCCATGTCACTGGAGAATCCGACTTGCCGTGCTGGCACGTAACAACAGACACTATCCTCTATGTCACTACATCTTGCTCTTCTCAGCCCTGAACTTCGTCCGATTGCGGAAAAGGTCGCAGCGGGCGTGCGGGTGTCGGATGCCGATGCTCTCATTCTTTACGGCAGCCGTGATCTGAATGGCATCGGGGCAATTGCCAATGTGGTGCGCGAGCGATGGAATGGAAATGTGGCGACCTACATTCACAATCGCTACATCAACTACTCCAATGTCTGCCTGCTCTCGTGCCAATTCTGCGCCTTTGGCGCAAAAAAGCGCGACGCCCACGCCTTCGAGTCCTCTGCGGAGGAACTTCTTCAAGTCGCGCAGGATGCCTTGAAAATGGGCATCACAGAGATCCACATGGTGGGTGGCCTACATCCGACGCTGAAAGGAGAATGGTATCTTGGGCTTCTTCGCGGACTGCGTGAGCTTGATCCAGACCTTGTGATTAAGGCCTTCACGGCAGTGGAAATACGGCATTTGGCGCATCGTGTTTTTAAGCTTTCACTGCGGGACACGCTCGAACTCTTGCGCGAAAGTGGCCTTGGGGCCATCACGGGGGGTGGGGCTGAAATTTTCGACCAAGGCATTCGGGATAAGATTTGTGTTGGCAAAGAGACGGCTGACGAATGGGCCGAAGTCCACCGCACGTGGCATGGTATGGGGGAGCAGAGCACATGCACCATGCTGTATGGGCACATCGAAACGGCCGCACACCGGGTAGATCACTTGCGGCGTTTGCGCGAAATTCAGGACGATACTGGCGGGTTCACTGGCTTCATTCCCTTTGCCTTCGAGCCCGATGGCGCAAGACCAAGCTTGCGCGACATCCCGCACGCGACGGCTCATGAGGAATTGCGAAATCTAGCGATCAGCCGCATCTACCTTGACAATATTCCGCACATCACCGGCTACTGGATTAGCCTCGGCCTTCCCCTCGCGCAGGTTTCGCTGAACTATGGAGTGGACGACTTGCACGGGACGATCATTGAGGAAAAAATCTTCCACATGGCAGGAGCAAAGACTCCGCAGCAACAGACCATTGCGGCGCTTGAGAAGGCGATTCGGGAGGCGGGACGTGAACCGATGCAGCGCGACAGCTTCTATGCGCGAATCCCCACGACGACTGGCCAGGGCTCGCTCGTGGCGGCGTGATGATCGAGTCGGCTTTGTGCGGCTTGAGGATTGGCTCCGTGCCCTACCTCAATGCGAAGCCACTCCTATGGGGGATCGAAGAGGGGATTGACTTTGCCGTGCCTTCGACCTTGTCGGATGCTTTTAACGCGGGAAAATTGGACGTGGCGCTCTTGCCTGTTTTTGAGGCCTTGCAGGTACCCGGCGCCCAAATCGTCGAGGGCTATGCCATCGGGGCTATCGGGCCCGTTACCAGCGTCATTTTAGTAAGCCACGAGCCAGTTTCAGAAATCCAAGAAATCGCTCTCGACCCGGCCTCTCGCACGTCCGTGAGCTTACTTCGCATCCTGCTTCGCGGAAAGTTTCACACTCAACCCTCGCTTGTCCTCAGGGAAGCTCAGGCAGGTGATGCCCGCTTGATCATTGGGGATCCAGCACTCGCTTTTCGGGAAGGATTTACCGAAGGTTGGCACATTATGGATTTGGCCGAGGAATGGGTGCGGTGGACGGAATTGCCCTTCGTCTTTGCGGCGTGGACGCTTCGTCCGGGCCTGCCTCAAGCTAAGGGCATCGCCGAGGCCCTGCGTGCCGTGGCACGGCGGGGGCTCGCGGCGCGGAGCGAGATTGCTTCCAGCCAGCCTCATCCCGAGGCGAGCTTGCGCTACCTCGAACACGCGATTCATTATTCGTTCGGCGACCGCGAAAAAGCTGGCCTCGCTTGCTACCAAGAATACTTGGGCGCATATGGCCTTATCCCAGCCGGCAGGACTCCGGTGTGCTTCGTCTGAACTACCCAGCGTCGCCGGTCGGTTTCGCCTTCTTCGGACCGAAGAATTTCTCCATTAAGTAAAAGCAAGCCGGGATGATAAAAATGGCGATGAAGGTGGCTCCGAGCATCCCTCCAATCACTGTGGTGCCTAGAATCTGGCGCGAGACAGCACCGGAACCACTCGCAAGGGCAAGCGGCACGGTGCCCAGAATAAACGCAAAGGCCGTCATGAGGATCGGGCGCAGGCGCAACTTGGCGCCGGCGAGCGTCGCCTCAAACAGCGGCATGCCTTTTTCGTATTCGTCCTTGGCAAATTCCACGATAAGGATGGCATTTTTAGCGGCAAGGCCAATGAGCATCACGAGGCCGATTTGGGCATACAGATTATTCTGCATGCCACGAATCGAGAGAGCTGCAAAGGCGCCAAAAATGGCAATAGGCGTGGTGAGGAGCACGCTGAAGGGAAGTGTCCAACTCTCGTATTGTGCCGCAAGAATTAGGAAAACAAAGAGGAGCGAGAGCCCAAAAATGGCTGCTGCCGGAACGCCTTGTGCTGCCTTTTTTTCTTGGAAGGACATTCCAAAATAATCAAAACCCATGCCGGTCGGCATGGTTTCCGCAAAGACAGATTCTAAGGCCGCCATTGCTTGACCTGTGGAGAAGCCGGGAGCCACGCCGGCATTGATCTGTGAGGATCGGAACATGTTGTAGCGCATGGTAAATTCCGGGCCAAAGGTATCTTTCGCCGTGATGAATGAACTCACCGGCACGGCTTCGTTTTTGTTATTTGTAACGTAAAACAATCCAAGGTTGCTGATGCTCGTGCGATACTCGTCTTGGGCCTGAATATAGACCTGCCACTGGAGGCCAAAGCGATTGAAGTAGTTCACGAAATAACCACCGAGAAACGTCTGCACCGTTTGGTAGGCATCGGTGAGATTTACCCCTTGAATCATCGCTTGAGCCTCGTCTACATCCAGAAAGATCTGCGGCACGTCCCAGAGCGCGGTTGTGAAGACATTGGTAAGCTCCGGCCTCTTCTGGGCAGCCGCCATAAACGTCTGCGTGTTTTTTGCCAGAAATTCGACAGATGCTCCCTTGCGATCTTGGAGAATAAATGTGACTCCACCCGACGTGCCGATGCCGGGAATGGCTGGCGGTGGGAAAGCGAAGGCCGCCGTCGGCTTGGCGAGCGCCGCAAGCTCGCGGTTGATTGTTGCTTGAATGGCATCCACCTGCACATCGGCGGCTGTGCGTTTTGCCCATTCTTCGAGCGTGATGAAAAAGAAGCCGGTGTAGGTGCTCTGCACGGTGCTCAGCAGATTGAAGCCCACAATGCTGGTCACATACTTCACGCCTGGCGTCTTGCGAAGAATGTCCTCGATCTGCCGCGAGGCCATGTCCGTCTGTTGAAGCGACGAGGCACGCGGGAGCTGCACCACGCCGAAGAGGTACCCTTGATCTTCTTCAGGGATAAATCCTGTCGGCATCATTTTTCCGATCCCGCCTGCTCCTAGCGTGAGAAGCAAGAGCAGCGCAAGAGTCAGCACGAGCTTGCGCATGAGACCTTTGCAGACGAAGACGTATCCATCCGTGGCTTTCGTGAACACGCGATTGAACCCGCGGAAAAACGCACCAAGAGGACCCTTCGTCTCAGTGCGCGGCCGCAGCAGCAACGCCCCAAGGGCTGGGCTGAGTGTCAACGCATTGAAGGCCGAAATCAGCACAGATACCGCCATGGTCACGGCAAATTGCTGGTACATCGCGCCGGTGATGCCGGGGATGAAGACGGTCGGGATAAAGACGGCGGCCAAAATGAGCGCGATGGCCACCACGGGCCCTGAGACCTGCGACATGGCCTTGATGGCAGCATCGCGAGGCGAGAGACCCTTTTCGATGTGGGATTCAATCGCTTCGACCACCACGATGGCATCATCCACGACAAGCCCGATTGCGAGGACAAGGCCAAACAACGATAGCGTATTGATGGAAAATCCTAGGATCGGAAAAACCGCGAAGGTGCCGATCAACGACACCGGAACCGCGATGAGTGGGATGAGTGTCGCGCGCCAGCCTTGAAGAAAAATAAAAACCACAAGCATCACGAGCACCATGGCCTCGAAGAGCGTCTTGATGATTTCCTTCATGCCTTCTGTCACCGCTGTCGTCGTATCCAGCGCGACCGTGTATTGGAGATCTTCGGGAAAGAGCTTTGCCTGCGTCTCGAAGAGCTTCCGCACTTCGGCCATCGTATTGACGGCATTCGAGCCCGGCAATTGATACACCGCAACGATCGCCGCATTCTGGCCTTGGAATCGTCCGCGCAAATTATAAACCTGTGAGCCCAGAGTCACCTTCGCCACATCGCGGACCCTCACAATAGAGCCGTCGGCATTGGCGCGGATCACGATGTCCTCGAAGTCCTCCTGCGTAACAAGGCGGCCTGTCGTGTTCACTGTAAATGTAAAAACCTGGCCTGGCGGCACGGGTTCTGCGCCAACTTGCCCGGCGGGATTTACGTTGTTCTGCTCCCCCACCGCGCGGATCACTTCGGGCACCGTGATGTTTAGCGTAGCCAAGCGGTCGGGTTGCACCCAGATGCGCATAGCGTATTGTCCCGCACCGAAGACGCTGACGCTGCCGACACCATTCACGCGGGTAAGCGGGTCGTTAATATTGATGAATGCGTAATTCGCTAGAAATGTCGGGTCGTAGGTGCCCTTGGGCGAGTAGACAACAAAAACACCCAGCGGCGAGGCCAGGGCTTGCTCCACGGTGACTCCGAAATTCCGCACATCCTGCGGCAACTGTGGAGAGGCTTGTGTTTGCCGCATCTGCGCCAAGATCTGATCTGTCGTCGGGTTAGTGGATGTGTCGAAGATCACGTTCAGCGACATCATGCCATTATTGGCATTGACGGAATACATGTAGTCCATGCCCTCGACTCCGCTCATTTGCTGCTCAATTGGCGTGGCGACAGATTGCTCGACAGTGAGGGCATCGGCTCCGACGTAAGTCGTTTGCACCTGGATCTGAGGGGGCACGATGTTTGGAAACTGAGCGACAGGCAGCCCCGCCATGGAGACGAGGCCTATAATGACCGTGATGATCGCGATGACCATCGCGACAATCGGTCGGCGGATGAAGAAATTCGACATGCCTTATTCGTGGCCAGCGCTGGCCGATTCCATGGCTGGCGAAGCTGGCACATAGGCGCTCGGCTGGACGGTTGTGCCGGCGCGTGCCTTTTCGATGCCTTCGACAATAACCTTATCGCCTGCTTTCAATGCTCCCCGCACAACGACCAATTCACCTTGTGTCGGCCCTAGCTTGATCGGCACCGGCTGCACGACGTTGTTCGGCCCGAGACGCGAAGCGAAGTAATTTCCTTGAACTTCCACCGTGGCAGCTTGAGGAATGAGGAGCGCGTTCTCGATGTGCTCCACGGGGGCAGTCACTCGCGCAAAGAGCCCAGGACGTAGGACACTCTTCTCATTTGGGAAGAGTGCGGTAACGGAGATTGTTCCCGTCGAGGTATTGATCTCGCGATTGACGAAGTCGAATTTCCCTTTTTCCGGATACACAGAACCATCAGCAAGAGTAAGAGACAACTGCCCCGCGCGCTCAGCGACGCTGCCGGCTTGAAGTTCGGCCAACACGTCCGCTGCGCCGAGATACTCGGCTTCCGTGATCGCAAAATTCAGCTTCATGGGGTTAATCTGAGAAATTTGCGTGAGCACGGATGTGCTGCCGCCAGGGCCTACTAGGTCGCCAATCTGAGCCGTTGCGGTTCCGACCACGCCATCAAAAGGAGCCGTGACTGTGCAATAGTCGAGATTCACCTGAGCGGCCTGCATGGCGGCCTGCATTCCCGCCGCCGTGGCGATCGCGGCTTGGGTGTCCTGATAGGCGGTGTCATACTCCTGCTGGCTAGTGACCTTTGTTTTGAAGAGCTGAACTTGGCGTTCGAGCGTTATCTGCGAAAGCTGAGCTTGAGCAACAGCCTTGGCGTAGTTGGCTTGAGCCTGAGCCAATGCTGCTTGGAAGGGTCGAGAATCAATCGTAAAAAGCAGCGTTCCTTTCGTAACACTCGAGCCCTCCTTATAAGCCTGTGACAACAAGTAGCCACTGACTTGTGCTTGGATGTTTGCGTTTTGATATCCATCCAAAAGCCCCACCCATTCCTTCGTAGCTACGACATTTTGCTGCAAAACCGGCGTTACCGTCACCGAAACTAAAGGCGTCGGCGGTTTCGGTTTGCTACAAGCCACGAAACAAAAACACCCAACGCACACAAGAGTTTGTAGGAAACGGAACATTGGTCAGCTCTCTGGCTATCAGGTGACTCGCTGTGAAGCTAGGAGATTTCCAAGACTGCGATCTCCGCGCAGCCAGACCCCCGCGGAAAATCGGGACGCCCTCCTTCCGAGCGTCCCGAGTGCGAGTAGTCCAAATTGGGAGAAGACACGTGTTTTACTCGCCGCCGTCATCGCCGCCGTCATCACCACCGTCATCACCACCGTCATCGCCGCCGTCATCGCCGCCGTCATCGCTGCCTTCATCGCTGCCTTCATCGCCGCCTTCATCGCCGCCTTCATCGCTGCCGTCATCGCTGCCGTCATCGCTGCCGTCATCGCCTGAATCATCACTTGCTGAGTCCTCGTCAGAACTCTCATCCCCTGTGCTTTCGTCATTTTCTGCGGATTCCTCCTCCTCGGAATATGCAGACTCTTCGGTCTCGTCCGTTGACATTTCTTCAGAGTTCTCGGTCTCGGTAGACTCGTAATCGGAGGAATCCACATAGTCAGAGGATTCTGAATACTCAGCGGCGTCGTAGCCTGACTCCTCCCAATAGCTATCGTATTCCGCGTAGTCGCTGGAGCTGATGTCCGAGGTGAGGTCGTATCCGTAATCGTAGGAAACGCTGTAGCTTTCATAGTAGGCCCAGTCGTAGCTACCCCAAGTGCTGTACGTTTCGAAATAAAATGTGTCCAGCGGCTCCCAGTATGACACATTATAGGTCGTCCACTCCGTCCGGTAGGCTTGAGGCGTGTAATAGCTGTAACCTATCCACTCGCCCCGGAGGTAATTGGCATAGGTGAGTGCGCTGAGAAAACCTCCTAGCGTATTGGCTGCGTTCGCAACGACATTTGAGCGGGAGCGGGCAGCCGCGACGTCCTTGATGAACTGTCTGTTGCCGGACGCTTTCGCCTTTACTTCCAATTTCGCCAGCTTGCCGGCCAGTGCCTTCTGCTCACCCTTGAGCTTAGCGAAGCGTTGTTTCTCTGCGGCGGTAAGCCCGCCACCTTGCTTGAGTCGGTTGGCCTCTAGGCCGTAGTTTGATCGGAAAAGATCGAAGGCATTTCCGAACACCTTCACGCCTTGGCTGAGGGATTTATTTTCTACTCCGACACGCGGAGCAACGATTTTCAACTCCCCAACGGTAGCCGTGAGATCGCTTAGAGCTTTGCCAAACCCCTTGTCCTTTGCTTTGAAAAGCTTCTCGACCTGCGCCAGCTGCTTGGCAGTTGTCGCACTCGTGCTCAAAAAGGGAACCGCGGCCTTGCTGGTTTTCGGGTCAAGCTTTGCCTCTTTTGCCCCTCTTGCCATGAGAGCCAAGGCGCCCTTCATGTCTTTAAAAAGGGCATCTGCCGTTGTCTTTTCTTTCTTTTTAGAGGCGTCGGTCTTGGCATCTTTTTTAGTGGTCACCGCAGATGGGGCAGTGGGCTTATCGGTCTGCGATCGCGCGGTGGGGGGGGCGACGAGTATGGCAGCAACGCCAAGGACGGAAACAAGTGTGCGATATTGCATAAGGTTGTGACTATTCGTAGACGCCTACGAAGATGAGGAATTTCCTATCGCGCAGAGCTGAAGTCGTCAATGCAAAATCCAGAGGCTGGTGGCCAGAACACCGCCGCATGAAGACGTTGCAGTGCGGGTCTTTTTCTGAGATCACTGCAAAAAGATGATTGCTTTCATTGGCCGAGAGACTCTCGCCATCATTTCTGGTTTTGGCGCATTTGCGGTCTTTTTTGCAACCGCTTTGGGCGCCCTCGCGAAGACGCGGAGGCTGCTGCCGCGTGTGATTCGTGCTTTCTATGAGCAAGGGACGCTGTGCTTGCCTGTCATCTTAATTGTCGGAATGTTTACGGGCCTGGTGTTGGGACTTCAGGGATACTATGTGCTGAACCGCTTCGGCTCCGAAGGCCTTCTTGGCGCTTTGGTTTCGCTCAGCTTGGTGCGCGAGATGGCTCCTGTCTTGGCGGCCCTTATGCTTGTTGGTCAAGCGGGATCCGCACTAGCGGCCGAGCTAGGGATTCAGCGAAATTCCGAGCAGATTGATGCCCTCGAGACGATGGGGATCGGAAGCCATGGCTATTTAGTAACGCCGCGCTTGCTAGGTGCAGTCTTTGTCTTTCCCCTCCAAACTGCGCTTTTTGTGGCGATTGGCCTCTACGGAGGCAGCCTCTCTGGATCCTTACTTCTCGGAGTGGAACCGGGTATTTACTGGTCGTCCGTGGAGCGCGCCATCCAAGCACAGGATGTCTGGGAATGTTTCATTAAGGCGACGGTCTTTGGCATTCTCACGATCGGCCTGTGCGCCTATCAGGGCTTCCATGCAAATCGCGGGCAATCGGCAACGGGCGCCAGGGCTGTGAGTCGCGCTACGACGCGCGCTGTTGTGCAATCGAGCATCGCCGTGCTCATCGCCGATTATGTGATCACCTCGCTGCTCGTCTCATGAACTCCCCCGACAAAGTGGACTATCTTTTCGAGGTTCGCGGCCTCCACAAGACCTTCGGCGACCGCTGCGTTCTCGCTGGGGTGAGTTTCTCTATTCCACGCGGCGGCATGTTTTCCGTGCTCGGGCCCAGCGGTGCCGGGAAGTCCGTCCTCCTAAAATGCTTGGCCAACATCATCACACCCGATGCTGGCGATATCTTCTTCGACGGCATGCCGCTCCGCTCCAGCGAGACCCACGCGCAAGCGAGTTTTCGCCGCCGCTCGAGTTTCTTGTTTCAAAACAATGCACTCTTTGATTCTCTTACTGCCCTAGAAAATGTGGCCCTTCCGCTCGAACACACGACCGATCTGCGTGATCGCGACATCCGCGACCGATGCCTTGATGCCCTTCGCCAGTTCGAGCTCCACAACCACATCTCCCACTACCCTAGCCAGCTTTCAGGCGGCATGCAGAAGCGCCTCGCTTTGGCTCGTGCGATTGTCACTCGACCAGAGTTGGTTTTTTTTGACGAGCCCACGGCGGGGCTTGATCCCCTGCGGCGCAATGCCGTCTTCACGATGATTGCAAAGTACCAGCGCCAGTTTGAATTCACGGCCCTGATCGTGACGCACGATGTCGTCGAGGCGCTGCTTGCCAGCGACCGGGTTGCCCTTCTTGACCATGGGCAGGTTTGTT
>Ga0105049_10004408_pt1 | contig 16512 bp, 14 predicted proteins | sample MAT06_FD_78087 | JGI IMG/M metagenome (GOLD analysis project Ga0105049, IMG submission 78087) | Freshwater microbial communities from Lake Fryxell liftoff mats and glacier meltwater in Antarctica - MAT-06 | ecosystem: Environmental > Aquatic > Freshwater > Ice > Liftoff microbial mat | place... | reverse complement strand
CATCATCACCGCCTTCAACGACATGCTGTCGGCGCATCAGCCCTATGAAACCTACCCCGAGCGGATCCGCGCCGCCGCCCGCCGGGTTGGGGCCACGGCACAGGTGGCCGGTGGTGTGCCCGCCATGTGCGACGGCGTGACCCAAGGCCAGACCGGCATGGAGATGAGCCTGTTTTCACGTGACGTGATCGCGCTGGCCGCCGCCGTTTCGCTGAGCCATAACGTGTTTGACGCCGCGCTGTATCTGGGCGTCTGCGACAAGATCGTGCCGGGTCTGGTGATCGCCGCCGCCAGTTTCGGCCATGTTCCGGCGGTGTTCCTGCCCGCCGGGCCGATGACATCGGGCATTCCGAATGATGAAAAATCCAAGGTGCGGCAACGGTTTGCCACCGGCGATGCCACCCGCGCCGAACTGATGCAGGCCGAAATGGCGGCCTATCACGGGGTTGGTACCTGCACCTTTTACGGAACCGCCAACACCAACCAGATGCTGATGGAATTTATGGGCCTGCAATTGCCGGGTGCCAGCTTCGTGAACCCCAACACACCGCTGCGCGAGGCGCTGATCGTTGCGGGGGTGGAGCGTGCGGCAGCGATTACCGCGCTTGGCAATGATTACCGCCCGGTATCGGATATTCTGGATGAACGGGCGTTCGTGAATGGCATCGTCGGGCTGATGGCCACCGGCGGCTCGACCAATCTGGTGATGCACCTGCCCGCGATGGCGCGCGCCGCCGGGATCGTGCTGGATCTGGAGGATTTCGCCGATCTGTCGGATGCCACGCCGCTGATGGCCAAGGTCTATCCCAACGGCCTTGCCGACGTGAACCATTTTCATGCCGCCGGGGGTCTGGGCTACATGATCGGCGAATTGCTGAGCGCCGGGTTGCTGCATCCCGATACCAAGACCGTGGCGGGTGACGGGCTGGCGCTTTATACAAGGGAACCCAGGCTGCAGGATGGCCGCCTGATCTGGGAACCGGGCGCAGATCAGACGCTGAATGACAGGATCCTGCGCCCCGTCGCCGAGCCCTTTGCCCCGGTGGGTGGCTTGAAACAGTTGGGAGGCAATCTTGGGCGCGGGGTTATCAAAGTGTCTGCCGTGGCCCATGACCGCCGCGTGATTGAGGCACCGGTGCGGGTGTTCCACAGCCAGGATGCGGTCAAAGCTGCGTTCAAGGCCGGGGAATTTACCGGCGATGTGGTGGTTGTGGTGCGGTTTCAGGGGCCGAAGGCCAATGGCATGCCGGAATTGCATTCCCTGACGCCGACGCTTTCGGTGCTGCAGGATCGCGGCTTCCGTGTGGCACTGGTGACGGACGGGCGGATGTCGGGGGCATCGGGCAAGGTGCCTGCGGCAATTCATATCAGCCCCGAAGCGGCCGAAGGCGGGCCGCTGGCCAAACTGCGCGACGGCGATGTGGTGCGGCTCGATGCCGATCGCGGCACGCTTGAAGCGCTGGTTGACGGGTTCGAGGATCGCGCCCCGGTCACTCCCGACCTGTCGGCCAACCGCGAGGGGCTGGGGCGCGAATTGTTCGATGTGTTCCGCCAGAATGTCGCGGCCTCCACCGCCGGGGCCGGGCTGTTCTTTGGCTGAAACCTGTTGCGAAACAGGGATATCGAGCACAACCCGATCCGGTGTCTGGGCGGATCATGGCAAGCAGCGCCTTGAATGGGCCGCGGCTTTTCAAAGACGGCGGGGCTGCCGGTGGTCAGGTTGAACCTGGTACTGATGTCGGTGGCGGTCGGCGCGATCGCTTAAGGCAACACATCAATATTTACCTTCAAATCCCTGAAATTTCGTTGTATTTCATCCGCGCCGCTCTTCCACCCCGCCGGCCGGTAGCTGCCGGATGTGCCAGTGCTTCGGCGATCACCTCCAGCATCGGATGGCCGGTGTTCATGCCATAGGTCGCTGTCAGGGTCGCAATCGCCTCGGGTACCCGGTCGGCGTCTTTCAGGCTCAGCGCCCAGTCCAGAAAGATAGAGCGGCATTCCGGCAGGGTGATGCCTTCAATGCAGAAACTTTCGCGCACCAGTCCCTTTGGGTCGGCCTCAGACAGATCCATCGTCATTCTCCCGTTGCAAAAGCGCCGTTACAATCTTGTCTGCCGCGTCGCATTGCCCGGCGACCGCCGCTTCCAGCGCGGCAATTGCCGAGGTGCCGGTGGTCCGCAGCACAAACCGGGCGGCACCCACCCCGGCAGACGACAGATCGACCAGACCCAACAACCGTGACGCCATGTGCACTTGCCAGCATAGGGCGTAACAGTCGCCGAGTCGCTGCATTTCCGCTGCCCCGATCCAGCCCACCCTGACCCCTGCCGCCAATTGCGCCTCGACCCTGCGCGACCCGTCGCCGGCCAAAAGCGCCGCCGTTTCAGCGATCAGTTCGATATCCATCAGGCCGCCCTTGGCGGGCTTGACATCCCACGGCCCCTGAGCGGGTTTGGCGGCGTGAAGCCTGCGCCGCATCTCATTGACATCCTGCAGGACTTTTGCATCCTTGCCTTTGCCGTGCAGAAGTCCTGTGCGAAATTCCTCGACCTCTTTCGCCAGACGCGGCGCACCGGCCACGGCGCGGGCGCGGGTCATGGCCAGATGTTCCCAGGTCCAGGCTTCGGTCAGGTGATAGTCGCGAAAGGCACCGATCATGGTCGCCACCGGACCTTGGCTGCCCGACGGGCGCAGCCGCATGTCAACATCGTAAAGCTTGCCTTCGGCCATCGGCGCGGTCAGCGCCGTCACCAGCGCCTGTGTCAGCCGGGCATAGTAGGGTCGTGGTGCAAGCGGTCGTGATCCCTGGGATGTTTCGCTATCCGCCGGATCATAGACCACGATCAGATCAAGGTCCGACAGCGCGTTGAGCTTGCCCGCCCCCAGCGACCCCATCGCCAGCACCACAGCACCGTTGCCGGGCGGGGGCCCGTGTTTGCGGGCGAATTCCTCCACTGCAACTGGCCAGACGGCGGCAACTGCGGACTCGGCCAGTTCGGCATAGTTCCGCGACGCCTCGAACCCTTCGATCAGGCCGCGCAAGTGATGAACACCGATGCGGAAATGCCATTCCTTGACGGCGCGGCGCAGCACATCCAGCTTGCCCTCATAACCGGCAACCGCGCCCGCCGCTTCGGCAAGCGCCTGCGTCACGCCCCCGGTTCCCGGCCATGGCGCAAAGAAACCGCCGCCGATCACCGCATCGAACACGCCGGCATTGCGCGACAGATGGCGTGCCAGGTTAGGGGCGCTGGCGGCGATATCAACAATCAGGTCAATCAACTGCGGGTTGGCGTCAAACAAGGAAAAAACCTGAACACCTGCTGGCAACCCCTTGAGAAAGGCATCAAAATCCAAAAGCGCTGCTTCGGGGTTTGCGGCCTTTGCCAGCTGGGTCAACACCTTGGGCTGCACCCGGCGAAAGATCTCTGCCGCCCGGGCAGAGCGCAGCGCCGGATAGGCCTGCCAGCCCTCGACAATGGTGCGCGACGCTGCGGACAGGAGCGGGGCCTCAGCGGCAGCCTGTGGGGTAAAGAACCCCTCGGTCAGGGTTGCGGTCGCTGTCAGGCCTGCCAGCAACGCCGCGCTGAAGCGGGCGGTATCGCCGTCCCCCATGAACCGCGCCAACCGGTCCATCCCAGCGGATGTTGATGGTAAATCATGAGTTTGCGCGTCGTTCATCATCTGCAACCGATGCTCCACCTCGCGAAAGGTGCAGTAGTGGCTGGTCAAGGCTTCAGCGTCACTGCCCGCCACCCAGCCCTTGACCGCCAGCACGCCCAGTGCCCGAACCGTCTGGCGCACCCGCAGATCGCCGTCGCGCCCGCCGGCGATGATCTGCCGGGTCTGGGTGAAAAACTCGATCTCGCGGATGCCGCCGACCCCAAGTTTCATGTTATGGCCCGGCAAGGCGATCGGTCCATGCAGCCCGCGGTGGTCCCGAATGCGCAACCGCATGTCGTAGGCATCCTGAATTGCTGCGAAATCAAGATGTTTGCGCCAGACAAACGGGTGCAACACCCGCAAGAACGCCGCCCCGGCCGCAATGTCCCCGGCGCAGGGCCGCGCCTTGATGTAGGCGGCGCGTTCCCAGGTACGGCCAACGCTTTCATAATAGCTTTCCGCCGCTGTGGCCGACAGGCACACCGGTGTCACCGCCGCATCCGGGCGCAGCCGCAGATCGGTGCGAAAGACATAGCCGCTGGCGGTCTGGTCGGACAACAGCGCCGTCAACCGCCGCGTCACACGCACAAAGGCGGCGCGGGCCTCCACCTCGGCCCCCGGGTAGCGGCTGTCGTCGAACAGGCAGATCAGATCAATATCGGAGGAATAGTTCAGCTCCTCCGCCCCCATCTTGCCCATGGCCAGCACGAACATGCCCGCCCCGGTCGCTGCGTCTTCAGGGACCGCGCCGGGCAGTTTGCCCCGGCGTATCTCGTCGGCCACCAGCCGTTTCAGTCCAAGGTCGACCGCCAGATCGGCAAAGCGCGTCAGCGCCCCCGTCACCGCTTCCAGCCCCCAGACTCCGCCCAGATCGGCCAACGCCACCAGCAGCGAGACCCGACGCTTGGCCAGCCGAAGGCCGTCGGCCAGTGCCTCGGTTTCCAGTCCAGCGAGCGGTTGCAGCAGATCATCCAGCGCTGCCTCGGGTTCACCAGCCAGCGCCTGCCGCAGCCAGACGGGTTCCGCCAGCATCACCCCGCGCAAGAACGGGCTGCACCCGGCTGCCCCTTGCAACAGGGCAGGCAGTCCGGCTGGCAGGTCGGCGAATGCCGCCGCGATGTCGGCGGCGGCGGCAGGGTCATAGGAAATCGGGCAGCGGGCAAGCCGGGACACAAAGCGCCGATCTGATCTTTCCTGTCGCGTATCCGGTTCGGTCATGCCACAAATGTGAGTTGTGGTGCCTGCCGAAGCAAGGTCAATATGTTGGCGATGTGACGACAGAGCCTTGTGCGAAAGGCTGGATATCAAAAGGCGCAGGGTGGTGTTGGCTTGATATGCTTCGATTGACTGTCGCGCTTTTTCTGTGCCTGTTCATTGCATTGCCGGTCAGCCGGGTTGCAGCCGGCGAGGCGCATGGCCTTTGCTGCGCACCAGTTGACGCCTGTTGCCAGATCAATTGCACAGTGCAGGGGCCAACCGCCGCAACTCCTGCTTACTTCCAGACTTTGGCGCGGGTCGAAAGTCCTGGCGGGATTTCCTGGCCTGCGCCTGCCTCCCCCGCATTTGGCCAGGCTCCTGCCCCCGAGTTGCCGCCTCCGCGGGTTTGACCGGAGTTGGAGACGCCTTTAAATCAAACTGGAGAAAATGATGAAAAGACTGACTATTGCTTCGATTATGCTGTTCGTGGCGCTGGTGGGAACGGCATCGGCTGCTGGTCTGTGCTGCGATGGCGGCCCTTGCTGCGAAGAAGCGATGCCCTGCTGCGATTGATCTCGTCAACAGGAATTGAAACCGACGCCAGCCCGATCGGGCTGGCGTTTTGCATGAGGCGGCACCGCTCAAGCTCCGCAATGGGACAGCGGCAAGAATGTAAATTATCTTCACATCAGCCCTTGAACCTGTCGGCAACCCTCCCAGATACTGCAATGTGAAAAGCATTCACATGACTACCGGAGCAAAGGAGCCAACGCCCGCCATGTCCACGATGAGCAATATCTCTGCCTTTCCGTCACAGGTCTCGGCCTGGCTGGATGAAAGGGGAAAACCCGCCTGGATCGCCGCAATGGTCCTTGGCTTCATCTTTTTCTGGCCCGTCGGCCTCGCCCTGCTGTTCTACGTGATCTGGAGCAAACGCATGTTCAACCGTTCCCACTCCTGCGCCAATCGCCGCCAAGCCCAGTGGCAAAACATGCGCCACGGCGGCTTCGTCTCGTCGGGTAACGCGGCCTTTGATACCTACAAGGCCGACATGCTGAACCGGCTGGAAGAAGAGCAAAAGGCGTTCGAATCGTTTTTGCAGCGTCTGCGTGATGCCAAGGACAAGTCGGAATTCGACCAGTTCATGGATGACCGTGCCCGCAATGCCGGCCCGACGAACATGACCGAACCGCCCGCACCCCCGGCGGCGTGACCAAGCCAGACAGCGGCCCCGCACCCGGGGCCGCCCTTTTGCTGAAAGGCCCGCCATGACGGATTTTGCATCTGCCCTGCCCGACCCGGTCAATCAGGCCGCTTTCTATGCCGATGTCGGAGGGAAACGCTTGCTGGCATGGGTGATCGACAGTCTGATGATCTTTGCGATCTGCCTGCTGGTGCTGCCCTTCACCGCCTTTGTGGCGTTGTTGGTCTTTCCGGCCCTCTATCTTGCCGTGGGTTTTGCCTATCGCACGCTGACGCTTGCCTCGCGGTCGGCCACCTGGGGGATGCGCCTGATGGCGGTCGAGTTCCGCGATCATCATGGCGCGCGGTTTGGCTTTGGCACCGCCCTGATCCATACTTTGGGCTATTCGCTGTCGATGGCCTTTGTCCTGCCGCAGATCATTTCTGTGGTGCTGATGGTGACGTCGGCCCGGGGTCAGGGCCTGACCGACATGGTTGTGGGCAGCGCCGCGATCAACCGGCCCTGATCGCTTCGGCTGCATCGGAGCGCTGGCCTTCCCGCGTGAGTTGGGCCAATTCGGTCATTTCCTGCCCGTTAACGTGAAATTTGCGCTGCTTTTTTCTTTGCCTGTGCCGGATGGCTTGCTAACGTCAGGATGAAACCGGTCTGGATTACCCATGCGTCATTCGTTGCCCATCGCGCCTCAGTTCTATGTGACCGCGCCGCAGGCCTGCCCCTATCTGGATGGCCGGATGGAACGCAAACTGTTTACCGCGCTGCAGGGCGACATTGCGGAAAAGCTGAACGACGCCCTGTCGAAGCAGGGGTTCCGCCGGTCACAGAATGTGCTGTACCGCCCCTCCTGTTCCGAATGCTCGGCCTGCATGTCGGCGCGGATCCGGGTGGCCGATTTCGAACCGGGCAAAAGCCAGAAACGCGCGCTGAAGCGCAATTCCGATTTGCAGCGCGAAGCGACCAGCCCCTGGGCGACCGAAGATCAATATGCCCTGTTCCGGCGCTATCTGGATAGCCGGCATTCCGATGGCGGCATGGCCGACATGGATATCTTTGAATTCGCCGCCATGATCGAGGAAACCCCGGTGCGCAGCCGGGTGGTGGAATACAGCGCCGAACCGCCCCCGGGGTCGCGCCGCCGCTCCCTGACCGCCGTCTGCCTGACCGATGTGCTGGATGACGGGTTGAGCATGGTCTATTCGTTCTACGATCCCGACCGGCTGGAAGACAGCCTTGGCACCTATATCATCCTTGACCATGTCGCCATCGCGCGCGAGGCCGGGTTGCCCTATGTCTACCTGGGCTATTGGGTGCCCGGCAGCCGCAAGATGGGCTACAAGGCCAATTTTTCCGCGCTGGAGGTGTATCAGGGCGGCCGGTGGCGCGATATCGGCGACCCGGCGGGTTATTCCGCCGACATCCATCCCCTGTCGGTCGATCCCATCGCCGAGCAGGTGGCGCGCATCAGCCTGCCTGACAGCCTGTCACGGACCTGATGCATATCGGGGCATTGACGCTGGTGGTGCCGGACTATCAGGCGGGGATCGCCTTTTATGTCGACGTCATGGGGTTTGACCTGCTGCAGGATCACGATCAGGGCAATGGCAAACGCTGGGTGACAGTGGCGCCAAAGGGCGGGCAATGCGCCCTGCTGCTGGCGCGGGCGGTGGATGCCGGGCAAAGTGCCGCGATCGGCAATCAGTCCGGCGGGCGGGTGTTCCTGTTTCTGGAAACCGCCGAGTTTGCTGCCGATCACCACCGGATGCTGGCGGCGGGGGTGACGTTTGTGGAAGCACCGCGCGATGAACCCTATGGCACCGTCGCCGTGTTCCGTGACCCGTTCGGCAACAAATGGGATTTGCTGCAGCGCAATGGCTGAAAGCTACAGGATGCCCGCCAGCACGTTGACCACCATCGCCACCACCCCGATATTGAACAAGAACGATACCAGACCGTGCAGCAGCACCGTGCGGCGCAGATCGGTTGACAGGACCGTGACATCCGATACCTGACAGGTCATGCCGATGGTCATGGCGAAATAGCAGAAATCGGCAAACACCGGCGGGTTTTCCCCCGGAAACCCCAGCCCGCCGACATCGGCGCCGTCGATCTGGTCGTAATAGACATGGGCATAATGAAAGGCATAGACTGCGTTGACGAACAGCCACGCCAGCCCGAGTGTCAGCAGAACCATCGCCAGATCAAAGGCCACCATGGTCTGCCGGATCTGGACCACCCGCACCAGCGCGGCCAGAACCGCCGCCAGCGTGGCCAGCGATACCACCAGCAGCAACACCCGCCCGCCGTCATCCCGCGCAGCACGGTCGCGGTAGGCTGCAGCCTGCGTTTCGCGCCAAAGCGGCAGGCAACTGGCCAGAAACAGCGCTGCCGCCCCGTCAAACCCCAGCACGAGTGCCTGTTCCCACGGATAGAACCTCAACAATCCGCCGCTGCCCAGGATCAGGGCTGCGAGAAACACCAGAAAACGAGGATGCGGCACCTGCGACATGGTCCGACTGTCGGCGGCAGCGCCCTCCCTGTCAACCGGGGCTGAATAGCGGCCGCCCTGCCGCATGAAATTTGCGAATATGTCTCAGCGGACATGTCTGTAGCAATAAATGAAAAGATTTTTTATCCTCGGCGACAGATTATTTGCCATTTTCCTTATTGACGCTGGTTTGACGCCCCCCTAATGTCCGCTGCGACGCGGAAAGGCCAAACATGACCGGTTCGGTAGATGATCTTGGAATTTGGCGCATGGGCCGGTAACGGTTGACCATCGTGGTTCCCATGCGCCCCCGAAGAGTCCGGGGGCTTTTTGTTGGGTACTGAGCATGCGTGAAGACGGAGATGGAGTGATGACGATGCGGCAGATGACCGGTGCCAGAATGGTGGTGGAAGCCCTCAGGGATCAGGGGGTCGAAGTGGTGTTCGGTTATCCGGGCGGCGCGGTGCTGCCGATCTATGACGAGATCTTTCAGCAAAACGATATCCGTCACATTCTGGTGCGCCATGAACAGGGCGCGGTGCATGCGGCCGAGGGCTACGCCCGCTCGACCGGAAAACCCGGCGTTGTGCTGGTGACCTCGGGGCCCGGTGCCACCAATGCCGTTACCGGCATGGTCGATGCGCTGATGGACAGCATTCCGCTGGTGGTCTTGACCGGCCAGGTTCCCACCTTCATGATCGGCAATGACGCCTTTCAGGAAGCCGATACCGTCGGCATCACCCGCCCCGCCACCAAGCACAACTGGCTGGTGCGCGACACCAACAAGCTTGCGGACGTGATCCATCAGGCCTTTCACGTTGCCACCCATGGCCGCCCCGGCCCGGTGCTGATCGACATTCCCAAGGATGTGCAGTTTGCCACCGGCACCTATATCGGCCCGGAAGCGGCACGGGTGTCGCATTATCAGCCCCGTACCATGGGCGACCCCGATCTGATCACCCGCATGGTCGAGCTGATCGAAAGTGCCGAACGTCCGGTGTTCTACACCGGCGGCGGCGTGGTCAATTCCGGCCCCGAAGCCACGCGGCTTTTGCGCGAATTCGTTGAGGCCACCGGCTTTCCCATTACCTCGACCCTGATGGGCCTTGGCTGCTACCCGGCGTCGGGCCAGCACTGGCTGGGGATGCTGGGGATGCACGGGCTGTATGAAGCCAACTGGGCGATGCATGATTGCGACGTGATGTTGAACATCGGCGCGCGGTTCGATGACCGCATCACCGGCCGCGTCAACGCCTTTTCGCCGGGCTCGAAAAAGGTGCATGTCGATATCGACCCTTCGTCGATCAACAAGGTGATCCGGGTCGATGTCGGTATCGTCGGCGATGTGGCCGAGGTGCTGACCGAGGCGCTGGCGCTGTGGAAAGCCCGGGGCCGCAAGACCAATGCCGAGGCTTTGGCCAAATGGTGGGCGCAGATCGGGATCTGGAAAAAGGTCGATTGTCTGGCCTACAAGAACGATACCAAAGTGATAAAGCCGCAGTACGCCCTGCAGCGGCTGGAAGCGCTGACCAAGAAATACGACCGCTATATCTGCACCGAGGTCGGCCAGCATCAGATGTGGGCGGCACAATATCTGACATTCGAAGAGCCGCACCGCTGGATGACTTCTGGCGGGCTGGGCACCATGGGTTACGGCCTGCCCTCGTCGGTCGGCGTGCAACTGGCGCATCCGGGGTCGCTGGTCATCAATGTGGCGGGCGAGGCAAGCTGGCTGATGAACATGCAGGAAATGGGCACCGCCGTGCAATACCGCCTGCCGGTCAAGCAATTCATCCTGAACAACGAGCGGCTGGGCATGGTGCGCCAATGGCAGGAATTGCTGCACGGCGAGCGCTATTCCCATAGCTGGAGCGAATCCCTGCCCGATTTCGTGAAACTGGCCGATGCTTTTGGCGGCAAGGGCTGGCGGATCAGCGACCCCGCCGATCTGGACGACGCCATAATGGAAATGATCGCCTATGACGGCCCGGTGATTTTCGACTGCCGGGTGGAAAAGCACGAAAACTGCTTTCCGATGATCCCGTCCGGCAAGGCCCACAACGAGATGCTGATGGGCGACGCCGATACCAAAGGGGCGATCGGTGCCAAAGGGGCGGTGATGGTGTGACGAGCGGCGGGGGCTGTCTGCCCCCGCATCCCCGAGGATATTTGTGCCAATAAGAATTGGCAGGACAGGAAGTTGCCATGTCTGCCCTGAACATCAAGAAAGGCGCATCGAGCCATTCGGCTTATGAGTTGCGCGACCCCAATTCCACCGCCACCGAAACCCATACGCTGGCGGTGCTGGTCGATAACGAGGCCGGGGTGCTGGCGCGGGTGATCGGGCTGTTTTCGGGGCGGGGTTACAATATCGAAAGCCTGACGGTGGCCGAGGTCGACCACAAGGGCCATCTGAGCCGCATCACCATCGTCACCTCGGGCACGCCGCAGGTGATCGGGCAGATCCGCGCCCAGCTGGAAAGGATGGTGCCGGTGCATGAGGTGCACGACCTGACGGTCGATGGCCCTGCGGTGCAGCGTGAACTGGCGCTGTTCAAGGTGGCGGGCACCGGCGACAAGCGGATTGAATCGCTGCGGCTGGCCGAAATTTTCCGCGCCAATGTGGTCGACAGCACGCTGGAAAGCTTTGTGTTCGAAATGACCGGCACCTCGGAAAAGATCGACGCTTTCGCCGATCTGATGCGTCCGCTTGGCCTGTGCGATGTGGCGCGGACCGGGGTTGCGGCGCTGAAACGCGGGGCCTGAGGCCAGCACCGCCGCCAAAGCTTGCCGCATTGGTCGCATCTGCCCGCGCCCGAGCATTCTGCCAGTCCGGCGCCGGTAACTTTATGTCGGCACACCGGCGCAGAACTGCCCGTGGCTTGCATTTCGACCGCTTGCGTGAAAAGTCATCGCCATTGGAGACGTGCCTGTGCCGGAAACACCCTTGACACCAACAGGCGCGGGCCTGCGGCTGGCCCTGCGCCTTGGCGCGGTGGTGGTGCTGGTCTATGTGGCGCGGTTGCTGATTGGCTGGGCCCACGGGATGGAGCCGGCGATCGATGGTGGTGGTGTGGGTCTGTCTGGCCTGATGGTGGCGCTGGTGCTGGTGGCCTATGCCGTGATGATCGCGCTGCCCTATGTGCCGGGGATCGAGGTTGGCGTCGCCCTGATGATGATGGAAGGCGCATGGGTGGCGCCCGCCGTCTGGGGGGCCACGGTGGCGGGGCTGCTGCTGGCCTATGGCTGCGGCATGATCCTGCCCGACCGCACCCTGCTGCGGTTGCTGGGCGATCTGCGGCTGCGCCGCGCCGCCAACCGGTTTGCCGCCATTGCCCCCCTGACCCGGGATCAGCGGCTGGCGCTGCTGCGGCAGGGATTGCCGGTATGGCTGGCACCGCTGGCCGGGGGAGGACGCTATCTGGCGCTGGCAGTCCTGATAAACCTGCCAGGCAACATCGCGCTGGGGGGCGGCGGCGGGCTGTTTCTGTTTGCCGGGTTCAGCCGGCTGTTCGCGCCGCTGCCGGTGCTGCTGACCGCCCTGATTGCCGTGGCCCCGGTGCCGCTGGCGGTGTGGATTCTGGGCTACGACGGCATGCATTGACCCCCCGATGGCGGAGTTGCGCCGGGTCATGCCGCGAACCGGCCTTGCAACCCGGCCGCTCTGCCCTATCACCTGCGGTGATGCCACCCCAAAAGCCCAAACCACCTGAGAAGGACTGTGCCGTGACCGACGATGCCCTGGTGATCTTTACCCCCTCCGGCAAGCGCGGGCGCTTTGCCCATGGCACGCCGGTGCTGACCGCTGCGCGCCAGCTCGGGGTTGATCTCGACTCGGTCTGTGGTGGCCGTGGCATCTGTTCGAAATGCCAGATCACGCCCGGCTACGGCGAGTTTGCCAAGCATGGCGTTACGGTGGAGGCCGGGGCGCTGAGCGGGTGGAACGAGGTTGAGGCCCGCTACAAACGCATCCGGGGCCTGACCGAGGGCCGCCGTCTTGGCTGTCAGGCCAAGGTGATGGGCGATGTGGTGATCGACGTGCCGCCTGAAAGCCAGTTGCACAAGCAGGTGATCCGCAAGGCAGCCACGCTGCGCGACATCACGATGGACCCGGCCACCAGGCTTTACTACGTGGAGGTTCAGGAACCCGACATGCACGAGCCGTCGGGCGACCGCGAACGGCTGGCCAAGGCGCTGCGTGACCAATGGCAGATTGCGGAGGTGACCGCCGGGCTTGGTATCCTGCAAAAGCTGCAGAAAACCCTGCGCAAGGGCGACTGGAAAGTGACGGTGGCGCTGCACCGCGATCACCATGATACCGCCCACCGCATTGTCGAGATCTGGCCGGGCTATCATGAAGGCGGGATTTACGGGCTGGCGATCGACCTGGGCTCCACCACCATAGCCGCCCATCTGTGCGATCTGCGTGACGGCGCGGTGCTGGCCTCGGCCGGGGTGATGAACCCGCAGATCCGCTTTGGCGAGGATCTGATGAGCCGGGTCAGCTATGTGATGATGAACCCCGGCGGCGACCGCGAAATGACCTCAGCCGTGCGCACCAGCCTGAATGATCTGGCCCGCACCGTTGCCGCCGAGGCGGCGATTGATCCGGCGCTGATTGTCGAGGCGGTGTTTGTCTGCAACCCGATCATGCATCACCTGCTGTTGGGGATCGACCCGGTAGAGCTTGGGCAGGCACCCTTTGCCCTTGCCACCTCGGATGCGCTGTCGCTGAATGCAGCCGAACTGGATCTGACCAACCTAAACCGCAATGCCCGCACCTATATCCTGCCCTGCATTGCAGGCCATGTCGGGGCCGACTGCGCGGCGGTGGCGCTGTCGGAACAGCCGGGAAAATCCGACGATCTGGTGTTGATCGTCGATGTCGGCACCAATGCCGAACTGTTGTTAGGGAACAAGGATCGGGTTCTGGCCTGTTCTTCGCCCACCGGTCCCGCGTTCGAGGGGGCGCAGATCAGTTCGGGCCAGCGCGCCGCCCCCGGTGCCATCGAACGGCTGGAGATTGATCCCGTGACCAAGGAACCAAGGTTCCGGGTGATCGGTTCCGACCTCTGGTCGGATCAACCCGGCTTTGCCGAGGCTACCGCCACCACCGGCGTCACCGGCATCTGCGGATCGGGCATCATCGAGGCCGTGGCGGAAATGCGGATGGCGGGGCTGGTCGATGCCTCGGGCCTGATCGGCTCGCCCGAACAGACCGGCACGGCGCGCTGCGAGCCGACCGGGCGCACTCACGCCTATTTGATCCATGATGGCACGGCGGAGGGCGGCCCGGTGATCCGGGTGACCCAAGGCGATGTGCGCGCGATCCAGCTGGCGAAATCGGCGCTTTATGCCGGAGCGCGGCTGTTGATGGATCAGATCGGGGTGGACAAGGTGGACCGGGTGGTGCTGGCCGGGGCTTTTGGGGCCCATATCAGCCCGAAACATGCGATGGTGCTGGGGATGATCCCCGACGCGCCGCTTGACAAGGTGTTCTCGGCAGGAAACGCTGCCGGAACCGGGGCACGGATCGCCCTGTGCAACATTGCCGCGCGCGCCGAAATCGAAGAGACTGTGCGCCATATTCACAAGGTGGAAACCGCGATTGAGCCGCGCTTTCAGGAACATTTCGTCAATGCCAATGCGATCCCGCATGCCACCGACCCGTTCCCGGAACTGTCGGCCATCGTCACCCTGCCCAACCCGTCGTTCAATGCCGGCGGGGCCGATGGCGGCAACCGCCGCCGGCGTCGATAAAATGGGGGTGCAGTGACCGACGATCCCATCGCCCGGTTGCTGGAACAGGTGGCGGCGCAGGACCGCGCCGCCTTTCGCACGCTATATTCTGCGACATCCGCGAAACTTTTTGGCGTTTTGCTGCGTATATTGACCACAAGGGCAGAAGCCGAAGACGCGCTGCAAGAGGTTTATACGCGCGTCTGGCTGAAAGCCGGGCGGTATGAGGCAGACAAGGGGCGCGGGATGACATGGCTCATCACCATCGCGCGCTATCACGCGATTGACCGGCGCAGGGCGCGGGGCGATCATGTGACAGATGGCGAGGACGCACTCCTTGCCGTTGCCGACAGCACCCCGGGCCCTGCGCAACAGGTCGAGGCGCGGTCGGAAGCGACCCGCATCGCCCGTTGTTTCGACAGGCTGGAGGGCGACCGCGCCGCGGCCGTTAAGGGGGCATATCTGAACGGGCAGTCCTATCAGGATCTCGCCCAGACCTTTAACGTTCCGCTCAATACGATGCGGACATGGCTGCGCCGCAGCCTCCAGAAGTTGAAAGAGTGCCTAGAGGCATGAGCGATACCCGTGATCATATGGCCCCCGGAGGCAGCCCGCCAGAGGATGATCTCTTGGCTGGCGAATTCGTTATCGGCACCTTGCCGCTGGCAGAACGCATGGCGTTTGAGGCGCGGCTGAAGGCTGAACCGGCCCTGCAGCGACTGGTGGCAGGCTGGGAAGCGCATTTGGAACCGCTGAATGCCGGTTATGCCGAAGCACCGGCCCCCAACCTGCTGCCGCAGATCGAGGCGCGGCTGTTCCCGGTTGCCCCGCGTGCCCGCCGCCTGCCGTACTGGTCGGGCCTGATCGGGGGTCTGGTGGCTGCCGGTATCGTGGTGGCAGTGGCACTGCAATTCATCCCCGGTCCGGCCCCCGTGGTGCCCGATCTGGTGGCGACACTGGCCGGTGAAGGCCAGTCGCTGGCTTTCGCTGCCACCTATGACATCGAAACTGCTGAACTGACCGTGACCCGGACCGCCGGGTCCGGCCCTGCCGATGGCAAGGACTATGAACTTTGGGTGATCGGCGCATCCGGCGTGCCGGTTTCCCTGGGGTTGCTGCCGGGCGACAAAGCGGTGGTGACGGTTCCCGACCTCAAACCCAACTTCGTGCTGGCGGTCAGTCTGGAAGCCAAAGGCGGCTCCACCACCGGTGCCCCGGCCGAAGTGCTGGTTGCGGGGCCTGTCACCGCGTTGTGAAGGGCGAAAACCGCAGGGGCAGTCTGCCGGTGTGGCGGTTTCAGGGATTTTCGGAAGGAGCGATAACGAGTGCGTGAGCCTGCGCTCTGGATGAAACCAATCGCCCCTCACCTTCGTATCTACTCCATCGGACGGGAAAAGAACCGCCGCTCACCTGACAGGAGAACGATATGACTTTTGCAAAACTCGCCACCTCGGTTGCCGCCTTTGCCTTGCTGGCCGGTGCCGCTTTCGCCGAAAATCCGATGGTGGGCGGTGCTGCCATGTATGCCGACAAGAACATCGTTGAAAACGCGGCGAATTCGGCCGATCACACCACGCTGGTTGCGGCCGTGACAGCCGCCGCTCTGGCCGAGACGCTGATGGGCGCCGGCCCTTTCACCGTCTTTGCCCCGACCAACGAAGCTTTTGCCAAATTGCCGGCCGGAACGGTTGATACCCTGCTGAAGCCGGAAAACAAGGATACGCTGGTCAAGATCCTGACCTGTCATGTTGTGGCGGGCAATGTGATGGCGGGCGACGTGCTGGCGATGATCGAGAAAGACGGCGGCACAAGCGTCGTTGATACCGTGGGCGGCTGCAAAGTGACGCTGACCACTGCGGACGGCAAGGTCATGATCACCGACGAAATGGGCGGCGTGGCCACCGTGACCATCGCCGATGTCAAGCAGTCGAACGGCGTGATCCATGTGGTCGACGCGGTGTTGCTGCCCAAGATGTAAGGCTACGTTCGGCTCGGTGGCGCGGCAGGGGGTTCCTCCCGTCCGGTCGCGCAACCGGCCCGGCGTTTCGGCTTTATGTAAAAGTGAAACAGGGGCAGCGCCGACGATCTGCGGTGACCCGACCATGTTTTTGCGCCGGTAAAAGTCCCCACCAGCATCGGTTGCAGAAACGGCCGCCTCGGCAACCCGGGGCGGCCTTTCGTTTGGCGGATCGGGCCGATCAGATGCTTGACGGCGGCCCTGTCATTG
>Ga0105049_10004405_pt1 | contig 16517 bp, 16 predicted proteins | sample MAT06_FD_78087 | JGI IMG/M metagenome (GOLD analysis project Ga0105049, IMG submission 78087) | Freshwater microbial communities from Lake Fryxell liftoff mats and glacier meltwater in Antarctica - MAT-06 | ecosystem: Environmental > Aquatic > Freshwater > Ice > Liftoff microbial mat | place... | reverse complement strand
GGCGCGCCACCAAGCCGAGCCGGGCGAGCGACCGTCGCCGACTCGAGGCCAAGCGTCGGCAGTCCAACCGCAAGGCCGACCGCCGTCGCCCGGCCCCGGACTGAACCCGACCTACAGTCCGTCCAGAAGCATGCCGATTCGCGGCAGAGAACCATTTGATCGCCAGCACATTGCCCTCCTGATGGGTGGGTGCTGCGCTGGCGGCGGCCGGCGACGTTGGAGGAGGGCCCCGACGTCCGGCAGAGACAGGAGCGAGTAGCAGCAAGCCATGGGCGAACCCAGCCGATCGACGACCTCGGGAGTCCCCGCGCGCCGACAGTGGATCGCGGCCGCCCTGGTGCTGCTCGCACTCCCCGTCGGAGTCCTGGCCGCCGAGCTGGCGGACGAGGAGGCCGGTCCGTGGGTCCTCGCCGGTTCGGCGGCAGTCTCGGCGTTGGTCCTCCTGGCGGCCTCACCGGGCAGCGGTCGATCGTCCTCGGCCTGGCGGTTGCTCGGCGTGGGGCTCGTGGTGTGGGCCGGCGGCCTGGTGGCGACCGCCAGCTCGTGGGGCACCGATCCCACGGCGGCGCCGCTCCCGAACATCACGGATGCCCCCATCCTCACGGGCCTCGCGCTGATCAGCGGCTCACTGCTCGTGATGGCCATGGCTCGTGGGTCTCGCACTGACTGGATCGCCCGCATCGACGCCGTCGTGGTGGGAGCGGGCACCGGCGTGGTGCTGCTGAGCTTCCTCTGGCCTGAGGTTCGTGACGCTGGGCTCGAGGCCGACGGCACCGCAGTGGTCCTGGCGGCGGGCGTGGTCACCTGCCTGCTCGTGGGTGCGGCCGCTCGCCTCGCGTTCACGGGCGCGTCGGCGCTGGCCTCCGGTCGGTTCCTTGTCGAGGGCACCCTGGCCCTTGCGGTCGGGTCCACCCTCTTGCGGGCCGCCCAGCTTCAGTTCACGGACATCGACCTCGACAGGCTCGGGCTCGGGCTGGCGTCGGGTGCGCCTCTCATCCTGATGGCGGCGGCGGTGCACCCGTCCGCCACGCGCATCACTGACCGCGAGCATCGTCGAGCTCACGAGCTGCCCCGCAGCCGCTTGGCACTCCTGACGCTGGCCACCGCCACGGCGCCCGTGTCCGCCATCATCTTGAGCATCCGCGATCTTCCGGTCGACGGCGTCAGCCTCGGCATCTCGGCCCTGGTGATGCTCGTCCTGGTCGCGTTCCGCTTGGAGCTCGTGGTGCGCTCCAGCCGTCAGCAGGCGGCCCGTGAGGTCACCGTGCGGGAAGCCGCCGGCGTCCTGGGCACCTCGCAGGACGCGGCGAGCGTGCGCCAGGCGCTACTGGACGCAGTGCGCGACCTGCTCGGCCCGCAGCTTCGCTACGTGGCGTGGATCACGGTGAACGAGCGGGGCGCGCTCATTCCCACCGAGCTGGTCGATCAGATCGGCCCCGTCGACCGAACGACCTCGGGGGTGGACGTCGCGCTCCAAGAGGTGGACGGCATCGGCAAGGGACCTGTCCGCGTGCTGGACGCGTTGGGTGATGAGGTGGTGATCGCGCCGATCCCGTGTCGCATCGGTCAGCGCGCGGCTGTCGCTGTTGCCACGGCGGGGCGCGTCCCCGAGGAGGTGAACGAGAGCCTGGCGATCCTGGGCACGCAGGCGGCCCTCGCCCTCGACGCCCTCGTGCAGTCCGAGGAGCTCCACGAGAAGCGAAGTGAGGCCCGGTTCCAGCAGCTCGTTCGGCACAGCAGCGATGCGGTGATGATCATCGGTCAGGACGGCCGCATCCGCTATCAGACACCGTCGGTCGTGCGCGTCCTGGGGTACCTCGCCGTCGACCTCGACGGCACCGCCCTGGAGCGGATCCTCCATCCCGACGAAGCGGATCACATTGCCAGCTTCATCGAACAGCTCGTCCATGGAGCGCCGGAGACCGTGCGCACCATCGATGCCCAGCTGCTCCGCGCTGACGACTCCGTGATCCACGCTGAGATCGTCGGCGTCCACTTGCTCGAGAACCCGGATGTGGCCGGCATCGTCCTCACGATCCGCGACGTCACCGGGCGTCGCACGCTGGAGGACCAGCTCCGACATCAGGCCTTTCACGATGCCCTCACCGGCCTATCGAACCGCGCTCTGTTCATCGATCGGGTGGAGCACGCGCTGGCCAGGATCCGACGAGCCGACTCGCCCACGCCCGCGGTGGCGTTCATCGATCTCGACGACTTCAAGATGGTGAACGACAGCCTCGGCCACGGGGCCGGCGACGAGGTGCTGCGGGCCGTGGCCGACCGCCTCAGCGCCTGTCTGCGCTCGGGCGACACCCCAGCCCGCCTCGGCGGCGACGAGTTCGCCGTCCTGCTGGAGGACGCCCCCGACATTCGAGCCGTGGTGGAGGTGGCCGAGCGCATCCTCGATGCCCTCCACGAACCTGTGGTGGTCGATGGTCGCGAGGTCTACGCCCGGGCGAGCATCGGCATCGCCACCCGTCGCGGCCCCACCACCACACCGGAGGAGCTGCTCCGCAACGCCGACCTCGCCATGTACACCGCCAAGGCCAACGGGAAGGGTTGCATCGAGCTCTTCGAGCCGGCCATGCAGCATCGAGCCGTCGACCGCCTCGCCATTCGCGGGGAGCTGGAGCGAGCGGTCGAGCGAGGCGAGATCGACGTGGCCTATCAGCCGATCGTGCGGCTCGCCTCCGGTGAGGTGGTGGCCTTCGAGGCCTTGGCCCGCTGGAACCATCCCGAGCGGGGAGCGATCTCCCCGGTGGAGTTCGTCCCGATCGCCGAAGACACCGGCGTCATCGTCCCGCTCGGCAAGCTCGTGCTGCAGCGGGCCTGCGAGCAGCTGGCGATCTGGTTGGCCGCCAACCCGCACGCGGGGTGGCAGATGAGCGTGAACCTGTCGGCCCGTCAGCTGCTGGCGCCAGACCTGGTCACGATCGTGGGTGACGCCACCGAAGAGGCCGGCCTCGATCCGTCGTCGCTCATCCTGGAGCTCACCGAGTCGGTGCTGCTCGCCGACAGCGAGCGAGTGCTGCGCCGACTGCACCGCCTCAAGGATCTCGGCGTCAAGATCGCCATCGATGACTTCGGCACGGGCTACTCCTCGCTGAGCTACCTGCAACGAGTGCCGTTCGACATCCTCAAGATCGACCGCGCCTTCGTGGCGGCCCTTCGCCATGAGCCGCCGAGCACCACGCTGGTGCGAACGATCATGGACCTCGGTCGCACGCTCGGCCGCTCCGCCATCGCGGAAGGCATCGAGGAGCAGATCGAGCTCGACGGACTGCTCGAGCTGGGATGCGAGCTCGGTCAGGGCCTGCACTTCGGCGGCGCGGTGGATGCCGCCACCCTCGAGCGCACCCTCGGTCTTCTCACTGCCACCGCCTGAGCGCATACCGTCGCTTGGCATGCGAGCGCGGTCGGGGGTCGTGATGGGGTGGGTGGTCGTCGTGGCCTATGCCGCGCTCCTCGTCGTCGCGGCGGTCGACGGGGCGCAGGACCAGCATCAGGTGGAGCGTCCCTCGGCGGGTAGCACTGCGGCCGATCGGTTCGTGACGGCATGGGAGCGCAGCCGGTCGGCCACGTTCGTGGCGACAGGCACGTTCGAGCGCCGCAGCGAGGTGACCGGTGCCCGGGTCGCGTCAGAGGACGTCGTGGCCCAGCGCCCGCCCCGTCGGGTGCACCGTCAGCTCGGTGGTGTGGAGGGGCGCGACGACGATCGTCTGCTCGTTTGCCCGGCGCCCCCCAATGGAGGTGACCAGCCCGGTACCTGCCGTTTGGGTGACCCCGGAGGCCCCACCTACGCAGAGTCTGTCGACGCGGAAGTAGAGGCCCTCGGCCCGATGGTGGCGGGGCGAACCCCGCTGTACACGGTGCGCGAGGTGACCGCGGGCTGCTTCGCCCTGGAGCAGATCCGGGTGGAACCCCGGGCGCCCTTCGGCATCCGGGCTCGCTTCTGCTTCGACGAGGCCACGGGCGCTCCGTCGGCGCGCCGCGTCGAGTACGAGGGGGGCATCGTGGAGGAGCTCGACGTCACCGATATGCGCGCCGACGTGCTGGACGCCGACCTCGTGCCGTAGGCCGGGCGGCGGGGAAACCGGGGAAGGACGGAGGCCACGGCATGTTCACCGGTACCTTGCGGCCTCGGTTGCGATGCGGTTGGAGGGAGTCGCAACCCCCGTCCCTGTTCCCGTTGATGGCCGGTGGGGGCGATGACCACCAGCCACTAGGTCTATCGACCTAGTCGCTGACCGCCTTGAGTGGTTTCCCACGGTGCGACCGACCACTCTGCGTGAGATCTGGTTGGCCCGCCGTGGCTCGGTAGCCTGCGCCGATGCTCGGTGGCCCAGACATCCTCGCCTACCTCGTCATGGCTCTTGGTGGGGCCATGGCCGTGGGGAGCCTCGGGGCCATCGTGCGCCCCCCGGAGGCTCGTCGAGAGGGCGACCTCGATCAGGCTCCGGTGGTGCGCAGCGTGGCCTTTGCCCTGGTGGGCTTGGTGGCCGCGCTCTGGGCCCTCGGCAGCCTGGTGCGGGGCTGAGCCAGGGACCTACACGCGGGTGAGGCGAAGGCCGAGCGAGACCAGCGTCTCGAAGGGTGCGTTGTAGCCCCGCTCGAGGTGGTGGATGCCGTGCAGGGTCGACGCACCCTCAGCGGCGGCGGCCGCGATCACCGACGAGAACCCGGCTCGCACGTCGGGGATCGTGACGTCGGCGCCCTGGAGCTTGGACACGCCTCGAACCACCGCTGAGTGCAGGGCCGAGGAGTCGTGGAATCGGCAGGCCGGCCCCCCGAGACAGGTGTCGAAGAGCTCGATCTCGCTGCCCATTGCCTTCAGCGCCTCGACGTAGCCCAGCCGGTCGTCGTACACGGTCTCGTGCAGCACGGACATGCCGTCGGCCTGCGTCATCAGCACGATGAGCGGCGGCTGCCAGTCGGTCATGAACCCGGGGTGGGTATCGGTCTGCACCGCGGAGGGTCGAAGCTTCTCGGCACTGGCGCTGATCCACGTGTCGTTGATCTCGAAGTTGGCGCCCATGCGCTGGAGCGTGTTGATGGCGGTGACGAGACGGTCTTGGTTGCAGCCCCCCACGCGCACCCGGCCACCGGTCATCAGGCCGGCGACGAGGTAGCTGAAGGCCTCGAGTCGATCACCCTGGAGGTGGGCCTCGGCTCCGCTGAGCGACTCCACGCCTTCGATCACGAACCGTCGGTCGGGATGCAGCGCGATGTGCGCGCCCATGCGCTGGAGGAACAACGCCAGCTCCACCACCTCGGGTTCGGTGGCGGCGTTGTGGATCACCGTGCGGCCCTCGGCCAGCACAGCGGAGAGGAGGACCGTCTCGGTGGCACCGACCGACGGATAGGGCAGCGTGATGCGGGTGCCCCGTAGGCGGCCGGCCATGCGGGCGGTGATGCCGTGGGGCTGCACCTCCACCTCGGCGCCCATCTGCTGGAGTGCGCTGACGTGGAAGTCCACCGGGCGGCGCCCGATGCGATCGCCGCCGACGAGGGGCACGAAGGCCTCGTGGGCGCGGTGCAGCAGCGGGCCGAGGAGCAGGATGGGAATGCGGTTGAGTCCAGAGAACTCGAGAGGAACCCGGGGCGTGGGCTCCGGTGTGGGCACCACCGTGATGGTGCCGCCATCGATCGTGACCTCGAGACCGATCGAGCGCAGGATGTCGGCGGTGATCCCGACGTCGCCCACGGTGGGGGCGTTGGTGATCGTGGAGGGGGAGTCGGCGAGGAGCGCCGCCACCATGTGCTTGGTGACGGCGTTCTTGGATCCGGCCACCAGCACGTCGCCCGCCAGCGGCCCGCTCGGCTCGATGTGCCAGGCCGGCCCACCCGGATCGACGGCGAACTCGGGAGCAGGGGCGTTCATGGGGCGGAAGGGTATCGCGCAGGGTCGTTGAATTCGGAGGGCGCAGGCCGCAGCCTCCTTCGCGGTCGGCCACATCTCCGGTGGCCACTTCAACCTCGCGATCACCGTCGGTCTCTGGCAGGGGAAGCGCTTCGATCAAACGGATGGGGCGTCGTACATCGGCGCTCAGAAGGTGCTCACCGAAGGCTCAGAACCGGCCACGCGTAGAGGTTCGACCCTTTCCTGACGCGACCGGGACCACCTGAAGAGGTGGTCCCGGGTGCGCGTCGAGGCCTTGGGCTAGACGGCTTCGGCACCTCGCTCGCCGGTGCGGATGCGCACCACGTCGGGCACGTCGACGATCCAGATCTTGCCGTCGCCGATCTTGCCGGTGCGGGCGCCACCGACGAGCGCGTCGGCAATGGCATCGGCTTGGCCGTCGTCGGCCAGAACCTCGATCTTGATCTTGGGCACGAACTCGACGGTGTACTCGGCGCCGCGGTACACCTCGGTGTGGCCGGACTGGCGCCCGAACCCCTGCACCTCGGTGACCGTCATGCCGTTGACGCCGGCGGCCTTGAGGGCCTCCTTGACCTCGTCGAGCTTGAACGGCTTGATGACTGCGGTGATCAGCTTCATGTCCGTCTCTCCGTTCAGGATCCGGTGTGGGAGCTGGTCGCTCCGGAGTGGTAGGCGGTCTCGGCGTGCTCCGCCAGATCGAGCCCACTGCTCTCGACCTCTTCTGAGACTCGCACGCCGATGGTGGCCTTGAGGGCCAGCATGATGAGCGTCGTCACGATGAAGGAGTAGACGATGGTGACGCCATTGGCGAGCGCCTGCTCGCCGAGGAGCTTGGCGCCACCGCCGTGGAAGATGCCGGCCATGAACTCGCCGCCGAAGAACTCCGGCTCCGCGAAGAAGCCGATCAGCAACGAGCCCACGAGACCACCGACGAAGTGCACGCCGACGACGTCGAGCGCGTCGTCGTAACCGGCCTTGGTCTTGAGGCCGACGGCGAAGCAGGACGCCACGCCGGCCACGAGGCCGATGTAGATGGGCGACATGCCCGCCACGAAGCCGGCCCCGGGGGTGATCGCCACGAGACCCGCCACGATGCCGGAGGCGGCGCCGAGGTTGGTGAAGTGACCGTCCCGCAGCTTCTCGACGACGGCCCACGCCAGCCCGGCCGAGGCCGCCGCGAAGAACGTGTTGGCGAAAGCCTGGATGGCCGTGCCGTTGGCGGCGAGCGCCGAGCCGGCGTTGAAGCCGAACCAGCCGAACCACAGGATCCCGGTCCCGATCATCACGAGCGGCATCGAGTGGGGCGGGTGGCCCTCGTGGGGCCAGCCCTTGCGCTTGCCCAGGACGAGCACCGCGGCCAGCGCCGCGATGCCGGCGTTGACGTGGATGGCCGTTCCGCCGGCGAAGTCGAGCGACCCCCGCTGGCCGAGCCAGCCGCCGTAGACCCACTTGAACACGGGGCAGAAGACCAGGATGAGCCAGGCCGGAGCGAAGATCGCCCAGGCCGAGAACTTCATCCGATCGGCGACCGCGCCCGAGATGAGCGCAGGAGTGATCACCGCAAACATCCCGAGGAAGATCATCGTGATCAGCGCTCCGCCGCCGTCGTCACCGATGGTGAGGGTGCGCATGAAGGCGGCGTCGAAGCTGCCGATGAAGTCGTTCTCGAACGGCACCTGGGCGATCGAGAACGCGCCCAGTGCCCAGAGCACGGGGATGATGAGCAGGCACCAGAAGTTCATCATCAGCATGTTGAGGACGTTTCGGGACCGGTCCATGCCTCCGTAGAAGAGGGCCAGGCCCGGTATCATGAACAGCACGAGTGCGGCCGAGACCATCACCCACGCGGCGTCGCCGCTTTCCATAGGACCTCCTAGATCAGACGATTAAGACGGACGTCAGCATCCTGCGCCGATGTTTCGTGATGGTTTCCGGCGCCGATCACCCGTGTAAACAACTGTCAGTTGGCGGTCAGAATGCAGGCGTGAGCCGTCTCCCGCATCATGGGAAGCCGTCAGATCCGCGCCGAGGTCCGGTCGACGTTCGTGCGGGCGATCACCGCGCCGAAGTCGGAGAGCTGCGCACCGGGTCCACACCTTCTGCCCTGATGGAGCACCCACTCCTCACCGTCTCGCTCCGCCTTCGTCTGGAGGCTGGCGACATCGGATCCTGCGCCGGGCTCGGAGAAGAGCTGCGACCACACCTCCTCGCCCCGCAGTGCCTGGGCGACGCAGCGCTCCTTCTGCGCCTCCGTGCCGAACTCGATGAGGGTGGGGATGACCATGCCGAGCCCGATCGTGTAGATCGCGGTGGGCAGGTCGCGGCTCCCCGCCTCCTCGTTGAACACGCGGGTGTGCTCGCTCGAGAGGCCCTGACCCCACGGCAGGGGCCAGGTGAGCCCGGCCAGCCCCGCGTCGAACAGGGCGGCCTGGTAGTGCTTGGCGCTGGCAAGCTCGCTGAGCGCGGCGGGTCCGGGGCGGCCGTGGGCGCCCGGCCGCCGCTGGCGAACGGGAGCGTGCTCGGCGAGGAAGGCGCGGGCTCGCTGGCGGAAAGCGGCCATCTCGGCGTTCTCCGAGGCGGTATCCGTGATCTCGGTATCGGTCGTCGGGTTCCCCTCGTAAGACGGGCGAGACGCTAGGGGCTGCGGTGAGATCCGACCTGGGGCCGCAGCAGGAGCTGGTCGGCCGGATCGAAGCCGGCTCGGCGATAGAAGGGGATGCTGCGCTCGGTAGGACTGAGGACGACGCGTTCGAGACCCGCCGCTTCCGCGTGCGCGATCAGAGCGTCCAACAGGAGCCTTCCGACGCCGCGGTCGCGATGGTCGGCGCGCACGTACATGTTGCCGAGGTAGCCCCAGCGCCCGGCGTCGATGCCGGGACCCGGCATGCGCTCGAAGCTGAGCAGGTTCGCCATGCCGATCGGCTCGTCACCGTGGGACGCGAGCCAGAACGTGCGTTGGCTTGACTCGGTCGCGAACCAGGCGCGGAATCGATCGCCGAAGCTCGGATCCGGGCCAACCCCGCGGCGCTCCTCGCTGGACGAGGTGCGCAGAGCGATGAGGGAATCGACGTCGGCGCTGCCCGCGATCCGGATGTCGATCACGGATTCTCCTCGATCCAGGCGGCATAGCGGGGCGAGAAGAGCGCGGGCATGCCCCCTGTGTGCACGAAGGTGATGAGGCCGGTGGCGGGCACGCGGCCCTCGCGCACCGTCGCGATGAGGCCGGCCATCGCTTTGCCCGAGTACACGGGATCCAGGATGAGGCCTTCGAGCCGGGCGGCGAGATCGAGGGCTTCGCGGGCCCCCGGGTTGGGCTCGCCGTAGCCCGGGGCGTAGCGGTCGTGGTCGATCTGGCAGGTGCCCGTCGGCGGAGCGAGGCCGGCCAGCGCGGCGGCCTCGAGGGCATGGCGGGGGACGGTGTCGTCGAGGTCGGGGCGGGTGCCCACATCGACGCCGAGCACCGCGTCGTGCGAGCCCCAGCCGGCGACCAGGCCGGCGTGGGTACCGCCGGTGCCGTCGGCGACGACGATGAGCGAGGTGTCGGGCAGCTGCTCGCGCAGCTCGAGCGCGGCCACGACGTAGCCGAGCTGTCCCACCGTCGACGCCCCGCCCAGCGGCATCGCGTACGGTCGGCCTCCGGCGTCGGCAACGCGAGCCGCTTCGGTGACGATGGCGTCCTCGAGGCCGTAGTAGTCGAGCGGACCCGCCCAGACGAGCTCGGCGCCGAGCAGGTGATCGAGCACCACGTTGCCGGTGGCGATGTCCGGCGCGTGGGAGCCGAGCACGAGGCGGCAGCGCAGGCCGAGCACCGCGGCGGCTGCCGCGGTGAGGCGCGCGTGGTTCGACTGGCGGCCGCCGCCGGTGACGAGGGTGTCGCACCCCTGGGCCAGCGCGTCCGCACACAGGTGCTCGAGCTTGCGCACCTTGTTGCCGCCCCCCGCCAACCCCGTGAGGTCGTCCCGCTTCACCCAGAGCCGTCCGGCGGCGAGACCGAGGGCCGCGCCCAGCCGGTCCATCGGCTGCGCCGGGGTGGGCGAGATGGGGCTGAGCGCCACACGCTGGTCGAGCATGCCCCCCGGTCTAGCGGCGAAATCCGTCGAACCTGGGTGCGAAGTGCTTCGTTTCTGACGCTTTTCGCACCCAGGTTGCGGATTCCGTGCACAGAATCGGTCAGCAGTCCTCGGCCGTGCCCACGCAGCTCGTGTAGGCGGTGGTGTAGCCGTCCGCCACCAGCTCGACTTGAGCGGCGTCGGCCTCGGGCACCCGGGTGAAGGGCCCGACGTAGGCCACCCAGAAGCCGGGTTGCAGCGACGGGAAGTCGTCGGAGTGGAGCACCCCGGCGCCGTACCCGCTCTCGGTGAGCTCGTTCCGAATGGCCTCGGCTCCGCCTTCGTCAGCCTCGGACGCCACGATCGCGACGAACGTCGGCGTGGCTAGGCCCCCCGGCCCGGTGGACGTCGTCGTGCTGGTCGGCGCGAGCGTGGTGGGGCTCGAATCATCGACACCTGCGGGTGTGTCGGAGCCTCCGTCCACGAGTGCGTACACGCCGGCAAAGGACGCGGCGGCCAGCCCCACGACGAGGGCAGCCAGGAGGAGCCCGAAGCGAGCTCGGCTCATGTCAGTCCGCTGGTGAGGGCGTCCGCCAGGGCCTCAGGCTGGGCGATCATCGGGCTGTGACCGCCGCTCAGGCGTGTCACTCGTGCCTCGAAGCGCTCCTCGGCTAGCCGTGCGCAGGTGTCGGCCTGGAGAACCCGGTCCTCGGCGCAGACGATGGCGTGGGTGGGCACGTCGGCGATGGCGTCGAGCACCGCCGTCGTGTACTCCTCGAGCCCGGCCGCGGGATCGCTGCACGGCAGGTCCATGGTGATGACGTCGTGGCGCCGCTGGCGTAAGACCGCCGCCGTCGGGTTCCAGCACGTGGCGTTGTGCCAGGCGCCGTGGACGAGCGCGAACGTCGTCATGCGCTCAGCGCCCGAACATCGCCAGCCACTCCTGCTCGGAGCTGGGCTTGAAGACGAAGTTCCACTTGCGGGTGTCGGCCATCGTGGCCGACGGCTCCGCCGAGTAGAGGTGGCCCGGGAACAGGACGGCGTCGTCGGGCACCTTGGCCAGCTTGTTGGTGAGGCTGTCGTACAGCGCCGCCGGGTCGCCGCCGGGGAGGTCGGTGCGGCCGCAGCCCTCGAGGAAGAGCGTGTCGCCGCTGATGAGGCAGCCGTCCACGAAGAAGCACTGGCTGCCCGGGGTGTGGCCGGGTGTGTGGATCAGCTCGATGGGGATCTGACCGACCATGACGGTGTCGCCGCTGACGTGGGCCACAAGGTCGGATTCGGCGCACTCGGTCACACGGGTCACGTAGGGCACCTCGGCCTCCTGCACGTGGATCGGCACCGGAGCGAGGGCGAGGAGCTCGGCCACGCCCGCGATCGAGTGTCCCATCATCGAGCCCCCCACATGGTCCGGGTGGTAGTGCGTGGCGAGGGCTCCGGTGAGCCGCATGCCGTCAGCCTCGAGCACCGCGAGCAGGCCGGGGATGTCGTACGCCGGGTCGATGGCCACGGCCTCGCCGGTCTCGCGATCGCCCACGAGGTAGACGAAGTTGACCATCTGGCGGGCGATCGGATCGCCGACGGCGATGTCGCGTCCGGCCAGCAGCTGGCGGAAGTAGAGGCGGTCGTCCATATCCTCTGCACCTTATGACTCGGGCCTTCGATGCGGTCAGCCTCGACGTGGGCGGGGTGCTGGTGGTGCCGGACCACGGCACGCTCGCCGGTGCGCTCACGCGGGCGGGGGTGGCCCACGACGCCAGTCGCTTCGGCATCGGCCACTACCTGGCGATGGCGGCGATGGACGACGCCCAGTCGGGCGCCGAGGTGTTCACCGACTACGTGGGTGGGTTCGCCGCGGCGGTAGGCGTGCCCGAGGCCGACCAGGGGACCGCCCACGATGCCCTGCTCGCCGTGCTGTTCACCCCGGTCTGGTGCCAGCCGGTGCCCGGATCGCGTGCCGCGCTCCGGGCGTTCGTCGATGCCGGCCTGCGCATGGCGGTCACATCCAACAGCGATGGGACCGTGGCCGATCACCTGCGCCGGCACGAGTGGCTGCAGGTCGGCGAGGGTCCGGGCGTGCCGGTGGAGATCGTGACCGACTCAGGGGCCGTCGGCGTGGCGAAGCCCGATCCTCGGCTGTTCCAGGCGACGATCGACGGCCTCGGTCTCCTGCCCGAGCGCATCCTGCACATCGGCGACGCGGTCAGGTACGACGTCGAGGGCGCCGCCGCCGTCGGGATGCTGTCGGTCCACATGGACCCCTTCGACGTGTGCCGCTCCACAGAGCACCAGCACGTGGGCGCGCTGGCCGACCTACTCGACCTGCTCTGAGCGCGATCAGCCTCCGTGGCGACGCAGGGTCACGTGATGGGGTGAGGGACGATCGTCAGGCCTCGGCGCGGAACCAGGTGCGGAGGACGCTGCGGTAGCCGGCGTCGTAGCGGTCGTACTCCGCTCGAAGGGTGGTTCCCGGCCAGCGCGCCGGCAGGAGCCCGGCGGGGAGCAGCGGGTCGGCCTGGAGGTGGCGGAGCACGGCCGCGGAGGTCACGAAGCCTGGAGCCAACGCCTCGACGTCGCCACGATCGAGGCCGGGTTGTTCGCGTCGCAGGGCGGCGCGCAGGTCCTGCGCGTGCGTCGACCAGGGTGTCATCTCGAAGGCCGCCCGCACGTCGGGCTCCGGGTCCGGCCGAGCGCATGTCCAGCGCGTGCACCACTCGTCGACGACCGAGGCCGCCTCGGGGGAGCGCTCGGGATCGAGGTTGTCCGGTCGTCCCCACACGCCTTCGCGCAGCTCGACCAGGCGGCGGGTGCGGAGTGCGTCGCGCAGCGCGGCGCGGTCGGCGGCGGCGCGGCGCTGGTCCGCCACGGTGGCGAGCTCCCAGGTGCCGTCCCACGGCCGGACGTCCGCCCGGCGGCTGGCCGCCTGGCGCGCCTGGCGGGCGACGAGGCGACCGGCCAGGCGGTAGCCACCGTCCTCGGCGACCGCCTCATCCGCGGCGACGAGGCGGGACAGCGCGGTGCGGGTCGTCCCCTCGCTGATCCCGAAGAGGCCGGCCGTGCGCACGAGGAGCGAGGTCGGCAGCCACGGTGGATCGGAGCCGAGGAGCACCGACGCCAAGACGGAGCGGGCCGTCAGCGGCCCCGTGGTGTTACGTGATGGCGACATGTGCAGAGGGAGTGTAAGGTATTCGCATGGTCAGCGTGCTGGATCCTCGGCCCACGATGCTTCCGCCCGATGGCGCGCTCACCCAGGTTCTCCCCACCGATCGGCTCACGGCCACCGGGATGCCGGTGCCCGAGCTGCGGGCCGGGCTCCGGCGCATCGCCGACGTGCGCAACGTCGGCACGGTGGTCGCCACCTGGGCGCAGGCCCTCGGCACCATCGGGCTGGCCGTGTGGATCGGCCATCCGCTGGCCTACGTCGCCGCCTTTCTCCTCATGGGCCCCGCCTTCGCTCGCTTCGCCATCCTGGGCCACGAGGCCGCCCACAAGCTGCTGTTCACGAACAAGCGGTGGAACGACGCCGTGGGCCGGTGGGTCGTCGCCTACCCGGCGTTCATCCCGCTCGACGGCTACCGCCGCGGGCACTTCGCCCATCACAAGGACGAGTTCGGGCCCAACGAGCCCGACCTCAACCTCTACAACGGCTACCCGATCACGAACGCCAGCTTCCGTCGGAAGATGTGGCGAGACGCCCGTGGCACGTCCGGCTGGAAGAGCCTCAAGGGCCTGCTCGGCGCGCTCCGGAGCAAGGGCGCTCGCCCGATCGCCGTTCGCATCCTCGTGATGCAGCTCCCGCTGATCGCGGCGGCGATCTTGGTGGGCAAGTGGTGGCTCTATCCGGTGCTCTGGCTGGGTCCGTGGCTCACGGTGTGGCGCGTCATCAACCGGCTCCGCTCGATCGCCGAGCACGGTGGCATGGCCCGGTCGAAGGACCGTCGTCAGACCACGCATCACGTGCGTCAGACGTGGCTGGCTCGCTTCTGCATGGTGCCGCTCAACACCGGCTGGCACCTCGCCCATCATGTGGACATGGGCGTGCCGTGGCGCAACCTCCCGAGGCTCCACGCCGAGCTCGAGGCGGCGGGCTACGCCACCGATGCCCTCACGTACCCGACCTACCGCGCGTTGTGGCACGCCCTCCGGTCTCGCCCCTCCAGCGATGGCGCGGCTCAGGCCGACTGAGTCGGGACCAACCACGCCAGGTCCAGGGTCAAGGCTCGACGATGACCGGGTCGCCGCTGCGGATCGTGCCCGGTTCCCGCACCCAGGCGTAGGCGCGGCTCCAACCGGGGTGGCGCTCGTGGTCCATGCGGTTGAAGTCGCCATCGCTGAACCACTGGGCGTTCTTGCTGCATGGCGTGGACCACGCGGAGATCTCGGCGAGGACGTCGCCGATGAGCAGCTGCGTTCCGGGGCGGATGGTGGACCAGTCGATGCCGCTGAGCGTGATGTTCTCGCCGGCGGCGCCGGGCTCGATCGGGTGGCCCTCGGCCTGGAGCGCATCAATGATCTCGAGCGACCACAGGCAGAGTGCCTGCAGCGGCCGACCGTGGTGCTGGCGCGCGGCTTGCCGGTCGCCGATCAACCCCCGGTCGCCCACCTCGGCCACGGTGACGGGCCGCTTGGGCACGCCGCCGTCTGACGCACTGAGCTGATGGACGACCCCCTCCTGCGTTGCCGCGCCGGCGCCGAGCAGGTGGATGCCTCGGCCGACGTCGCTGAGGTGGTGGCTGGTGTCGTGCACCGCGTGGCGCACGATCCACGCAGCGTCCACCTCGCGGTCGCCCAGCGCGAGGGTGCGCTCCCACGCGGGGTCGCCCTCGTCGAGGCCAAGTGTGCGGTCGTGCATCGAGGTCAGCGCCTCGTGGAGCCGGTCCACCGCGCTGGCGAACCCGGTCGAACCATCCGGATCTGGTAGCTCGGGCTCGGCGGGGAGCGGCGGGTCGTGATCGCCGAGCGCGCGATCGAGCAGGTCGTGCAGCATCTCGGTGACCCCGGTGCTGTGCACCGCGTACTCCGTGGCCGACCACACGTCGGGCGCAGGGCGGGCATCGAGCAGTGAGTCGGCCAGACCTTCGGTGGTCTGTCGCCACATGAAGCCGAGTGCCCGGAGCGACCCGCGAGTGTCCTGCAGGTCGTACTGCATTCCATCGAATCGGCACGCCTCGCAGACCTCGACCGGGGTGGGCATCCGTCCATCGTGCCCGACGGTGGCCGTCGCCTCCGGGAGATTCACCCGGCTCAGGTCAGGTGGGCGGGCGTCGGAACAGCTGTACCGCTCGGGCCAAGGCGAGGTTGCCGAGCAGCCCGACGATGATCCCGAGCCCCAGGACCGGAGTGCGGAGGCGGTCATCCACGCTCCCAGCGAAGCTGAGCATCGTCGCTCCGTTCACGAGCAGAATGACCCCAGCCACGCTCCAAGCGACCACCGCGGCGCGACCGCGGCTACGACCTGACGAGTCCGGCACGGAGTCCGATCCCTCAGGCGAGGTCGTGATCGGGGTCGTGCGGATGGGGGTGGGGATGAGCGTGGTCGGGCTCGGGTTCGGGCACCAGCTCGAGACCTCGGTCGGGCACGACGCGCAGGGCGCTGCGACCGGCTTCCTCGGCGAGCGACAGGACCTCCCGCAACGGCAACCCGGCGCGCTCCGCGACGCGTGCCGCGTCGTCATGCTCCACCTTGATCCGCCCAGGGCTCACCTTCACCCGCACCGGGAACCCGGCCACCTCGACGGTGTCCTGCGTCCGCGTCGTGGGCCAGCGCGCCATGGTGCTGCCCCGCACCCCCAGCGAACCGGTCTCGGCGGTGAGGGCCTCGGCCACCTGGGCGCTGAGCGCAACGTCGGCCAACGCCGAGACGGTGTACGCCGGGCGGCCCTTCTTCATGACGATCGGGGTGATCCAGGCGTCGTGGGCACCGGCAGCGAGCAGGGCCTGGATGGCGTGAGCGAGCGTCTCGCCGGTGGCGTCGTCGACGTTGGCCTCGAGCAGCACCACCGGCTGGCCCGCGGCGAGCGCCTCGCTCGGCGACCCGATCACGACCTGGGTGGCGTTCGGTCGACCGTCGATCTCACGGGTGCCGGCGCCGAAGCCGCTGCACTCGATCAGCATCGGCGGCATCGGCCCGAAGCCCGAGGCCAGCGCCGCGAGGATCGCCGCGCCGGTGGGCGTGGTGAGCTCCACGCCGAGGTCGAGCCCTTTGGTCGGCGCGCCTACCACGGCGAGGAGCTCCACCACCGCGGGGGCGGGGTTGGGAATGAGGCCGTGGGCGGCCCGCACCATGCCGGTGCCGGTGGTGACCTCGGACGCGTACAGCGTGTCGATCCCGAGCACCTCGAGCGCCGCACAGGTGCCGACGACGTCGACGATGGCGTCGAGCCCGCCCACCTCGTGGAAGTGCACCTGCTCGGGCGGCCGTCGGTGGAGGCGCCCCTCGGCCTCGGCCAGCGCGGCGAACACGGCGAGCGCCCGCCGACGAACGCGATCGGGCAGTCGCGCCTCCTCGACCAGGCCTGCGATGTGCGACGCCGTGCGCACCACGGTGGTGTCCTCGGCATGCACGTGCGCCTTGGTGGCGGCGATCCCGC
>Ga0105049_10004403_pt1 | contig 16522 bp, 13 predicted proteins | sample MAT06_FD_78087 | JGI IMG/M metagenome (GOLD analysis project Ga0105049, IMG submission 78087) | Freshwater microbial communities from Lake Fryxell liftoff mats and glacier meltwater in Antarctica - MAT-06 | ecosystem: Environmental > Aquatic > Freshwater > Ice > Liftoff microbial mat | place... | reverse complement strand
GCGGGGTCGAAGTGCTGATCGATATTTCGCGCGTGCGGGAACTTGACGGTATCGGCTGGCATGGCGACACTTTTCGGCTGGGTGCCCTTGCCACACATAACGATGTCGTGGGGGATGCGCGGTTGGTCAGCCGCGCGTTACCGCTGGCGCAAGCCTGTTGGGAAGTGGGTGCCCCGCAGATTCGCAACCGTGCGACCGTCGTCGGCAATGTGATCACGGCATCACCCGCTAACGATACCATCACCCCGTTATGGGCGTTGGGTGCCAGCATCACGTTGGCGTCGGCAGATGGGGAACGCACGATCCCACTGGCGGGCTTTTACAGCGGGTTGCGCCGCACCGTCATGCGACCGGATGAACTGGCGACGGCGATCACCTTTCCGGCGTTGGCGCAGGGGGAGCGCGGGGTGTTTTTGAAGCTCGGATTGCGGCGCGCACAGGCGATCTCGGTGGTCAATTGCGCGGTGGTGTTGGCATTTGACGGCGACCTGATGACACGCGCGGCGATCACCTTGGGCAGTGTTGCCCCGACGATTTTTTCGGCGGATATCGCTGCTGCCTCGTTGGTGGGGCGGTCTTTATCGCCGGAGGTGATCCGTGAGGCGGCGCGCTTGGCGGCGGCGGCACCTTCGCCGATTGCCGATGTGCGCGGCACTGCCGAATATCGAGTCGAGATGATTCGGGTGCTGGTCGGGCGGGCATTACGGGCGTTGGCGACGGGTACCGAGTCGGCATCATTCCCGCAAACCCCAGCGATGTTATGGGGGACAGCGCACGGAAAAACGACCGCCCCCAGCGGGCGCGTCACCCACGAGGCGGATAGCCCGATTGAGACGACGATCAACGGGCGGCTAGTGCGGACGACGACGGGCAGCGACAAGACGCTGCTGCGTTGGCTGCGCGAAGACGCCAAGCTGTCGGGCACCAAAGAAGGGTGTGCCGAGGGTGAGTGCGGTGCCTGTACGGTTCATTTGGATGGGGCGGCAGTGATGGCGTGCATGGTGCCTGCGCCGCGCGCACAGGGTGCCGAAATTGTCACGGTCGAAGGGCTGACGGGCGCGGCGAACACGCTCCATCCGGTACAGGCGGCATTTATCGAAACGGGGGCAGTGCAATGTGGCTATTGTACGCCCGGCTTCATCATGGCGGGTGCGAAGTTGTTAGAAGAACAGCCTGACCCCACGCACGCGCAAATTGAACAGAGTATTTCCGGCAATTTATGCCGTTGTACAGGGTATTATGCCATTATCGAAGCGCTTCAAAAACCAAGCCGAGCATCTGAATTAGTAGAGGAGACATCGTGAACGACAGCCAAGTGAAGGTCGCAAAACAAAAAGAGATGGGGCGGTGGATTGTCCCCGCTATGGGCTATCTGCTCGCCGTCGCTTTAGGGGTTTTGGCATGGGCGGCAGCGCCCTTGGTGATCGAATGGGTGGATGCTACCTTTCCACGCTTTCAACGGGCGGGCATGACGGCTATTCAAATGCGGGGGGCATTTACCGCTTTTGTGTTTGTGGTGATGTTGTCGACGGTGACGATGTTGGTGGCGTTTGCCAGCCGCAAGCCAAAATCTCGTCAAGGGATACGCGGGGTCACCAACAACATGTTGGCGAAAGAGCGTCAAGGGATGTTGCAAGAAAAGAAGGATAACCGCAAACGCCAGCGCAAGATGAACCTGAAGATGCGCGAATACGTCAAAGAGAATCAGAAGGATACATGATCCGAAAGGGATTTCCTCATGGATAGAACAGTGCCTAATACGGGTAGTGAAGAAATCGAACTCTATATGAGGACGTATTATTCCCTGCTGCGGTCAACCCACACGATCCAAATTGAATCGCTGGTAGAAACCCATATGGCGGTGGATTCATCACTGCATGACCAAGCCCGTAGCCACAAAACTGATGTGTCCGCGTTGGTCTATACGAGTTTGCGCTTGCCCGCGATGATGCCCGCGATTGATTTCATTTTGCTGGGTCAGCTCGAAAAATCATTCGTCGATGCGGGCTATCCGGTCACGGAATGGCAACGGGTGCATTCCCCCGGACGGCGGCGGCGGATGCACTTTGATGGCGATCACCGCTTGGCAGTTTTTGTCGCGAGCCGCTCCGATATTGACGACTTGATACCGATTTTGACGGCGTATCAGATCGAATGGAACAAGCTCCATTTGCTTTTACAGAGCGAGATCGCCAAGTTGTTTCTCGCCCAACATCATCAGCGGCATACCCCGCTCACCGAAGCTGAGCGCGAAATGATCGGCAGGGCACTGCAAATTGAGCCGGATGATGTCGCCCGTCTTGAGGTCGTATGGGGCAATCAGTTTGTAACTGTGCTGGAGACGATGGCGCGCAGTCGAAAAAGCATCTGTTTCCAGCAGATCGCTGGTTCGGTGGCGGATTATCGTCGTGCGACCTCGCACTGGTGGAATGATTTGATCGAGACGGTGGGCGATACGGTCGATCTGAAAGATCGTCCGGTCTATTTCGTCAGCAGCAATACCCACTGTTTGCCGAACCTGCTCACCGGATTTGCCCTGCGCGAAGAAAAAGAATTGATCCGGTACATCCGCGCGCGGGGACACGAGCATCTGGAAAACGAGTATCAAGCCATTTTGGATGATGGCGGCAATACCACGATCCATAACTTTTTGTATTATGTCCTCAAGAAGTATGTGAAAGATGAAGGCGCGGGGGTACAAGAGCGCTTGCGCAATGCCGAACACGAGATCGGCATTCATCGCATCCCCAGCCGACATGGGTTTGATATTGAGGCGCAAGTGATTGAGTTGAATCGTTTGCATCCCGAATGGATCGACCCGCGCTTGATCCCCGCCAATGAAGAGACAGCGCTCAGCTATTTGATGGGCACAGACGCGGTTATCCTCAATATCGATTATCCACTCGGTTTAGGGGCATATGAAATTTTGATGCGTTTGACCGAGCAGATGGCACGGTTGGGCGGGGTATACATCATGGGCAAGGCGGCGACCCTGAACGCGCGCGTCGGAGATGTGATGATCTCCAATGTCATCCACGATGAACATTCGCAGAATACGTACCTGTTTAACAATTGCTTCACGGCGCAGGATGTCGCCCCGTTCTTGTCGATGGGGATGGTGCTGGACAACCAAAAGGCGATCAGCACACGCGGCACCTTCCTGCAAAATTCGGATTACATGGGCGTGTTTTATAAAGAGGGGTATACCGTCATCGAGATGGAAGGCGGACCCTATTTGTCGGCAGTGTACGAAGCCTTCCGCCCGCAACGCCACCCCCAAAACGAGATCGTGAATTTGTACGGGGTGCCGTTTGACGTGGGGATCATGCATTATGCGTCCGACACGCCGTTCACCAAAGGCAAGAATCTGGGTTCTAACCTCAGCTATGACGGAGTAGACCCGACCTATGCCACCGCTATCGCAATTTTGCACCGAATCTTACAGCGCGAACGGGGACGGGCGGCGCAACGCGCGCGCGTGGTGCAACAACTACACGCGCCGGGGTAATTGTTTGCCAACACCAATTGAAGGGGTTGCCGATGAGCAAAGAAAAGACAGTCGTCGTCGGGCAGTCCATCAAACGCATTGATGCACGCGGCAAAGTCACTGGGGAAACACCGTATCCCGGTGATTTTGATATCGATGGACAGCTCTACATGAAAATACGGTTCAGCGACCGTGTTCATGCCCGCATCGTGAGTATGAATACCAGCGCGGCATGGGCAGTGCCGGGCGTCATGGCGATCTTCACAGCGGCGGATGTGCCCGTCAACGAGTATGGGCTGGTCACCAAAGATCAACCCGTGTTGTGCGGCATAGGCAGCGACCGCGCGGGTGCGGATGTGGTGCGCTGTTTGATGGATATGGTGGCGGTGGTGGTGGCACAAACCGAAGCGATTGCCGCCCATGCCGCTCGTTTGATCGAGATCGAGTATGAAGACTTGCCCGCCGTCTTTGATCCGTTTGAGGCGATGGCGGATGGCGCGCCGGAAATCCAAACCGGGGTGCCGGGCAATGTGTTGGCGTACTACCGTATCCGCAAAACTGCCGATGCTGATGCCGATAGCGAGGCAGTGTGGGCAGGGGTTGATGTCGTTGTGGACGGCGAGTACACGACCGGTTATCAAGAACACGCCTATCTGCAACCAGAGGCGGGGGTGGGCTATATCGATGAACAAGGGCGGACGACGATCGTTGTTGCGGGTCAATGGACGCATGAAGATCAAGACTTGATCGCTCACGCCCTCGCCTTGCCTCACGAACAGATTCGGGTGATTTACCCTGCCATCGGCGGTGCCTTCGGCGGGCGCGAGGATATGTCGATCCAGATTGTGCTGGCACTGGCGGTGCATCGTTTGCGCCGACCGATCAAAACGATTTGGAGCCGCGAGGAGTCGATTCTTTATCATCACAAACGCCACCCGATCACGGTGCGCGCCAAGTTAGGGGCGACGCGCGACGGTAAATTGGTGGCTTTGGAAGCGCTCGTCGTTGGCGATGCTGGACCGTATAACTATACCTCTAGCAAAGTGCTGGCGAACGCCAATTTGATGATCGGCGGGGCTTACGAAATCCCCAATTGCCATGTCGATACCTACGCCGTGCTGACCAACAACATCCCAACGGGTGCCTTTCGCGGGTTTGGCGCGCCACAGGCTTTGTTCGCGGTCGAAGGCTTGATCAATAAATTGGCGGTCGCGCTGGCGCTGGATCCGGTGGAATTGCGGATGCGCAATTCCATCCGTGAGGGCAGTTATTTGAGCGTGGGCACGCCCTTGCCGCCTGGGGTGAGTATGCCCGCAGTGATCGAGGCGTGCGCGCGGGAAAGTTATTGGACACAAGGGGCGGGCTGGCAGCGTCCGGTCTTGGAGCAACCCGACAATCCGGCGCTGCGGCGCGGGGTGGGGTTCGCCTGTGGTTTCAAGAATGTCGGGTATAGTTTTGGCTTTCCTGAGCAGTCATGGGCGACGCTAGAATTGCACGGCAAGACCGAGATCGAGCAAGTGGTGGCGCGCTTGGCGGGCGCTGATGTTGGGCAAGGGGCGCATACTGCCTTCATGCAGATGGTGGCGGATGCGGTGGGCGTGCCGTTTGCGAACGTCAAGCTGATCGCCTCGGACACTGCCGAGACCAAAACCAGTGGGAGCGCGTCGGCGTCACGCTTGACCTTTATGGCGGGTAATGCGATTCGCGGGGCAGCCGAAAAAGCCTTGCAAGCATGGCAAAACGAGGAACGCCCCGCTATCGCTTCCTATCAATATCGCCCGCCCAAGACGACACCATTTGACCCGTTGACTGGCAAGTCGGAGCCGAATTTCGCCTATGGGTACGTGGCACAGGCGGTCGAGGTCGAGATCGATATCGAGACGGGCTTGATTCGGGTGGTGCGGGTGGTGTGCGCTGATGATGTCGGGATAGCGATCAACCCCAAATTGGTGCAGGGGCAAATCGAAGGGGCGGTCGTGCAAGCGCTGGGCTATGCCGTCATGGAGCATCTGATCAGCCGTGAAGGGCGCATCCTGAATCCCTATCTATCAACTTACTTGATCCCGACGGTCTTTGATATCCCGCTTGAAGTGAAGTCGGTGATCCTTGAATATCCCGATCCGATAGGTCCGTTTGGGGCGCGCGGCATGGCGGAAATGCCGCTCTTGCCGTTGGCTCCCGCGATTGCGGCGGCGGTCTATGACGCGACGGGCGTATGGATCGATGATTTGCCGATGATTCCGGATCGGGTGGTGGTGGCATTACGCCAACAGGGGATCGGCGTATTTTGAGCCGTTCGGTACGGGTGGGCGCGCGCCTTGTAAAGATAGGTGCGGTCGTCTTGGCGGCGGGCATGGCGCGGCGGATGGGCACGATGAAGGTATTGCTGGCGTGGCAGGACGGACAAACCATCCTCGAACAAGTGATCGCCCAACTTCAGGTCGCGGCGGTTGACCCTGTGATCGTGGTGACGGGCAATCGTGCCTCGGAAGTCAGTGTGTTGGCACGGGCACAAGGGGCAACAGCGGTACTGAACCCTGATTATGAGCGGGGCGAGATGTTGTCATCCCTGAAGGTGGGCTTACAGGCAATGCCGGAGGCAGTGGAGGCGGCGTTGGTGGTCTTAGGCGATCAACCGCGTATCCAAGCGCAAATGATTGTCGAGATCGTGGTTGCCTATGCCGAAGGACGAGGGCGGATCGTCGCGCCGAGCTTTGCGATGCGGCGCGGGCACCCGCTGTTAATCGACCGCAGTTTGTGGGCAGAATTGGCGGCATTGCCGACGATGGGTGCGCCGCGTGATGTTATCAACCGTCATGCCGATGAGATCGCTTATGTGCTGGCGGCGGATGACAGCGTGTTGAGCGATGTCGATACCCCAGAACAATACGCGGCGGAACGGGCAAAAGCCGGTTTGCCCCCTGCTTGAGGGGGAACCCCTGCGAGATTTTCCAAGATAACACAAAGGCAGACCCACAAATTGGGGTCTGCCCTCGTGCGATGCACATGATAACGGTTGGGGATGTCAGTTTAGTGCTTGAGAAAACCGATGAGCCTACCAATGAGCGATTTCTTCTTTTCCTCGTTACGCTTGTACTCGGAATAGAGTTGGGTTGTGACCTGAATCAACTCGTTGACGTGCATCCGCGCGCCATTGACGATCACCCATTCGGCATTGATAACACGCAGATCACGCGGGACACGCTGATACAATTTGTGATAGACTGCGGCATAACCTTGGAGCGCCTGCTCTACTGTGATCTGCATTCCGCCCGACCTCGATAGCTACTCAAAAAATGATAGGACTAAATCCCTAGTTACATAATTGCATTCCATTGTAACAGGGTTTTGCGCCTCTGGATCACTTTTATTTATAAAATTTGTAAAACTTTTTATGCCTACTCCATCCTCATTTGCGCGCCCCCTCTGCGGGGCATGAAGTGGAGGAGAGGCGATCCCTATTTTTTAATCGTATTCCGCTTGTAGGAGCGAGGGATTTAGGGTGGGGATGCTTGTGCCCCATCCCAAAACGTTGGGTCGTGCCTTTATGAGCAAGGACGGCGCGGTATAATAAAAGGCAAAAAGGTGATAGGAGTCGGCAAGGGTGTGCGCCGAACCCCAAATCACCCAAATTCATCACCATATTTGGTTGACGATCACGTTATGATGGTCATTGACCTTATTTAAAGGAAACCAACATGTTCATGTATGATGATTATAGGCGCGCCGCCGACGTGATCCGAGCGCGCACCCGCTATCAGCCAACCATTGCGTTGGTCTTGGGGTCGGGCTTGGGTGTGTTGGCGGACGAAATTCTCGATGCTGATCGTATCCCTTATGAAGACATCCCCCAGTGGCCCCAATCGACGGTGCATGGTCATGCCGGGCAGTTGGTGATCGGGAAGTTGCAAGGGCAAGTGGTGGTCGCACAACAAGGACGGGCACACTTTTATGAAGGCTACTCTCTGCAACAAGTGGGGTTTCCGATGCGGGTGTTGCACCTTTTGGGCGTGCAGACGGTGATCTTGACCAATGCTGCGGGCGGGGTGAACCGGTCGTTTGCGGTCGGGGATGTGATGATGTTAAGTGATCACATCAATTTCGTCGGTTTAGCGGGTGGCAACCCGTTGATGGGTGCAAATGATGAACGCTTTGGTCCCCGCTTTGTGGGGATGGCACATCCGTATGATCGCGGGTTGCGGGATATTGCCAAACAAGTAGCCGCAAGAGCGGCGGTGACTTTGCACGAAGGGGTGTATGCGGGCGTGTCCGGTCCATTTTTTGAGACGCCAGCGGAAATCCGAATGTTGAGGACGATGGGCGCGGATGCGGTGGGTATGTCCACCGTCAATGAAACGCTGGTAGCGCGCCATTGTGGGATGACTGTTATGGCTTTTTCTGGCATTACGAACGTCGCGATTGATTCGGTCGATAGCGATGCTGAAGCGAATCATGAAGAGGTTTTAGAAGCTGGGCGGTATTTGGTGCCAAAACTGAGCCGTATTTTGCGCGGCGTCTTGGAGCTGCTGCCTTCGTAAGGCGGCAGGGTTGTTTGGGCATTTTTTGAAGATGTATAGAGTAGACGGCGGGTTATGAGCGCTCTGGTTTTTTTGATCGAGCAAACCGCGACGGGGTTATATATCCTCCTCGGCGCATCGATTTTGTGGTCGTTGCGAGGATTTTTGCGCGCACGGGGCGCTTATCGTGGCACCTATTTTGAATTAGAACGCGATATGGCGCGCGGGCAGCGGTTTGATAACCTGACGATGCTTATTTTGTTGGTGGAGGGCATGTTGTTGGTCTTCGCGATGCAGCGCGTAGTCGCGCCGACCCTGCGCCAAACCTTGACTTTGCCTCAAGTGGCGCTCAATGTGGTCAGTGATGGTGATTTTCGCACACCCACGCCGGAGCCGTTCACGGGGGGCGTCGTTATTGATGCCAGCGGCGTCCAACTCGGCGTGATCGATCCGGCGGCGCAAATCCAACCGACGCCGACGTTGACGCCGACCCCTGTCGGCACGATCATCCCCAATGCCCCCCCTGCCGAGTGTTCTAGCCCGAATGTGCAATTGCAAGTTCCTGCCAATGGCATGATCGTTTTTGAGCCGTTGGCGGTGATCGGGATCGCGAGTGCGCCTAATTTTGCATTTTATCGTTTTGAACTCAACGGTGAATCGACCTTTGGTAGCTATGCCACCATCGGCGTAGATGGCACCAATGCGGTGCCCGAACAAGGAGTGCTGGGGCAGTTTTCACCGAGTTTTTATGCGCCGGGCGAATATCGTTTCCGCGTTTCGGTCTTTGACATCACCAGCAATCAAGTCGCTTTTTGTGCTTTGACCATTTATATCAGTGCGCCCATCCCCACGCCCACGCCGATTGGCACCGAGTCGTCATGAGCCACCCGACGTTGGCGCTGGTGGGCGCGGGGCGGGCGGGGACGGGGCTGGCAGGGGCATTGGCGGCAACGGCTGGGTATGACTTTGTAACGGTTTTTGATCGTCAGTATGCCCACTCCGCAAGGTTGGCGGCGGGCATCGGGTCGGTTGCGGTGCGGTCGCTGGCGGCTGTTCGGGGTGATTTGGTGATCCTCGCGGTCAGCGATAGCGCCTTGCCCGAAGTCGCGGACGCTCTTGCCCGTGATGAATCGGTGTTGTGGCAGGGGCGGGGCGTCGTTCATCTGAGCGGCGCAGTCCCAATCACGGCACTGGAACCATTGGAAGCGCGCGGCGCGATGATCGGTGGGTTTCATCCTGCCTACCCTTTCACGCAAACCGCTCATGCTGACGGTGGCACGGTCGCCCCTGATTTGCGGGGTGTGACCTTCGCCCTCGAAACCACTGCCGCGCCGTTGCAAGCGTGGCTGATGGGGCTGGCGGGGGCATTAGGGGGGGCGGTCTTGAATTTGCCGGTGGGCGGGCGCGTTTTATATCACAGTGCGTTGGTGTTCGCTAGCAATTACACCGTCACGCTGATCGCGCTGGCGGAGCGCTTGCTGATGTCTTTGGGGGCATCACCGAGCGAGGCGGCAGGGGCGCTTCAAGGGTTGGTGGCTGGGATGGTGGGCAATGTTCGCACGCAAGGCGCGGTGCAAGCCTTGACGGGTCCTTTGGTGCGGGCGGATGTCGGCACGGTGGCGGCGCATCTGCACGCCCTTGAGGGGGTTGATCCTGACAGCGCCGCGCTGTATGTGGCGCTTGCCCGTGCGACGTATCCCATCCTCGCCGCACGCGGAATTTCCTCGGAAGCAGTTGAGCAGATTTTTACACAGGATAACAGCGATGCGTATTTCCATACGTGATATTCAAAAAATGCAGGCGGATCACGAACCGATCGTCATGATCACCGCTTATGATGCGACCAGCGCACGCTTAAGCGAGGCAGCCGGCGTGCCGATGCTGCTGGTGGGCGATTCGCTGGGCATGGTGGTACAAGGTCACGAGTACCCCATTCAAGTGACGCTCGAACATATCCTCTATCACGCTGCTATCGTCACGCGGGTGACGACCAAGCCGTTGATCGTGGGCGATATGCCGTTTATGACCTATACCGTTAGCCCAGAGCAAGCGCTGACCAATGCGGCGCGGTTGATGCAAGAAAGCGGCGTCGGCGCGGTCAAGATGGAAGGGGGCGAACACCTTGCCCCGACCATTCAACGGTTGGTGCAGGTGGGGATTCCGGTCATGGGGCACATCGGCTTGATGCCGCAAAGTGTCTACAAGGTGGGCGGCTTGCGCGTGCAGGGGCGTGATTTGGAGACCGCCCAACAGCTCATCCGCGATGCCCAAACGCTGGAAGCAGCGGGGGCTTTTGCCATTGTGCTGGAAGCCGTGCCTGCGCCGCTGGCGAAACTGATCACTGAACGCTTGCATATCCCCACTATCGGGATCGGCGCAGGGGTGCATTGTTCCGGGCAAGTGCAAGTGTTTCACGATTTACTCGGCTTATTTGGCGAGTTTACGCCCCGCCATGCCCGTCGTTACGCCGACTTGGGGCAGATCGTCCAAGACGCCATCAGCACCTATGCCGCCGATGTGCGGGCACGTCGCTTTCCCGATGATGACCATAGTTTCGCGATGAAAGACGAGATTCTCGCTGCCTTGAACATCAACACTTCGCCGACCAATGATATGCCTTTAGAAGGGAATGAAAAACATGATGCGGGTGATTGACTCTGTAGAAACGATGATGAACGTGCGCGCATCGATGTCTGGTTCGGTCGGTGTCGTGATGACGATGGGGGCATTGCACGACGGGCATGTTTCCCTGATCAAGATGGCGCAGCAAGATAACCAACAGGTGATCGTGACGATTTTCGTCAACCCAACCCAATTTGCCATTGGGGAGGATTTTGACAAATATCCGCGTGGTCGGGAGCGTGATTTGGCGATTTTGCGCGAACTTGATGTTGACATAGTGTTCACGCCTAATCCCGAAGTCATGTATCCGCCCCGTTTTCAGACGTTTATCGATGTCGAAGTCGTCACATCCGGCTTAGAGGGTGGGTCGCGCCCGGGACATTTTCGCGGGGTGACGACCGTCGTGGCGAAATTGTTCAATCTCACCCTGCCGACGCGCGCCTATTTTGGTCAAAAGGATGCCCAGCAGGTGGTGGTGGTGCGCCAGATGGTGCGTGATTTGAACTTCCCGCTTGATATTGTCGTCTGCCCGACTGCGCGCGAAGAAGATGGGTTGGCGATGAGTTCGCGCAATGTGTTTCTTGATTTGCCGCATCGGGAGGCAGCAGGCGTGATCTATCGGGCGTTGCGGGCGACTGCAGATGCCTATGACGCAGGGGAACGGCTCCCAAACCATCTGCGCGAAAAGGTGGTGCATGTGCTACGGTCGGAACCGCTGGCAAAGGTCGATTACGTCGCCATTTGCGATCCGAAGACGTTGTTCGGCATTCACGAAAGGTCTAACGACCCGATCCTGATTTTAATCGCGGCGAAATTTGGCAAAGTCCGGCTGTTGGATAATGCGCTCATCCCGTGGTCGCTAAATGATCGCTATGGGTTGTCATCGGCATTGGGCAATCAACGGGCGAGGTAATTTTTGGGAGTCGGTGGGATAATTTACATGAATTTTACACTGGTCTCAGCAACCTCTACACCTATGGGGCGTATATTTACTGTATAGCTATTACGCCGATGCTGTTGGCGAATTGATTTTATCTAGGGTCGGCGTGTCTTTTTTGTGGAGGCGCAAGGCATTGCGCCCCTACGGAACATCTCCTGTTTTGATTCGCCAACAGCATCTACGCCAATGTCACATTAGACTGCTGTTCTAATTTTTGAACAGACCAGCGCGCAAAAACGCGATTCTCTATGTAGGGACGACCAACGGGGCGTCCGTTTGTGACCATGAATTCGCGGACGCGCAACGGCGCGTCCCACCATTTGCCTATTTTCCAGGAGAATTTTCGACATTTTTAGAACGTGCGTGTAATATGATATTGGCGTACTACAGTGAAGAGTGAGGGTACATCACGATGTTTTTCGATGTGAACTACCTAATTTGGGTCGCGTTGCCGACGCTGGTCTTATCGTTGTTGGCGCAGGCATTTGTCTCCTCGGCGTATAACAAATGGAGCAAAGTGCGTAATTCTTCGGGCATTTCCGGCGTAGAAGTTGCCGAGCGAATCTTCCGCAGCACCGATGTTCAGCGCTTGCCGCTGGAAGCTACCCCCGGTCAATTGAGCGATCATTATGACCCAACCGCCGGGGTGGTGCGCCTATCACAGGGGATCGCCTCCACACCATCGGTTGCGGCGATGGCGGTCGTTGCCCACGAGTTGGGGCATGTGCAACAGCATCAGGAACGCTCGGTCTTGATCCAGATGCGCCAAATTTTGGTGCCGGGGGTGCGTTTTGCTCCTCAAATCGGCTACATGATGATTTTCGCGGGGTTGCTGCTCAACTTCACGGGGTTGATGTATGTCGGCATCGCGCTGTTTGGCGTGATGGTGGTGTTCATGATTTTGACATTGCCCGTCGAAATTGATGCCAGTTTGCGCGGGTTGAAGTTGCTGCGGCAAGCAGGCTTGATGACCGCCCCAGAAGACTCCAGTGGCGCACGCCAAGTGTTGACCGCCGCCGCTATGACTTATGTCGCCGCCGCGATCACCGCCGTGTTGCAATTGCTGTACTATCTGAGCTTGGCACAACGGCGTAATTAATGTGAGGGGTTAGCGATCAGGGGGGAAGTGCCGATACGGTGCTTCCCTCCTTTTTTGTTTCAGTGGGAAGAGGGCGAACGGCTCAAAAATCCGACCGATCCATGTTGCGGCGCAGGCGTTCCATCCGTCCGCGTTGGGGACGGATACGCCGCACGAGATCGTCGATTTGGCGGCTGATGCGGATCAAGCGGGCACGCCACCACGCCACCCGATAGCTGATCTCGCGACGCTGACGGGTCAAGAGCCGCGAACGATCCTCGGATTGGGGATCGCTCCATTGCACGATCATGGATGCCCATGTCAAGCCCCCGCCAAAGCCGACGAAAGCGATGTTGTCCCCCGGTACGACCCGCCCCAGCGCCACCGCTTCACACAAGGCAATCGGGATCGACGCTGCCGAGGTGTTGCCAAAGCGATCAAGGTTGCACATGAACAGCGACTCGTCCACCTTGAGGGCACGTGCTGCCGCTTGGATGATGCGTAAATTGGCTTGGTGGGGCACGATGAGTTTGAGATCGGCGACGGTGAGACCAGCGAGATCGAGGGCTTGGGTGATGCTTTCACCGATCACACGGATGGCAAACTTAAAGACCTCGCCGCCATTCATGTGCATCTTGCCCATTTTGTGTCCCTCGTTGACGCCAATGGTGGGGATGTCGGCGATATCGATGCTGCCGACGGTGGGAATGCCGAGCATCTCCGCTCCCGATCCATCCGAGCGCAAGACCGAGGACAAGACCCCGCCTTCGATGCTGCTGGCGGATAAGACCACTGCCCCTGCTCCGTCTCCAAACAGGATTGCCGTCCCCCGATCCGTCCAATCGATCACCCGACTGAAGGTTTCCGAGCCGATGACGACGGCGGTCGTGATCGAACCCGATCGGATCGATTGGGCTGCCATATCGACCGCATAGACAAAACCGGAACATGCCGCGCTGAGATCAAAAGCGCCGGCGTTGGATGCCCCAAGCCACGCTTGAATGACGCTGGCAGTGCTGGGGAAGATGTATTCTGGCGAAGAGGTGGCACAGATGATCAGATCGATATCGGTGGGCAAGATGTCCGCGATGTTGAGCGCCGCCTGTGCTGCTTTTAAGCCGAGGGTGGCAGTCGTTTCTTTGCTATTGGCGATGCGGCGCTCATGAATGCCGGTGCGCGCTTTGATCCACTCGTCGGAGGTATCGACAAAAGCGGTCAAATCATCATTGGTCATGGTGCGTTCTGGCAGCCCAACACCCCAACCGACGATGTGCGCGTAGATCGGTTCGGTGTTTCTGGGGCGGGGTGAGGCTGTGGTTTTAGCTTTTACCATTGGCGCTGTACTTGCCGAAAATCAACACGGCATTATGTCCACCAAAACCAAATGAGTTGCTCATGACGACCTTTAAGTTTTTGCGAATACCGACGATGGGGGTGTAATTCAAGTCGCATTCTGGGTCGGGATGTTCTAAATTGACGGTGGGTGGCACGAATTGGTCGCGGATCGCCATGACCGAAAATACAGCTTCGACCGCGCCCGCCGCGCCCATCAGATGCCCAGTGACCGACTTCGTAGAGCTGATCGGAATTTCATAGGCTTGTTCCCCCAATGCCACTTTGAGCGCCATCGTCTCGCTACGGTCATTCAGCATGGTGCTGGTGCCGTGCGCATTGATGTAGTCGATGTCTGAGGGCATGATCTGGGCGTCGTCCATCGCTTGCCGGATGGCTTCGGCGGCACCGTCGCCACTTTCGAGCGGGGCGGTCACATGATAGGCGTCGGAAGTATGCCCATAGCCCAAGATTTCGGCGTAAATTTTGGCACCCCGCGCCCGCGCGTGTTCTAGTTCTTCCAACATAATGACGGCGGCACCTTCCGAGACGACAAAGCCGTCGCGCTCTAGGTCAAAAGGGCGGGAGGCGCGTTCTGGTTCGTCATTGCGGCGGCTAATCGCCGTCATGTTGTTGAAACTGGCGATGGCGACATCCACCAAGCCGGCTTCGGAACTGCCCGCCAGCGCCATCTTTGCTTGTCCCCGCCGGATCATTTCGGTGGCTTCACCGATGCAATTGTTGCCCGTCGCACAGGCGGTCGAGATCGCGAAGTTGGGACCGCGCAACCCATACCGCATCGAAATTTTGCTAGCGGGGGCATCGGGCAGCATCATCGGCACGAGCAAGGGACTGACAAAGCGTGGTCCCTTCTCGATAAACGTTTTGACGCCCTCAAATAAAGTGGCAAAGCCGCCGATGCCGCTACCGACGATACAACCGATGTCATAACGGTTGTCCTCGGTGACTTCGATGCCCGCGTCGAGCATCGCCATTTCGGCGACGTAAAGCGCCATCTGCGTCACGCGGTCGGTACGGCGGGCTTCGCGTTTGCCCAAAAATAACTCTGGATCAAACCCTTGAACTTCTCCCCCAAAGTGATTTTCCAGATGCGACGTGTCGAACCGTTGAATGGTACGGATGCCTGAGCGACCGGCGGCGGCATTTGCCCACGCTTCTTCAACGGTGTTTCCAGTGGGACACAAGATCCCCATGCCGGTCACGACTACACGGCGACGTTCCACATGAAACTCCTTACCGTTGCTTTCTTTAGGAGACGCCATAAACACAATTTTTCTTTCGGACTGTCCGTTTAGGAAATGCTGCGGAGCAGTTTCCCCTCCCGATGGGATCGTGACGCACACCTGACCATTAGTCTAACAGAATTTTAACTCATTTTGCGGTTTGAAGATACACGGGGGCGTGTGCTGTCCTGATTCGCGAGGCTTGACAGACTCGAAAGTGCGGTTAGAATGATGAATGAATAATCATTCAGTAAAATGAATGATTATTCATAGGGTCATTTTATCAAGACCTGCCGACGAACAGCCAATGGGTGTGGGGGTAGGCTTGGGCATACGAAAAGGGCGGCACCGATTATGAGAATTGCGATTGTGGCATCAGGGTCGCGGGGCGATGTTCAACCGTATGTCGCGTTGGGCACGGGTTTACGGGATGCGGGTCACGCCGTGCGGGTCTTGACGAGTGACGATTTTACCGGTTTGGTCGAGGATGCTGGGCTAGAATTCTGTTCGAGCGGCAGCAGCATTGAGGGGACACTGCAAAGCCCTGAATGGCGCGATACCATCGAAGGGGGCAACTTCCTCAAGATCATGGCACGTATGACGGCGGAGATGAAAAAGCGGGCGGCGGGGATGGCGCGGGATCTGCCCCCGTTGTTTTCGGGAACAGACCTTGTGATCACAGGGATAAACGGCATGGGTGGACCCTTCGCGATTCCCGAAAAGTTGGGCATACCGGCGATTCAAGCCTACGTGTTTCCGATCACGCCGACGCGCGCTTTTGCCAGCCCGCTGACGCCCACGTTGCCGCTTGGCGCGATCCTCAATCGCCCGTCTTTTTATGCGATGCGCATGATGTTGTATCAAACGGGGCGGATTGTGAACACCACCATTCGTCACGACTTAGGGATGCCAAAGGAGTCGTTCTTGGGGCCCTTTCGTTCTTTGAAAGAGCGACGGGTGCCGGTGATGTACGGGTACAGCCAGCATGTGCTTCCGCGCCCCAGCGATTGGGATGACCTCACCCAAGTGGCGGGGTATTGGTTCCTCGATCCAGCGACGGATTGGGTGCCGCCTGTGGATGTAGTGGACTTTTTGCGGGCGGGTGCGCCCCCGGTGTATATCGGTTTTGGCAGCATGTCGAACCGCAATCCTGAAGAGACCACCCAATTGGTGTTGAAGGCGTTGGCACTGTCTGGACAACGGGGGGTGTTGGCGTCGGGGTGGGGGGGCATGAGCCAAGCCGATCTCCCCGAAACCGTGCATATGATCGCGTCAATCCCGCATAGTTGGCTGTTTCCGCAG
>Ga0105049_10004402_pt1 | contig 16523 bp, 16 predicted proteins | sample MAT06_FD_78087 | JGI IMG/M metagenome (GOLD analysis project Ga0105049, IMG submission 78087) | Freshwater microbial communities from Lake Fryxell liftoff mats and glacier meltwater in Antarctica - MAT-06 | ecosystem: Environmental > Aquatic > Freshwater > Ice > Liftoff microbial mat | place... | reverse complement strand
TGATCTCCGGCGTCCGTTGTACGTGAACTTCCGCCGTCAGCCCGCTGGCCGTCAGGAGTTCTTTCGCTTTCCGCCCTTGTTTCTCGTTGAAAGCTGCGATCAGGAACCGTGTGTTCGGGCGGCTCGCGGAGATTTTCTTCGCTGCTTCGAGCATCAACGGCAGGTTCGCGGAAACCTCCTGGTTACGCGACCCCGGCAGAATCGCGACGATCGCTTTCCCCTTCGCACGCTGCTCGGCCATGAACTCCTTATTCCGCGTCTGCCGCGGCAGTTCGTCGAAATACGGATGGCCGACGTAATGCGTGTTCACTTTCTTTGCGGCATACCATTCTTCCTCGAACGGTAACGCAGTCAGAACCGCATCGACAGTGCGACGCATCTTGCGGACACGCCAACCGCCCCATGCCCAGAGTTGCGGAGGCACGAAATAGTAAACGGGAATGCCCGCCGCTTTGGCACGTTTCGCGATATGCCAGTGAAAGCCAGGGAAGTCGATGACCACGACTGCATCGGGCTTGTGGCGCAGGAAATATCGCTCGGCACGATCTGCGAGTTGAAAGAATTTCGGCAAGTTCACGATCGAACGGCTGAGCCACATCACGGATAACTGCGTGAGCGGATACATGAGATCGACACCCGCCGCCGTCATGTTGTCGCCACCGAAGCCGACCAGTTTCGTACCCGGATCGCGGGCAGTCAGGGCACGCGCCAGGTTCGCGCCGTGCAAGTCGCCACTCGGTTCGCCGGAGCTGATAAATAGGTGCATCTGCGGCATCCATGCCATCGGGAAGAAGTTCGATGGTTAGGAATACCCGATTCGCAACGCGAACGGCAACCCGAATGATGGATTACGTGTAGCGGCTCGACAGGTGCTCCGGATCGAAGAACGTCGTCAGGTGGCGATCGATTTGCAGCAACCCGGCGGGTGTCAGATCGACGCCATCGGCGGATACCGTCAGCCAACCCTCGGATTCGAGCTTTCGGTAGCCGTCTACGAACTCTTCGAGGATGTTCGCACCGAACTTCTTCTGAAAGTAATCGGCACGCAGATGACCCGTTTTCAGTTGCAGGATCATCTCGCGGATCAGGCGATGATGCGGCGTTGTCGGGAAGGCGCGACCGAGCGGAATCTCGTTCTTATCGAGTTTCTCGATGTACTGCTCCCACGTATCGACGTTCTGGATGTGTACGCCGTTGACGTGCCCGAACGAGGCCACGCCAGTGCCGAACATGTCCGCGCCATGCCACAGAGCATCGCGATACACGAACTGCGTCTTCGCTTTGCTTTTCACGACGGTGTAGGCACTCGAAATCTCGTAACCGGCGTTCTGGAACTCCTCGAAAGCATATTCGACCCATGCCCGTTTCGTCGGCCAATCGGCGATACCGAGTTGCGGTTCGTCCTGCCCGATCACCTTCAGTTCCCTCGAAAAGACGGTATTGTACGGCAACTCCATCTGATACACCGTGACGCTGTCGGGCGACATTGCGATCGTCTTTCGCACGCAGTCGCGCCAGTTCGGCCAATCTTCGCCGACCATCCCCGCGATCAGGTCGATGTTGATTTGCTCGAAGCCGAGATCGCGTGACCAACCGTAGGCGCGATGGATTTCTTCCTCGAGGTGCGCGCGGCCGTTGAACTGGAGAATCTCCGGTTTGAAGTTCTCGACGCCGAGTGACAGACGGGTGACGCCGAGTTCGCGGAGCGTTTGCAGCTTGTGTTGTTGGAGCGTGCCCGGCTCGCACTCGAACGCGACTTCGCGGGCAGCATCCCACGGGAGAATCGCCTGAAGTTTCTCGATCAGGCCACGCAGTTGCGTCGCACTCAGGTACGATGGCGTGCCACCGCCGAAGTAGATGTAATCGAGCTTCCGCCCGCCGATACACGGCGTTTGCGCCAGCAGTTCGACTTCCTTCACAATCGCGTTTAGATACACTTCGACATCTTTGGCGTTCTTGTCGGTGTAGACGCGAAAGTAGCAGAATTTACAGCGTTTGCGGCAAAACGGGATGTGCAAATACAACCCGAGCGGCGTGCCGGGGACGGGTGGCGAATTCAGTGCCATCATCGCGTCGGGCAGGTAACTCGGCTTCCAGAACGAAAACGGCGGGTAGTTCGCGATGAAGTAATTGCCGAGGCCAGTTTTCTCATCTGCAACCGGGTTCATGATTTCATCTCGATGTTTCCGCGAGCGAATTACTATCTTACGCCCGAATCGTTACGCTAAAAGTATATCGTTACCCGACCGCGTGGGATACCCGTGAACGGCGTCGATCTTACACGCAGGAAGGTTCACCCGATGGCAGCGGAACGTGCGACGGCACTCGTCATTCGTGGCACCGACTGGAGCGAAACAAGCCGGATTGCGACGTTGTGGACGCGCGAGTTCGGCAAAGTGCGGGCGCTCGCGAAAGGCGGGCGACGGCTGAAATCGAACTTCGAGAGTGCGTTCGACTTACTTTCCGTCTGCGACATCCTGTTCTTGCGGAAGGCTCACGGCGGACTCGATTTACTCACGGAAGCGCGGGTTCGCGAGCGGTTTCCCGAACTGCGTTCGGATCTGCGTTCGCTTTACCTCGGCTATTACGTGGCGGAACTGCTGTCCGATGGCACCTTCGATTACGACCCGCACCCGCCGCTTTTCGATGCGGCTTTGGCCACGCTTCGCGGCTTGAGCAACCCGACCACCGACCGTTGGGCGACTGCTTCGGCGTTTGAGCTTGTTTGGCTCCGCGAACTCGGATATTGCCCGCGCTTCGAGACCTGCGCCGCCTGTGGCACCGCAGTCGTTCCCCAAACGGGAAGCGTCCGCGTCGTTTACAGTGCGTCAACGGGGGGCGTCGTTTGCGATGCGTGCGTGTCGTCGGTTTCGGACCGGCGATCGCTCACCGTCGAAAGCTGGCGGGCGCTCTTGCGGCTCGCGGTTGGCGATGAATCGACGCTACTGCCCGGTGTGCGACGCGAAGTGCGTTCGCTACTCGGGCAGACGGTCAGCGGGATTCTCGGACGGCGACCGAAAATGTTGAACTACGTCGATGCCGCGGGGCTTGGTTGACGGACGGAAGTGGTCTTTACGGGGGTGGGCATGGTTACCGATCGATATCGAATGCGACACCGTGTTGCGGTTTTCGCCGCGCTGGCTGTCGTGACGATCACCGGCTGCCAAGCCTACAAAAGCGTCAAAGCGAAGACGTATCAAACGGCGCGTTCGATCGTGACGAGTTCGTACGACGACCCGAACGTCGAACGCAAGATGGCCGAAGCCGAACAGCGGTTCGAAGCAGGCGATTTCGCGGCCGGACGGAAGATTCTGAACGAAGTTGCAGGCAACACGCTGAATCCGGAACTTCTTTCGGAGAAGGCGCGATTCCTCGAAGCCGAGTGTTACCGCAACGAACGCAAGTACCCAGACGCCGTCGATACCTATCACAAAATGCTCATCGATCATTCGTCGGGGCCGTACCGCGAACGGGCGTGCCAGGAAATCTTCAAGATCGCCGACTATTGGCTCGACGACACCCGTGCGGAAATTCAGGCCGCGCAAGAAGGCGAGAACGTTTTTAAGCGTCGCATGACCCGACTGTTCCGCGTCGACCGGACGAAGCCGAATCTGGATGTCGAAGGGCGTGCGCTTCAGGCACTGGAGCACGTTCACACGAACGACATCACGGGGCCGCTTGCCGACAAAGCCCTGTTCTGGTCGGGTTACGTGAACTTTTACCGTGGCCGATACGAAGAAGCCGACCAGCAATTCAGCATGTTGATCGAAATGCACAAGGACAGTCCGCTACGGCCGACTGCGACGGAACTGGCGATCATCAGTAAGAACAACAGCACGGGCGGTGCGGTCTACGACGGTCAAAAAGCCGCCGAAGCGCTTCAGATGGTCCACCACGCGGAAGCGTCGATGCCGGAGTTCAGCAGCGAAGAGAAATCGGGCTTCTTGTCGCGGCAGAAGCTCGCGATCCGGATGCAGCAAGCCGAAAAAGACTATAAAACCGCAGAATACTACGAGCAAACGCGACACCCTGGCTCGGCGTACTTTTACTACGAGATCGTCCGCCGCCGGTATCCGGGCACGAAATACTCGGACCTTGCGACCGCACGGATGGACCAGATCCGCGGACGAGCGGAAGCCGATGCCGCCGCCCCGCCATCGCAAAGCCCGTTCGGCACGATGAAGTCACAACTCGACCGGTTAGTCGGTAAGCCGGTGCCCGAAGCGGGTGTCACCACTGCGAGCGGATCGGTGCCGATCCCCAACGATCCCGGACAACAATCGAGGTAGGCGAAATGCGAGTCTACTTGCTGGTCGTGGCGATTGCTGCCGTGGCGGTTGTCGGCTGTCAGAGCGGTGGGAATGTCTCGTTGTTCGGTTACTCGACGGCTCCGCCGTTCGATCCGAACATTAAGACCGTGTACGTTCCCGTGTTCAAGAACACCGCGTTTCAGACGACGCCGAACCGGGATATCGAAGTCGATCTTACGGTCGCGATCATTCGGGAAATCCATTCCCGCAGCACGATGCGCGTCGTATCAGATCGCGACGTAGCCGATACGGAATTACTCGGCACGATTTATAACATCGAAAAGAACATCTACAACCGCAACCAGCAGAACCATGTCCGCGATGCGGAGATTATTGTCTCGGCCAACATCGTCTGGCGCGATATGCGAACGGGCCGCGTGTTGTCGAATCGACGTCCGTTCGGTGCGGCGGCTGTGCCTGCCGTTCCGTTCGACCCGAGCCTACCGCCACCTGACCCTGTGCTCGTGAAGGAAATCGCTCTGCCCGTGAAGGTGGTTGCCACCGGACGCCTGATACCCGAACTCGGGGAAACGAACGCAACCGCGAATAAATCGGCGGTCGACATGATGGCAAAACAGATCGTGAACATGATGGAAATCGCATGGTGACAACCGCCCGCTCGCCGCTTGTCTGGAAATGCGCCGACCGACAATACGATTGCCGCTCGCGTGCGCTCGTTCTCGGCATCCTCAACGTCACGCCCGATAGTTTCTCCGATGGCGGCCAATTCTTCGACCCCGCTCGGGCCGTCGAACGCGGGCTGCAAATGCTCGCCGAGGGGGCGGATATCCTCGATGTCGGCGGCGAATCGACGCGACCGGGTGCGGATCCCGTTTCGCTCGAAGACGAGCTTTCACGAGTGATTCCGATCGTTCGCGAACTGGCAAAACGCGCGGGGGCAATGATTTCCGTCGACACATCCAAGGCCGAAGTCGCTCGACAATCGCTCGATTGCGGCGCGAAGATCATCAACGATGTCACCGGGTTGTGCGGCGATCCTGCAATGGTTTCCGTCGTGGCAAAATACCGTGCGGGTGTGGTCGTTATGCACATGCAAGGCACGCCGACGACGATGCAAGCGAACCCGACTTACACGAACGTGCTCGACGATGTGGCCGCGTTTTTCACGGCGCGACTTCGGCTCCTATCCGATGCGGGGATCGATCTCGACTCGATTGCGATCGATCCGGGCATCGGCTTCGGCAAGACGCAAGAACACAACCTGACATTGCTCGCGAATCTGGAACGCGTGAACGCGGTGGGCCGCCCGCTCTGCCTCGGCGTGTCGCGAAAAGGCTTCATGGGAATCATCACGGGCCGCAACCGAGCCGAGCGTCTGGCGGGTTCGCTCGCCGTCGCGTGCTTCAGTCTCGCACGCGGTTCCTCGCACATTCTTCGCGTTCATGATGTGGCCGCGACAATCGATGCCGTGAAGTTATCCGCCGCCATCGATGCGCTCCGCGAAAATTAAACGCTCGCGGTTTCTGGTTCCATCTCGTTTTCCGCGGCATCGACCGCCGGCGAAGCCGATGCGACTTCCACATCCGCGGCAGGTGCTACTTCCGCGACGGGTGCCGCGAAGAATTTCTTCGTCTCGTCCATCGATCGTTCGATCGTATTTTTGATCTCGGCAACGGTGTGCGCGAGTCGATCGATGTCGCCTTTGCGACGCTCGGTGATCGCGTGCAATTCTTTTTGCAGGTGATCGATCTTCGTCGCAATCTCGTGGAACTCGGTCGGCGTGGCGCGGATGGCTTCGAGTTGGTGCGCTACGGTGTCGCGCAGTGATTCGAGTGCCGCCTTCGGCGTCATCGAACTGAGCAACCACCCACGGCCCTTATCGGTGATTTGCACGAACGCGGCAGGCGTTTTGGGAGCCTTCTTCGGTGGCTTCGGGTCGGCAACGGTTTCGAGGTAACCGTGCGATTCGGTGGCGGTATGCGTGAGGACTTCCGACGCTGACACTTTCAACGGCTTACCCGCCGCAAGCGCCTTCAGAACCAGTTTGCGTACGGCTTCGACCGTCTTTTTATCGAGAGTTTCCATAGCGTCTCCGTTCGAATTCCGAGTGATACCGAATCCGCTATGGTATACGGGCGTTTCAATTTGCCCACTGTTTCTGCTTAAACTGGCGGGGATCGGCTGTCTTCGTAGAGTGCGATCTTTTCGAGTCGCCGCGCGTGACGGCCACCGTCGAATGCCGTATCCAGCCACGACTTGACTATGCGTTCCATCAGTTCGTCGCCGATCAGATCTGCCGACAAGCACAACACGTTGGCGTTGTTGTGCGAACGGCTCAGTTCGGCATCGATCACATCGCGGCAGTTCACCGCACGAATCCCGGCAACCTTATTCGCCGCGATGCACATACCGTGACCGGTGGCGCAGATCAGCACGCCGCGATCTACACTTTGAACTGACACGGCTTCGGAAACGCGCATCGCGTAATCGGGGTAATCGACGCCGACCCCGACCGGGCCGATGGCACCGTGGTCCATCACGCTGTGCCCGATCCCTTCGAGCAGGGCGACGAGGCGCAGTTTGGCATCTAACCCACGGTGATCGTTCCCCACGGCAATTCTCATGTCGCCAGCCACTCCTTCGAAAGTCGGTCGAGTCGAGCGACAATCACCCGCGCACATTCGCGGTAATCTTCGATACTGCCACCGATTGGGTCGGGGATATCGATCTCTTCGGACAACAGCATCGGTACCGGGCCGACGTTCGGATACTGCATCATCAGTAGCGTCAAATGGCTCTGCGTCATCGCGATGATGCTCGACGGTTCGGCGAGCATTTCGGGGTTCACGGGGCGGCTGCGATGGTTCGATAAATCGACGCCGTATTCGCGGGCCACATCGACGGCACCTTCGCTGGCAGCATCGCCGTAACCCGCCATCACGCCCGCCGACTGCACGAGGTACCCGTGGGCGGGCAGGTGGTCGATCGGGATGCCGAGGCGGTCCGAAAGGATCTTCTTGAACAACACCTCGGCCAGCGGGCTGCGGCACGTATTGCCGGTACAGACGAACAGCACCGAGCGCACGGGCACGTACTCCCCCGTGACTTTCACTTGTTCCGCTGGCAAATACAAAGCCATAACGCACGCCCACTTCGGTGGAACCTCATCGAACCCATATCAGTGTACGAAACGCACTTTTCGCGAACAAGTTAAGAACGCCGAGTTCGTGGGCATCGCTACTTCCGTTGCGAAAGGTATTCGAGTAAATCGGCTGCCTCTTGTGCGGTGAAGTCCCGCAATAACCCAGCGGGCATCAGCGAGATTCGCGAGGCGTCGATCGATTCCAGATCGTCCGCAGGCACCGTAATCAGTTTGTTGAGCGCGTCCTTCAGCACGATCGCTTTCGTGTCGCGCTTCACGAGCAACCCCGTGAATGATTGCCCCGACAGCGTGCGAACCAGGTACGACTGGTACGGCAGTTCGATTCGCCGCGATGGCTCGAGTATGCTTTCGAGCAAGTGTACGCGAGTGCGGGTTTTGCCGATCTGCGATAAATCTGCGCCGATTTCGATGCCTTTGCCTTCGATTTTGTGGCAGGTCATGCACTGGCTTTTGGTCGCCGCGAACAGCACCTGCCCGTTGGCCGCATCGCCTGTTAGTGCCAGAATCGCGCGCGGTCGTGGGTTCGCGCCGAGCGTCTTCGGTTTGCCGTTCGATGGCAGATAGCCTTCGAACAAATCGCGAACGTGCCCTGGCGGTAACGTGGCCACCACGGGCATCAACGCCGTGACTTCGCCCTTCGTGAGCTGCTTTTCGCCGATGTTTCGCGCCAGTGCGAGTGCGTGGACCGGATTCGCGAGCGATTTCGCATACCCGGCCGCCGTGCGTTCGTTTCGCAACGAATCGGCTGGCTCCATAGTGTGTGGCAGTCCGGCGATCCACTTGCGAACGAGAGATAGCCCCGCTTCGTCGGGGAGTTCGGCCCCCATGTGCGGCATCCGTCCGGTGCCGAACTTCGCCATCCGGTAGTACAGCGTGCTGCGGTCGGCGTCACCCGGCGCGACGATCTTTGCATCGGGCAGGTCGAACGTGCCCCGCACCGGCTTTGCATCGATCAGCTTCTTGTTGAGTAAATCGCCCTCGGCGTGCAGTTCGAATTCGACGACACCGCCGCCACCACCGAGCCGATGGCAGTGCCCGCAATTGGCGTGCAAATAGGATTTGGCCCGGTCGTTGACGGGGGCTTTCTCATCGTGCGGGTTCGTATGGTGCTTCAGCTTTTTCAACTCGGCTTCGGCGAACACCGCGGCCGGTTTGTTGTCGTTACCGACGCGATTCATCAACCCGAACTCGCCGAGCCACGATAATTGGTTCTTCGTCCCGGCAACGGTCTGAACGGGGCGGTTCAACTGCTCGCGGTTGAAGCCGAGGGCGTATTCGGCCCACGTGCTGTGGCACTGCATACACTGCACGCGGCTAGCGTACGTCCAGGTTTGGTCGCGGGTGCCACCGGGGTAGTTGTTGTCCTTGACCGTGAACGATTTCTCCGAGCCATCCGCCGGGACGAGGTCGGCATCGGTCTGATCGTCGCGCCAGGCATACGTGTACGCCTGCCAGCTATCGCCGTCGAAGTGCAGAACCTGCGTTTCGAGTCGTTTGTTCGTGGCCGGATTCCCGCGTTCCATCTCGATCGAGATCGTCTTCGCCAGTACGCCATCTTTCGGCAGGTGAATGTGGTACGGTCGCCACGTGACATCGCCGGGCGGCGTTTTCTTGTTCGCGTAATCGGTTGCGACCGACGTACCCGGCAGGCCGATCAGGTACTCCGATGTCGTGTAATCCTGCCATTGGTGCGCGATGATCTCAAACGGGTACACACCGGTGGCGGGCGAGTTCGCTTTCGCCGACGAGAGCAAGCCGCTTTGCGAAATCGTGCGTGGGAACTTCGTGCGATCCTGCGCCGCAACGGGGTTCTTTTCGAAGGTGAAGATCGTTCCCGCGTCGTAGTCCACGGCGTAAATTTCACCCGCGTTGTCTTCGCCGAATGCCACGATGCGGATGCTCGCGGCGACGATGTCATCGTAGGCCGTCACTTCGCCATTCTTGACGGTTGCGGCCCAGATTCGCCGCGTCATCCAGTCGCCGAAGATGTACTTTCCCGCGAGTTCTGGCAGTTTCTTGCCGTGATACACATAACCGCCGGTGATGCTTCCTGCGATGGCGTGGGAAAGCTCGATCGCGGGTGGGCGGATCGGCGTCGGGCCGACTTTCACATCGCCGTAGACCGATTTGCTCGCCTCAACGATGCTCCAGCCCGAGTTGCCGCCCTTCTCGACCTTGTGAATCATTTCCCACGATTCCCAGCCGACATCGCCGACCCACAGGTCGTTCGTCGCGCGGTCGAAGCTCATTCGCCACGGGTTGCGATAACCGTACGACCAGATCTCGCCGCGGATCGGCTTGCCGTTGTGCGACTGGCCGACGAACGGGTTATCCTTCGGAATCGCGTAGTTGAGTCCGGGATCTTTGCGGTTGATATCGATCCGCAATATCGACGACAGCAAATCGGAGACATCTTGCCCCGTCTTGCGCGGGTCTGGCGGGCTAGGCACCTCGCCGTCGCCGGTGGAGATGTACAGGTAACCGTCGTTGCCGAAGTGCAAGTCGCCGCCGTTGTGCCCGCCTTGCAGATACGTGAACAGCAGATCTTCGCTCTTGAAATCGATGCGGTACGGCTTCGCATCGGGTAGCTGGAATCGCGCAACGCGCGTGCCGTTGTCGAGGTTCGGCGACTTCTTCGATTTGAGCGTGTAACAGACGAAACACTGGCGGTTCTTGACGAAGTCCGGATGGAACGCGAGGCCATACACCGATTCAACTTCGTCCGCACCCGGCGTGGTCTTGAAGTCCTGAACTTCCTTTTTGAAGTCGATCATCAACTCCGCCGTCGCGTCGGGGGAATTCTCGAAGCTCCAGATTTTGCCATCCTGTTCGCCGATGCACATCCGGTTCGTGCCGGGCAACTGTGCCAGCAACAGCGGGTGGTTAAATTTCAGTTTGGGGAACGGATTGACGCTTTTGTACGGCGGCGCAGCTTCGGGGCTGCCCGTTATTTGGGAAGTCGTCCACGGCAGACGCTTCGGGGCGTCCTTCGGCTTCGTGGCCTCCTCCGCCAGCGCGAAGAAGCCGGCTGCCGAGATCATTCCCACGAAAACCACAGCGATGCGGATACGCAATATCATAAAAAATCGCCTACGACGGGAGAGATGCTGACTGTTGAGTTTGATTTTAGTCGGATTGAATCCCGATGACACCGGTATTCGCGTCGATTTCCGGCGGGACGATAAATGAGTCCCCTCGCAAGTTTTGAAGTGGCGAGATGTTTCAGATCGAACACCCGAAAATCAAAACGACGATGTCTCCTCGAACGCCGTACTCCATTTAGTGTCATACACGATTCACGGCGGTAAGGAATAACGAAAGAAATCACCATCATGCGTCTGAACCGACTCCTCGCGAGCTTCTGCCTCCTTGTTGCCACGTTTGGCCTGGCGTCTTCTCAGCCGTCGCCGGGTGGGAAAGGGCCACGCACGATTCGGGAACGATCGGAAGCGCTGAAGGTCGATCTGAAGGAACCGCCGGCTGGCCTCGTCCGGAATCCGCAGTTTTACACCAAAAGTACCGACGAGAATGTGCCGTTGTATTACACACTGGATGGTGATACCAGTTGGGTGTGGTGTGGTGCGAATGGCGAAGACGCTGGCTCCGGCATCGCACTCGACTCCGGTACCGACCGGAACTGTTTACGTGAGACATCGCCATCGAAGACGACCTCAACGCTGGTTTCGTACTCGAACCGGATGAAGTTGTCATCGGAACTGTAATCGCTCGCTGGGCTTTCCAAACCACGAACCACGAACCCCTTCTGCCGAACTACTCAAATCAGCAGTGGCCGATTGAACTGTGATGTCATGTGTAATCGAGATCGCGACAGGCGCTGCAAATTGAAGCAAAGCCATAAATGCTTGAGGCCTCAACTTGCAGCGTCTGGGGCGGCGTCACTTCCGCGCCGATCCGCGTAGGATTGCCAGTCGGTTGCGGGGTGCTGTCGGCGACAGGAAGGCAGGGATCGTTTCCGTCGTCCGTCGCGGTCGCGACAAGAACGTCACCGGCCACTCGGTCACCCGCCGCTTCTTGACGTGGACGTATACACCCGGCTCCGGTTCTTCGATGTACTCCCGTTGCAAGACTAACGCGAGGGGCAACTCCGCGCCCGGGCATGTCTTCTAAATCCTCAGGGCATCGGGATACGATACGAAGGGAAAGTAGTAGTCGATTCCATCCGCTTCGTCCGGCGCGCCGTCTTCGACGTGACACCATACCCGGTATTCCAGGACGGCATCCCAAACATACCCTCCCCCCGCTCCGCATACGGCCGGATACTTGCCGACTCGTTTCGGATCAACCGCTCTCGGGAATCGCTTTCGCTTCTTCATTGTCGTCATCGCACGCCCTACGCCGCCGAACGACAGAGCTCAGCAGCCGGCGGGGCTGAGCTGTCTGCGAGTCCCGGAAACCTTGAAAAGTCATTCGTAGTCATAGTCGAAAGGCCGGTCGTCGCGCTTCGGCCAGATAACCGTGAACTCTTCGCCTTGCACCTCGCGGTGAGCGATGCGTACCTTCTTCTCGACTTTATTCGTACCGAGGTACTTGCGGAAGTTCGCGAGGACCGCGGTCGGCGTGTTTGAGTAAATGAAGTAGTTGACGGTACCAGAACCGGCGTCGAAGCCATCATACGAATGCGTGCGCGGCATTGACTCCGACAACTTTTGCCCGAAAGTCTCGATCTCGGCAGACGACGCAAAAAACGTCTCGGGAAACTGCACCACCACCTGGAAGCGATAGTCGACATCGTCTTTCTGGCGGAGGCCGAGGAACCGACCCAGCCACTTGTCGAAGGTCGCTGCCTGTTTGATTACCTTGCCGACGTCGTGGTCGAACAGCCAGACCGCAGCGTCGTCGGGCCTCGGCCCATTCGACGGCAGTTGCCGGAACGCGAAGAAACTGCCCGAGCAGTCGCTGGCGAACGCCGCACACCCGCCCTCCGGCTCCAATCCCCAACGCCGTGTCTCGGTGACCGACTGTTTGGGCAAGAGGAACTGCTGCACATCAGCCAAGCCGGACTTCTGCGCCACCAGATCCAGCAAGCCGGGACAGTAGACCGCGCCATAAGATCGGGCGAACTGACGGTACGACTCGGGCCACAACACGCCCAATGACGCTTCGGTGTCGGCAAGCTGCGCCTCGGTAGCCATGCGGAACCGCTTGCCGGCGTGAAACCGCTCAGCAAATGCCTGATGTAATTCCACTCGCCCTGACATACACCGAACTCCTCCGAACGACCCCGCTCAGCCGCAGCGGCCGTCAGCCACCTCCCGGATGGCGTCCCATTCCCATAGACACCGAACGCGATCCCGGAAAGAGTGATAAGGCCGAAAACGCCGAGTAGCACGACCACTAATCACTTCGCCCCCGAGCGTAGCGTGGCCACACTTTCGGTGTACTCAGTCTGTTCGCCCATTCCTTCCTCCGCCGCCGAACGAAAAAGCTAACTTGCCGGGGTCGCTGCAACGGCGTGGTAACGTGCGAAACAAGAATGCGGCACCGGTCGCGGCGCAACGCATGGTTCGCCATACCGCCGTCTATGTCAACCAGTTTCTACAACACGGACGGATCCTTTATTCCATGATACCCGAACGCCAGCGCGGCCCATTTGTGGCCAGTAATTCGGACTTCGTCCCCGAAGACTTCCACGTATTCGATCGTCCCGAAGTTGAGACCCATTTTTGTCTCCCAAACAGGTGTTTATCCAATCCCTGCATGGATAAACAATTTAGCTGAATCCACAGATGAGATAATACTGGCCTTCCAAACGTTGCGTCAACGAGAAAATCGACGGGATTTGAGTAAGCAAACGCTCGCGGACGGTTGTCCGTGGGCGTTGGGTTGGCATCGCCCACACGATTTCGCGAAGTCAAAAAATCTTTGGCGATTTGACGTAAGTCGGAATTGTGTCGTCTCTCGAAAGTGTCGTCAAACGTCGCCTGTATGTCGTCTGATGTCGTGTCAATGTCGTGTGTCGGTCGCCTCGCGTCGTGTCTTGGTCGCATAACGCCGTGATAATGTTGGCACTTACATCCAATTGCGTAACGATGTTTTTCGACGTAACTCACGACAAGCATTCAATATGTGGCAAACCGCCCGCAAACGCATCCGCAGTTTGCGATCAAAAAGTGCCATTTTGGCAGTCCAAAACCCGAAAAACACGCGAAAAACCGGTTTTTGAGCATTCGCAATTCGGACTTACGTCGATTATGAGAGGCGAAAATTCGCCTTACTTCTTCTTTCGCAGCACGCCGCCTTCTTCCAGGATCGACCAGAGTTGTTCCCAGACTTGCTCCGCACTCGGGTTGCGTGGCCCGTGGTCGGCCCAGCTTTGCGCCGCCGCACGCAGGCAGTCGACCGCATCGTCGCGTACTTTGTCGTCGCCGACGGTTTTCGCCGGTTCTACGCGATTCGCTTTGGGCACGGACAGTTCCACAATCTCTTCACCGGCAACCCGCGGGCGTCCATCGAGTGCTTCGTTGCACAAAAAGTCCGCACGTTTGTTCAATTCGCGGCGAACGTGCTGGAGCGTCACCTTCTGAAACTTCCGTCGCAGTTCGCACGCTTCGCGGTAAAGGTCTTGCAGGTCCGCATTCTTCACCTTGTACTGGCCGTTCATCTGCTTCACCAGCAGTTCGCTATCGCTGAATAGCTGAATCTGCATCACGCCGTTCGCGTTGGCGAGTTCGAGCGCGCGGACGAGTGCGGTGTACTCCGCCACGTTGTTCGTCGCCTTGCCGAGCATGTTCGCTTCTTCGAGCGGCGGCAGCCCTTCGCGGGTCAGCACCACGGCATACGATGCGGGGCCGGGGTTGCCACGCGAGCCGCCATCGATGTAAATCGTCGCTTCCGTGCTCATGTTCACTTCTTGCTCTTTTTCGTCTTGCGACGCAGGCGAAACTCGGTGCTGCCGTGGAAGGTCAGGAGCAGTGCGCCGGGTCCGGCGTTGCGTTCGAACAGCTTCGCCGTGACCGCTTCTTCGTCCGGCCACGGGTAGGCGTAAATCAGGTCGAAGTCGTTCGGCTCCATGCCGAGTTCGTCGTAAGCGTAATCGGAATCGGTCGTCAGCCAGGCGTATTCCCCGGCGGCCACGACGCGGTCTTCGTTGCCTGGCGGGACGAAACTGCCGTGCGCGAACTCGACGGGCAGTTCGTACTCTTCCGCAAGTTGCCTGGCCGCGTAAACGAGTTCGCCTTCGGCTTCGATTCCCGCCGATTCGAACCCGACAATCGACGCCAGACATGCGACCACGCCGTACCCGCTGCCCCATTCGCAGAACAACGTGCCGCGCATGAGCGGGCTATCCGCCAGCCCTTGCAGTACGCGATACGCCCCTTCGTAATTGCTGGGCACGAACGCGGGTGCGCGGCAACGAATCTGGTATTCGTCGATACGCCGGTCCGCATCGCGGAGAAACCGGCTCACATCGTCGGGGATCTCGCCATCGACGGCCGGCAAATGCACATTTACGAGAGGCATAGTCTACTTCTTGATCCGTTCTCCGACGATGTCGACGACGGCAAATTCGTCGGGGAACTGGCCCGTTGCGAGTTTCGAGTAGATCAACTCGCCGTTGACTTGCACTTCGAAGCAGCCACCCGTCGCGGGGACGAGCGTGAATTCTTTCACTCGGGTTTTGAACATGCCGAGGATTTTGCCCGTCAAACTGAGGGCTTTCGGTTCGTATCCTCAGGACGTGCAATATTTCAATTCGATCTTCATAACCGATCCTTTCGAGCGGGATTTGGGACCACTTTTAGACACTTTTATTGATAGTCACTAACCGAAACGGAACCAGTCGCGAGCGTGAATTGCGAATGTAACGCTAAAAGAGTTTCCATAAGATGCCGGCGTATGAATCTCGTTTCTGCACAAGAGGTTTCGAATGTCGCTATCTCAGCGTTCGATTGCCGAGTTTTTTGGTACGTTTTGGCTCGTATTCGGCGGTTGCGGCAGTGCCGTGCTAGCCGCGAAGTTCGTCGATTCCGGTAATCCCAACATCAACTTAGGGATCGGTTTCATCGGCGTGTCGTTTGCCTTCGGGCTGACCGTTTTGACGATGGCCTACGCCATCGGTCATATCTCGGGTTGTCACCTGAACCCGGCGGTTTCGGTAGGTCTCGTCGTGGCGGGTCGGTTCAAAGCGACGGAACTGGTGCCTTACGTCATCGCTCAAGTTCTAGGCGGGATGGCCGGCGCGGGCGTGCTGTTCGTAATTGCGTCCGGGCAAGACAATTTCACCACGGCTGGCGGTTTCGCCTCGAACGGCTTCGGCGAACATTCGCCCGGCAAATACTCGATGGTCGCTTGCTTGGTGGCCGAAGTGGTGCTGACGTTCGCGTTTCTGATGATTATCCTCGGCTCGACCGACTCGCGTGCTCCGGCTGGGTTCGCGCCGATCGCCATCGGCCTCGGTTTGACGCTCATTCACCTGATCGGCATTCCGGTCACGAATCTCTCGGTGAACCCCGCCCGCAGCACGGGGCCGGCGATCTTCGTTGGCGGATGGGCACTCGAACAACTCTGGCTGTTCTGGGCCGCCCCTCTCGCCGGTGCCGCACTCGCCGGCCTGACGTACAAGAGCCTGTTCGCCAAGTCGAACGCGGTGTAATCGATTTCTCACGGCGTCCCATTCCGATAGTAACTTGGTCGGCTTGGGACGCTTTTGTCGGTGGATACTCTTGCCATTTCAGGATGCGTTTTGCTCCTGGTCTTCGGACACCTTTGGTTCGCATCGCACATGATATTGGCCTGGTCCGATTGACAAGCCCGGCTTTATCGATGACAATTCAAAAAACTCCTTCCCGCACATCGCGAGTCATCATGGATCACGACCAACGATTCAAGGCATTGATCCGCGAATTCTTCGCGGAGTTCATGCAACTGTTCCTACTTCTACTGTATCTTAAACCCCGTTCAGCCAGAAAACTGGAGTTTCTCCGACTTTTTTGTGATACATTAATTTATCGATTCCTTCGGTTTGAATCTCGTTTTTTGAGGATGATCAGGATGATCCGGCCAGACGTTGCGAAGTGGGAGCAAACGACGAACGATTTGCGGCTTTTGGCGACGGAGTCTGCCCATGT
>Ga0105049_10004400_pt1 | contig 16524 bp, 12 predicted proteins | sample MAT06_FD_78087 | JGI IMG/M metagenome (GOLD analysis project Ga0105049, IMG submission 78087) | Freshwater microbial communities from Lake Fryxell liftoff mats and glacier meltwater in Antarctica - MAT-06 | ecosystem: Environmental > Aquatic > Freshwater > Ice > Liftoff microbial mat | place... | reverse complement strand
CTGGTACGCCCAGAGGAGGGCAAACGCGACGCCCGCAACGAGCATCAGCGCCCCCACCACCGCGAAGCCGACGCCGATGACCTTCTCGAACGACGGGCCAGCCGCGCGCGGGAGAGGACGCGGAAGGGCCGGTGATGGGCGCGCGGAGAGGAGGATCGTCCGAGCAGAGTCGTTGGAAACGAAGTTCTGAGCTGCTGGCGAAGCCGCGAGCGGAAGGGCGGGCATGGACGCGGCGACCATCACGGACGGACGCGATGCGGCGGGCGATGCTGAGGAATGGAGGTTTGAGAGTTGGCGCTGCCGCTGGAAGAGGGGCAGCGTCGAGAGCGTTCGCTCGAGGTCGTCGAGCCGCAGCTCGAGGGCCGCCAGTCGCTCGGCAAGCGCGTGGGTTCCGCCGGGCTCGGAGGTGCCATCGCTGGGCGGGGTGGAAGTGCTGGACATGCGTGAGCTCCTGGCGGTGCTAGTGAACACTAACACACGGATTGGACGGAGTCAATCCGGTAGGGCTCATGCGTCTTCGAGATGGCTGAAGGTTAGAAGTTTGGCGTTGGGGGCCGGTACGCGTCGAGGTTGATCGAGCGGAACCACTCGATCGTGCGAGTGAGGCCCTCGCGGAGTTGCACGGTTGGCTCCCAGTCCAGACGCCGCTTGGCGAGCGAGATATCGGGCTGACGCTGGGTCGGATCGTCGGCGGGTAGGGGTCGGTAGACGATGGTGCTTTTGGAGCCCGTCAGCTCGAGCACGTGCTGCGCGAGTTCCTTCATGGTGAACTCGTACGGATTGCCGAGGTTCACCGGACCGACGAAGTCGTCCGGGGCGTGCATCATGCGGACCATGCCCTCGATCAGATCGTCCACGTAGCAGAAGGAGCGGCTCTGCTCGCCAGTGCCGAAGAGGGTGATCTCCTCGCCCGCGAGAGCTTGGCGGATGAAGTTGCTGACGACGCGGCCATCAAAGGGGTGCATGCGCGGGCCGTAGGTGTTGAAGATACGGATGACGCGGATATTGACGCGGTGGGCGCGGTTGTAATCAAAGAAGAGAGTTTCGGCGGCTCGCTTGCCCTCGTCGTAGCAGGCGCGGGGGCCGATGGGGTTGACGTTGCCGCGGTAGCTCTCGGGCTGTGGATGGACCTCGGGATCGCCATAGACCTCGCTGGTAGAAGCCTGGAGCACCTTCGCCCTGCATCGCTTGGCCATGCCGAGCACATTGATGGCGCCCATGACGCTGGTCTTCATGGTCTTGATGGGGTTGTACTGGTAATGGCCCGGTGCCGCGGGGCAGGCGAGGTTGTAGATCTGGTCGACCTCGAGCCAGAGGGCGTGCGTCACGTCGTGGCGGATAAACTCAAAGTTGGGCCTGCCGAGCAAGTGCGTGATATTGAGCTTCTGGCTCGTGAAGAGGTTGTCGACGCAGATGACATCGTGCCCCTGGTTCACGAGGCGATCGCAGAGGTGTGAGCCGAGGAAGCCAGCACCGCCGGTGACGAGAATGCGCCTGAGCTTGTTGGGCATGGAGTCTCTTCCAATGTTTGGCGGTCGATGCGTCGCCGCGGCGTTCAGGTTGTTGTTACGAGGCGCGCGTGCCTGGATCGAAGATGACGAGCGTACGTGACGATTCCATCGGCGGGATCGACGCGGGGACTCCAGCCAAGTCCGCTTTGAGTGAGGCTCATGTCCGCGCAGGTCCAGTCCTGATAGAAGGCGCGGATCGATGCTGGCATCTCAAAGTAGTCGGTCGGAAGCGTTGTTTCGTCAAGTCCAAGGCCGGTTCGGACGGCCGCGACGATCTCCCGGAAGCTTGTTGCTTTGCCCGAGCCGAGGTTGTAGACGCCGGGCTTGACGGGCTTCCGCAAGCCCGCGGCGTGGATCGTGCAGTCGACGACGTCTTCCACGTGGACCTGATCGCGGGCCTGGCTGCCGTCCGCGAAGAGGCGGGGGTACTTGCCAGCGAGTAACTGCTGGACGAGCTGGAAGGCCATGCTCGCCATCTTGCCCTTGCGGGCCTCGCCGGGACCGAAGACGTTGAAATAGCGAAGGCCGACGACGTGTGCCGCGGGATGCGCGGCGGCGAGACGCGCGTGCTCGCACTCCATCAGCCACTTGCTGAAGCCGTAGATGTTGTTGGGCTTGCCCGCGGCCGAAACCGGGAATGGTGTGCGGGTGGCCATCTCCGGCGGCGAGCCGTAGGTCGCGGCGGACGATGCGTAGACAAGCCGCGTGCCCAGGAGCGCAGACTCGAGCAGAAGACTGCCCGGCTTCTCGGCCGAGAAGCCGCCGAGATTGGTCGCAAGCATGTGCCGCTCGTCCAGAACTGTGGTGTCGGTGATGGCGCCGAGGTGGAAGATGGCCGCGGGGCGATGATGTCCGAGCAGCGTTCGCCAGTCGATCTCCCCCACTGCTTGCGCGATCCACTCGCCCCTAAAGGGCGGAACGCCGCGGCGTTCGCAGGCCTCGATGACGTTTGCAAAGGAGCCGGAGGTGCAAGGATCCACGACGACGACGCGTGCCGCGGGATCCAGGCGGAGGAGCTCGGCGACAAGGTTGGATCCGACGAAGCCAGCGCCGCCGGTCACGATGTAACAGGGGTTGGTGGGTGCGGCGGTCATGCGGGTCTCGGGTGGCTTGGGGTGGTTGAGTTAGCCTGGGGGCGGGGCGGGACCTGTCGCGGGGGGGATCACGAGCACCTGCCCGATTGCGAGATCATCGGGGGAGGCCAGCAGATTGCGGTTGGACTCGAAGATGAGGCTGGTGTTGGCCTGCGTGCCGTACATCTTCTGAGAGATGCGAGAGAGTGTGTCGCCAGCGACCACGGTGTAGCTGCGCGAGGTGTTGTAGTTGATCGAGCCGGGCGGAGGGGGCGTTCCGGGGTTGACCGGGTTGGCGGGGATGGCAGGTTTGCCCTGAATGTTCTCGGGGTCCTTGGGCACGCGAATGACGCGGCCGGGGCGAAGACGCGATGGATCGATGAAGGGATTGGCGCGAGCGATCTCGTTGGCGTGTCGCGTGTTGCCGTAGTAGCGGCGTGAGATCGAGCCAAACGTCTCGCCGCGTTCGACGGTGTGGTCGATGAACTCGGGCGGCGTCACCAATGGCGCGGGCGTGGCGCGGGGCGTCTCAAAGCGCGCGGGCTCCTGCGGCGGGAGAACCTGCGATGGCGCGGGTTGCTCTTGGCGAGGAGTGAGTAGGCGAGGAGTGACTAGGCGAGGCGAGGCAGCTTCGCTCGGGTCGGGTGTATCAAGCTCGACGTCGCTGGAAGCGTCGGACTGTGCGAAGGAGATGCGTGGCTCGCTGGGCCACCACCAATAGACGCAGATCCACAGGACCACCAGGGCCAAGAAACCCGCGGCCGTTCTGCGAACCGAGTCGTTCATGGCTGATGCGTGTCCTTCTGATCACGAGCGTTCGGGAGAGTGGCTAAATTGCTCGGCCACGAAGCCAGCGGGCAGTGCATGGATGTATTACATCGTGTCGTATTATTTGTATTGCGCTGCGTTAGGTTGCCACGATTGCCTTGGTGTCTTCTCCGGTTTCGGTCTCGCTGGTGTTCTTTCTGGACCAGACGATCGGGGCCGCGACCGCCACCGAGGAGTAGGTTCCGACGATCAGGCCAGCCAGGAGGGCGAAGGCGAAGGCCCGCATCCCCTCGCCGCCGACGAGGTAGAGGATGACGCAGGAGGCCACCGTCGTGCCGCCGGTGACGATCGTTCGTGAGAAGGTTTGGTTGATGGAATTGTTGATGACCGAACGCGTCGCGTGCGGCAGCTTGCCGCGGTTCTCGCGGATGCGGTCCATGACGACGACGGTATCGTTGAGGGAGTAGCCAGCGATGGTCAGGAGTGCGGCGACCATGTTCAGGTCGATCTTGAAGGGCAGCAAACCGATGCTGCGCGCAAAGCTCGATGTGGCCTCGAAGTCGTAGAGGATCTCGCAGAGCGCAATCAGGCCGACAACGGTCAGGACATCATGCACAAGGGCCACGACGGCCGCGAGGGAGTAGCGCGGCGTCTTGAACCGGATCCAGATGTAGATGCCGATGCCAGCAAAGCTCAGCAACGCGGCCTTGATGGCGTTCTCGGCGAAGGTCCTTGCGACCGAAGACGTGAAGTTGTGAACGCTCGCGGGAGTGGTCTCGCGGGTGAGGGCCTCGCGGACGAGCGCCCACTCGCGCATCTTGAGGTCCCGCTCCCAGCGGGCCTCGTTCTCAAAGACGCTGGCACCCTCGGCTCGAACGAGGAGGACCGCAGTCTTCACGGCCTGCTCGGAACCTTCGAGCACCACAACCTCGCGCTCGCGGGAGAGCGTGTCGGAGAAGTCTGCGCTGTTGCGGACGGTGTTGAGCCGCTCGTTGAGATCCGCGATCGTGGGCGGGGGAGAGATGTTCTCGATGAGCACCGCGACACCGCCGAGGAAGGGCGAGACGGGATTACGGAACGCGGGGCGGTCGATGTTGTCGCCCAGCTCGCGCTTCTCGATCGCGAACGCGGGGATCTCGCGGAGCGAGGTTGCCTCCGACGCGGTGAACTCCAGCGGTGGCTTGAGATCGAGCTTGTCAGCGAAGCTGTTGCGGACGGCACCCAGCACGGCACCAGCGTTCTGTGCGATCGTCTTGATGCTGAAGGTGTCCGAGGTGACGCCGTCGGAGCGTGGATCGATCGGGAGGATCTCGGCATCGCGGAGGAGGCGGAGCTCATCGCCCTCTGCGGCCGCGTTGGCGATCGCGGTGATGCGATCCTGGACCTCGGAGCGATGCATCGTGATGCGTTCACCGGTGACGGGGTCGAGACGGAGGCTGAGCGTGACCTGCGTGCCGCCGAGGAACTCGTTGTCGAGCATCTTTGAGCCACGCACCAGCACAAGGCCCAGGCCCAGCGCGATGTAGAACGCCGAGATGAAGAAGAAGATGTACCTCAGGCGCATCCAATCGATGTTGGGCGTGAGGAATCGCTGCACGGCCGGGATGCTCATGGGGAGCATCGAGGCCATGAAGGAAGCCGGGTTCAAGATGGTGTGGAAGCGACTCGGCTCGGCCCAGCGCCAGCCCGCCGCGACCAGCAGGTTGAAGATGAGGCGAGAGATGACCAGCGCCGCGATGAGCGTTGAGACCACGCCGATGCCCATCGTGATCGCGAAACCGCGAATCTCGGGAGTGCCGAAGCTGTAGAGGGCCAGACAGACGATCAGGTTGGTGATGTTGGAGTCCACGATTGCGGACAGGGCTTTGTCAAATCCCAGGCGGACGGCGGTCTTCATGTCCGCGCCGCGCCTGAACTCCTCGCGCATGCGCTCGTAGATCAGCACGTTGCTGTCCACCGCCATGCCGAAGGTCAGGATCACGCCAGCGATGCCGGGCATCGTGAAGGAGGCCTTGGCCAGCGACATCGCGCCCAGGATCAGGATCGAGTTGGCCACGATCGCGATGACCGCGACGAAGCCAAATCCGAAGTAGTACAGGACCATGAAGACGGTGACGGTGATGGCGGAGAGGATGCCCGCCTCAAGGCCCATGCGAAGGTTGTCGGCACCCATCTCGGGACCGAAGGTCGATTCGGAGATGGGCTCTGGAACAAGCTTGGCCTGGAGGCTGCCGCCCGAGAGGACGCGGACGACGTACTTGATGTCTTCCTGCGAGAACTTGCCGGTGATCTCGCCACGCGAGGAGATCTCGCCGTTGAGGTTGGGAGCGGTATAGACCTGATCGTCGAGCAGGATCGCCATCTTGTCGCCGACGTGGTCGCGCGTGAGCGAGCCCAGCAGCGAGGCCCCCGCGGGGGTCATCGTGAAGTGGATCGCTGGCCGGCCGAGACGGTCCACGCCGCCGGTAGCTTCCACGCGCCAGGCGCCGTCGGCCGGAGTCAGACGCGTGTTGCGCGTGTCCCAGGCGAGCATGTAGAACTGGCCGTTTCGAGACTCGACGGTGTATTCGCGCGTGCGGAAAAACTCTCGCGCGTTGTCATCGCTAAAGAGGACGAACTCAAGCTCGGCCTTGCTGTCGACCCAGGTCTCAACATCGTTGATCTGGAACCAGCGAGCATCCGACGCGCGGACGTTTTTGGCACCGACCTCGCGAAGCTCCGCACGCAGGCGGGCCTCCTCTGGGTGCTGGCCGGGATCGGCAGTGATTCGGAACGTCAGGACGCCCGCACCCTTCAGGATCTTCTTGAGGTCGGCGGGATCATCAAAGCCGGTTCGCTCGGCGGCGTACGTGTCAAAGAGGCCAACCAATCGATCGATCTCGGCCACAGACTCGGCGTCTGGGTGCTGGGCCTTGAGCCTCACGACCGCCTGGTCGCGAGGGCTCGGCAAGTCCACCATGACGCGGTTCTCGTCGGCCATGCGGCGGCTGCGTCTGCTGGCGAAGGCCGCGGCGCGGATGTCCTCGGCCGCGAGCGCCGAGCGCATCACCGCAGAGCGGGCGTTGGAATAGGCCTTCTCCGCATCGGCGGCGGCCGCGAGCAGCTGCACCGGGGGCGATGCCCCCGCATCACGCACTGTCTGCATCGCGGCCTTCAGCGTGTCGTACGTGGAGGCGGCGGTGCGAAGGTTCGCGAGTCGGGTGGAACTTCCGGCACTGAGCTCGGTCAGAGCGCCCTCTCGCTCCGCGGCCGGACGCCGCACCGCGAGGTCGACGCGGTTCTCTGTGACCTGAGCGCGCCCGAGCTTCACAAGCTCTGCCTCGAAGGTCCGGCGGAGCGCCTTCACGCGCTCGCTGGGCAGCGGCATCGAGATCTCGATCCGGTCGCGACCCTGCTGCATCATCGAGACTTCGAGCACGCCGTCTGGATCGACACGCTCCTTCAGGATCTCGATGGTCTGCGGAATGATCTCATCGGGGTTCTCGCCCGGAGCGACCTGGATCGCATAGACCAGGCTCGCACCACCCCGCAGGTCCTTGCCGAGCCGCAGCTTCTTCTCGGGTGGGAATGTGGCGTAGATCGCCCCGGCGAGCAGGACGAGAACGATGAACAAGATTCTGAAGTTGTTGCGCATGTGCTGGATCGCGGCGAGGCCGAGGGAATTGAGATGGCGGGCGGAGCTGGGTGGAACGTGGGATGAGCGAGAATGGCGTCAGACCGAGGCCTTGGCCCCGGACTTGCTGTCATGCTTGTCATGCTTGTCATGCTTGGCGTCGGACTTGGACTCGGGCTTGCTCTCAACCGAGCCGGAGGCTTTGGCCGAGGTGATCACCGCCGCGACGGCGGACTTGGCAAAGCGGATGCGCCCCTCCTCGACGCGCAGCACGATGTCGTCATCGCCGACTTCCGCGACGGTGCCGATGATCCCGCCGAGCATCTGGACCTTGTCATGCTTCTTGATTGCGGAGACAAGCTCTTGCTTCTTCTTCTTTTCCTTGCGGCCCGACAGGACGCTGAAGAGGATCATCACCACGAGCATGACGGGTAGCAGCCAGAAGATCATGTCCATGCCGCCACCTGGGCGCGCGCCTGATGCGGGCGGAACGGTGCCTTGGGCCGTCACGGTGCCCGCGAGCGGGGCCGCGGCGTTCCCGGTGGGCTGGGCGGAGCCGACCGAAATCGGATCTGCAAACGCGGGCTGGGCCGGAGCCGCACCTGCCTGAGGAGCGGTCTGGGCGGGGATCAAGAAGGCAATGGAGGCCGCGGGTGAGAGGTCGTTCATCGAGTAGTCTTCTCTTATCTGGTCTAATCTGGGTCGTCGGATCAGGGGCTAATGATGAGGATGGGATGATCAGGTTCTGGTGTCAGGATCAGATCTTGCGTGTTCATGCCGGGGCGTTAGGCATGGGAGTTGTGTGGTCTTGATCGGCGTTCGCAGCGGCAGGCTCTGGCGTGAACTTCTACGGCGGCACGCCTCGGGCGGGTTCCAGCACTTTCGACCAGCGCCGTGCCTCAAGGCACCGGAACTGGCCACGGCCGGGAAGCCGATCAGGCGGACGGCGCGGCCGCCACCGGCCACCGAGCAACAAGCCCGGTCCAGTCATCACTTCCAACCACAGACCGAACGTCGGCCATGAATCGCTGGAAGTGGCGAAGGTTATGCAGGGTCACCAAGATCGGTCCGAGCATCTCTTCCACCATGAACAGATGCCTGATGTATCCGCGCGTGAACGGGGCCCCCCCGGGCGTCTCCCAGCCGTAGCGGCCGGGATCGCAGGCGTGGCAGTCGCACCCGGCCTCGATCGGGCCTTGATCCTCCGCGTACTTGGCATTGCGCAGCCGAATCTGGCCCAGCCGTGTAAATGCGCTGGCATTGCGGCCGTTCCGCGTGGGCAGCACACAGTCGAACATGTCCACGCCAGCCCGAACCGCCTCAAGCAGGTCTCGCTCATACCCAACGCCCATCAGATACCGAGGCCGATCCGCCGGGAGGAGCGGCGCGGTGTGACGCACGACGCGGGCGATGTCCTGCGGCGACTCCCCGACCGCGACGCCGCCGATGGCGTAGCCGGGCAGGTCGATGTTGGCGATGCGCTCCGCGCACCAGGACCGGCGTGCGAGGTCCGTCCCGCCTTGGACGATGCCGAAGAGGGACTGCTCATCGGCGCGCTGGTGCGCGCGCTTGCATCGCTCCAGCCAGCGAACGGTGCGCTCGTTGGCGATCTCGAGACGCTTCTCGTGGTCATAGACGCCCTTGCGAGCATCACGCCGCACGGCCGCGGCGAGGCGCGGGTCGGTCGAAGCACGCGGGCGTGCGGCACCGTCTTGAGAGTCATCGTCTGGAGCGGGCTGATCTGCGGCCCTGGCCGATGGCGGACAGTCATCAAAGGCCATCATGATGTCGGGGCCGAGCATGTTCTGGACTTCGATGGCGCGCTCGGGCGTGAGGCGGACCATGCTGCCATCAACATGCGAGCGGAACGTCACGCCATCGTCATCGACGGCATTCCCATCGGCGAGTGAATAGGCCTGATAGCCGCCCGAATCCGTGAGGATCGGCCCGTTCCAGTTCATAAAGCGATGGACGCCGCCCATCGTGCGGACCAGCTCCGGGCCCGGGCGCAGAAGCAGGTGGTACGTGTTGTTGAGCAGGATCTGAGAGCCCGTCTGTCGCACAAGCTCGGGCAGGATGCCCTTGATGCTCGCGCGCGTGCCGACGGGCATGAAGGCTGGCGTGTCGAAGTGGCCGTGGAGCGTCTGGACCCGTCCGAGCCGGGCGCCGCACTCACGCGAGGTTGCCGAGATTGAGAACGTGAGGGCGCTACTCATGGAACTCTTCATCGCGATGTTGGTCGTCTGCTTCATCGCCATGCGGGCCAGCCGATCTCATCGCTCAGCGCGACCGCCTGCGCGGGCCCGCTTCCATCGCGTGACGCGTTCGAGCGTGGCGCGTTCCTCGTCGTTCAATCCCTCCGAGCCCACTTCCTTGACGCGAGCGAGCACGCGATCAAGATCGCGGTCGATCGCGGCTTCTTCCGCCGCGAGATCCGAAGCGGGCTGGGTCGAGACCCGTGCGGCAGAGCCCATCGCACCACCCCTACCTCCATCACCTCCATCACGAACAAGCCTCAGCTTGCCGCGTGTGCCGTTTCGACGCGAGTCTGAGAAGACATCGAAGAAGTCGCGCAGCAGGTGCGAGTTGCGGATGAAGAAGAAGCCCGCGAGCGCGCCGCCGATGTGGGCCGCCTCGCCGCCGGCATTGCGCGCGCCGAAGAAGAGCGACACGAAGGCGATGCCCACGTACGCGTACGCCATCGTCCGCATCTTGAGCGGTACCGGCGGGATCAGCAGTTGCACCACCGTGTTGGGCGCGATCTTCGCGCACGCCATGATCACGCCGAAGACACCCGCCGAAGCGCCGATCAGCGGGATGCGGATGTCATTGAAGAGCAAACCGGGCACCTTCAGGAACTGGCCCAGCAGGTTCAGGATCAGGTAGAGAAACGCGCCGAAGATCCCGCACGTCAGGTAGAAAGCCACGTACTTCCGAGCGCCCAGGTGGTCCTCAACCATCGCGCCGAACATGTAGAGGCCCAGCATGTTGAAGAAGATGTGCGTGATGTCCGCGTGCAGGAACTGGAAGGTGAGGAACCGCCAAAACTGGATGCCGCCAGCCCACGTCGCCGCGTGGTACGTGGAGAAGTGGCCGTACTCGCGGAGGATGTCCTTCTGCGACATCGCGCCAAGGACAAAGACCGCGATGTTGATCGCGATGATCCATGTGTTGGCGGTGAGGCCGAGGTAGCCCAAGCCGCCGCGGCGGCCGAACCCTTGTGACTCTTGTCGGACGTAGTCGCGATCGTGCATGGCCATCGTGTTTGCGCTGCTCCGGTGCGAGGGCCGAGATGGGCCCAGATTTCGTTGAATGCAAAGACCGCGGATGCGACCAGCAGAACCCTGATCCATCCGATCGTCGCGATCCTATGCGATCCGAAAGGGGCGATGCTCGATTCGATCAGGTTCGGTCGTGTTCGGTCATGTTCGGTCGTGCTCAGCCACGTTCGGTCACATTTGATCATGACCCGCGCCGGCGTTCGGTCTCCCGAGCCAGGAACGTCCGCTCCGCTTCCGTGAGCGAGGCGAGCCCGCCGCCGCTGATCTTGGCGAGGATCACATCGAGATCCATCGCCAGCTTGGGAGCCACATCGCTGGCAGGGCCTTGCGCCGATGCGGATGGCCTCGCTACATCGTCCGAGCCCGCGCCGCGCGGGACGCTCGTGACAGATCCGGGGCTTGGTACGCCGCCTTCGGCGGGCTCGCGCACGCCCGAACCATGTCGCGAGGCTCGCGTCTCTGGGGCCGTGCCGCCCGCTCCGCCCCCTGTCCTTGATGACCGCGAGCCCCCGCCGTCGTTTGCCGACTCGTCCGAACGTGTGATGGGGTCCGCCAGGAACGCCAGGCGGCGATGTTCAAGCCACGTTGCCAAGGCCCCAACCGCCGCGACCGCGATCATGCGGGTCTGATCAAGCGTGCCCGCGACCACAAGCACCGCGAGCGCCGTGACAAGCCCGATGCGCAGCACCACGGCCGAGGCCGCCGCCATCCCGCTCTTGCGCCGCGTCACGGCCATCACAATGCGACCAAGATCAAAGGGCAGCATCGGCAGCAGCAGGTTGAGCGCCAGCACGAGCGCGTTGGCGTAGTAGAACCACCACGCCACGACCTGCGCGGGCGACCGCAACTCCGCGGCAGTCACCCGTGGCGACATCGGATCAAAGAGCAGCGTCGTGGCCGGCGCTCCCGCGAGGACCACAAATGCCGCCGCGGGAAGCACGAGCAGCAACCCCGCGCCAATTCCGCCAAGTTCTGCCACGATTGTCCGCCGCACCCCCAGCGGCGCGGCGGAAGTCAGCCCACCCAGTGGCCAGACCATCGCCTCCAGCGTGTCGCGTCGTTCGCGTCCGCCGCCCATTCCTTGGTCACCCTCGCGTGCTCCGAGCCACCGAGCTAGTCCCGCCCGCGCAAGCTCGCGCAGCATCGAGGCCGTGAGAAGACCAAGCACCAGGCTGGCCGCATGGATCAGACCAAGGTTGCCACGAGGAAGCCACGCGACCATCTCCGCCCCGACCCAGAGCAGAACGATGGCATGGAGCCTGACGCCGACGCCGCCGAAACGAAAGATGGGCACACCCCAGCGCAGCGGATCCTCGCCGCCAAAGGGCAGTTGCATCGCCGAGCGATCCGCCCGATAGGGCAGACCACTGCGATCCCGACCCGGGCCTGGTCCCTGCTTGAGCCGCACCATCAACCTCCCGCACACCCAATCTACAACTCTCACGCCGCTGCGGCTCCCGCATTTCACGCCGTCATCTGAACCCGGGCCCGACCAGATCAGATCCGAATCAGGTTCCGCCGCTGGCACAGCATCAGGAGCATCATCGACTTCGCATCCGTCATGTCACCGGACTCAACCATCGCCAACGCCCGCGATGGTTCCATCTGCTCGACCTGGATCCTCTCATCGACCTCCAGCGACTGCTGGGTTGGTGTAAGTCCCCGGGCCAGATACGCGTGCATCAACTCATCCGCAAGGCCCGGTGCCGGATGAAACCGGCAGATCGGCTCCAAGGTTGCAGCCACAAAGCCAGTCTCCTCCTCAAGCTCCCTCGCGGCACACACCCGCGGCTCCTCCCCCGGAGTCATCGTCCCGGCCGGTAGTTCCCATAGCCACGCCCCCATCGCCAGCCGGTAATTGCGGATCATCACGATCCGCTCTCGCCCCGGCTCACCCACCAGCGGCAGGATGATGACCGAGCCCGGATGCCGGATCGCCTCGCGCGTGAAGACCTGCCCCGAGGGGGAGGTGCCGCTGACCATGTCAAGGTCGAACTTCACACCCTTGTGAATCAGGCGTCGCGTCAGACCAGTCACGGGGCCAGTGACAGAACCAGTGACGGCACCAGTCACGGCACCAGTCGCGGGAAGAGCCGGCTGCTCGAACGTGCCGCTGGTAACAGAAGAGGGATTGTCGGGAATCATGGGAGTACCCTTCGCGCAGGTGGCGGCGTGTGCCCGCCCCGTTCCCGCAGCGTTGTATGTCTGAACGCGGCCTAGGCACGTCCGATCTCGAACCCGCTTTCGACGCACGATTCTAGGGATGAACACCGCGAATGCCCGCCCAGATCGGACCCAGCATCAACCGAGCACCAACCGGTTCAGCCGAAGGGTCGCCAAATGGGCCTTCGAATGGGCCCGCGATGGATGCCGTCGTCCGGCTCGTGGGTCTGCGTAAGAGTTTCGGCCCGCAGGTTGTGCTTGATGGTGTTGACCTCAGCATCCAGCGTGCCCGCACCACCGTCGTCATGGGTCCCTCCGGATGTGGCAAGAGCGTCATGCTCAAGCACATCGTCGGTCTGCTCCACCCCGACGCTGGCGAGGTCTGGTACGAGGACAAACGCGTTGACACGCGCTCCGAGACTGAACTCTTTCCCATCCGCCTCGAAGTCTCGCTCGTCTTCCAGATGGGCGCCCTCTTTGACTCCATGTCCGTGATGGAGAACATCGAGTTCCCGCTCCTCGAACAGACGCGCCTCACCCCCGAGCAGCGCCGGGCCCGCGTCCGCGAGGCGCTCGAGACCGTGGACCTTTCGGGCGTTGAAGAAAAACTCCCCTCGCAACTCTCCGGCGGTCAGAAGAAGCGAGTCGCCCTCGCCCGCGCCATCGTCCTGCGCCCCAAGGTCGTCCTCTACGACGAACCAACCACGGGACTAGACCCCATCCGATCCGACGGCATCAACGAACTCATCATCAAGCTCCAGCGCACCATGCAGGTGACCAACATCGTCGTGACCCACGATCTCACCGGCGCCCGCAAGATCGCAGACCGCGTCGTCATGCTCATGGGTGGCAAGGTCGCGGCCGACGGGACGTTTGAGCAGCTCGAACGCAGCCCCGACCGACGCGTGCAACACTTCCTGAGAGGCCAGTACGATCGCTCCGACGACGCCGCACTCACCGCGCGGGAGATCGAGGGCAAACGCCAGAACAGACTCCAGTAGTCGCCATCATCAGCACCAACGCATTCACTCCGTCCACCTCGGTCACCAACCACCCCCACTCGCCGCACCAGCCCCCGTCCCACGCAAGAGGCACCGATGAACAAAGGATTGATCCGCGACTTCCTCGTTGGTGTGACCGCCCTCCTCGGCGTCGCCGGGCTGGTCATCACGCTCATGCTCGTCGGTGAGCTGGGCCGCCTCAGGGGCGGGCAGTATTCCTTCGTCGTCACCATGACCAACTCCGCTGGCATCACCGACACCAGCCCCGTCACGCTCAACGGCGTGCGAGTCGGGCAGGTGCGCGAGCTGCGCGTGCGCCAGCTTCCCGCCACGGGCGCAGAGATTGAGATCCGCGTGAAGGAGGGCGTCGCGATCCCACGCGCGGCCCGCGTCTCCATCAACAGCAGCTTCGTCGGCGACGGCTCGCTCGAGTTCAGCGTGCCTGAAGGCCTCACCGTCGAGCAGGCGACCGACGTCATCCTCGCCGACGAAGTCTTCGATGCTGGCAGCCCTCAGACCATGTTCGGCCGCATCGAAGAAGCCATCAGCGGCCCTATCGCCCGCTTCGGAACCGCCGTCACAAAGTTCGAGGACTTCGCCGACACGTACATCGAGGTCGGCCAGCGCGTCACCGAGATGCTCGAACCCCGCACCCTCGAAGAAGTCGCGTCAGGAAAGCCAGCCAACGTTCGCAGCACCATCGCACGCCTCGATCAATCAATCGCCGCGGCCAACGTCTGGCTGACCGACGAAGCGCTCCAGGCCCAGCTTCGCGACACCATCGCCAGAGCACCAAAGGTCATGGACGAAGTTTCCGCCCTCACCCAGACCTGGCGCCAGACCGCGCAAGATCTCAGCAAGACCAGCGCAGGCGTCGACACCAGCGTCGAGAAGATCACCCAGCGCCTGGACGAGATCTCACTTGAGACCCTGACCATGCTCCGCACTGCGGAGAAGGCCGCGGGCGAGATGGCCGCCACACTCGAGACCGCCCGCAGCGGCCCCGGCACCATGGGCCAGCTCATGCAGAATCCCGACCTCTACCGCTCCCTCAAGGACGCCAGCGACCGCCTCAACCAGACCCTCGAAGAAGTGCAGCTCATGGTCGAGAAGTTCAAGACCGAGGGCGTGCCGCTGAAGCTGTGAAGAGACACGCAACAAAGCACCGCAAGGCGGGCCCGCGGGCGTTGATGAGTGCTACCCGGCGCAGAAAACACCCGCCACAGGGTGGCGGGTCTTGAGGGCTGCAACATTGGTCCGCGCTGCTTACTTCCTCCACCAGGTGCCGCTGCCAAACACCGCCGCCTCGCCAAGGTCCTCCGCGATGCGGATGAGCTGGTTGTACTTTGCATTTCTGTCACTGCGGCACGGCGCACCCGTCTTGATCTGGCCGCAGTTGGTCGCGACCGCGATGTCCGCGATGCTCGAATCTTCGGTCTCGCCTGAACGGTGGCTGAGGATCGCCGAGTAGCGGTTGCGCACGGCGTGGTTCACCGCGTCGAATGTCTCTGAGAGCGTGCCGATCTGGTTGACCTTGACGAGGATCGAGTTCGCGCAGCCCTGCGCGATCCCCTTCTCCAGGAACTTCTTGTTGGTGACGAAGAGGTCATCGCCCACGAGCTGCACTCGCGCGCCGAGCGTGTCGGTTAGCTTCTTCCAGCCCGCCCAGTCGTTCTCGGCGAGGCCATCCTCCAGCGAGCGGATCGGGTACTTCGCGCACCAGTCGCTCCACATCTGCACCATGCCATCGCTCGAGACGATCTCCTTCGTGCTCTTGAACATCTTGTAGCCCGTCTTACCCTCGTGCGCGGCCTCGTTCCAGAGCTCGCTCATCGCGGGATCAAGGGCGACAAAGATCTGCTCGCCCCACGAGTAGCCCGCCTTGGTCGTCGCCTCTTCGAGGAGCTTGAGCGCCTCCTCGTTGCTCTTGAGGTTGGGGGCAAAGCCGCCCTCGTCGCCCACCGCCGTCGAGAGGTGGCGTGCGTGCAGCACCTTCTTCAGGCTGTGGTAGATCTCAACACCCGCGCGAAGCGCGTCGCCGAAGTTGCTGAAGCCCCACGGCTGAACCATGAACTCCTGGAAGTCCACGGTGTTGTCGGCGTGCTTGCCGCCGTTAAGGACGTTGAACATCGGCACGGGCAGCGTCTTGGCGCCGCTGCCACCGAGGTAGCGATACAGCGGCAAGCCCGACGCCTCCGCCGCGGCCTTCGCCACCGCCATCGAGACACCGAGGATGCCGTTGGCACCAAGGTGGCTCTTGTTCTCGGTGCCGTCGAGGCGCCGGAGAGTGTCGTCGATGTTCTCCTGCTCGCGGCTGTCAAAGCCGAGCAGCTCTGGCGCGATCCGCTCATTCACATTCAGCACGGCTTGGCCCACGCCCTTGCCGCCATACGCCTTCGAATCGCTGTCCCGAAGCTCCGCCGCCTCGTTCTCGCCCGTGGAAGCGCCGCTCGGAACCGCAGCGCGGCCAACAACACCCGACGACAGCGTGACATCCACCTCAACAGTCGGATTGCCACGAGAATCAAGGACCTGCCGAGCATGGATCGCAGAGATATCAAAAGACATGGGCAAGACTCCTCCCGGCATCACCGGGGCTGGGTTTCAATAAAACGAGTCCGCCGCCGAACGGTCAGCATCGGTGTGAACGGTGAACCTTCGCCCGAGGGTACACGCGCCAAAGCTGTTGCGGCGGATCACAACAGTGCCGGCGGACGTAAAGCCCGTCTCCCTGATGCAGAAGCGTTCCCAGCTCTTGCCGCAGAGCGGCCGCGGTCAATGGCCGGGCGTCGCGGCGAAGTAGCACGCCCGCGTACGCGTCGTTGATGGTCCGTACACATGCCATGCGCAGTCCATGCCCAGCCTTCGGAGTCCGCGATCACATCCAGATCTAGCGAACACCTCAAGCTCCTCACCTTCCGCCCTCTCCACATCCGGCATAACATTGGGAATGCCGACGTCGGCCGCAGGATTCATCTCTCGTATCGATCAGCTCAAAGGCGACCTCGTCGCCCAAGGTCGCCGCGTTCAGCAGTTGACCGAGGCCGCGTTCGAAGCGATGTTCGAGTGCAGCCACGAGAAGGCCCGCGCCGTCATCAACCAGGACGACGCGAT
>Ga0105049_10004397_pt1 | contig 16529 bp, 9 predicted proteins | sample MAT06_FD_78087 | JGI IMG/M metagenome (GOLD analysis project Ga0105049, IMG submission 78087) | Freshwater microbial communities from Lake Fryxell liftoff mats and glacier meltwater in Antarctica - MAT-06 | ecosystem: Environmental > Aquatic > Freshwater > Ice > Liftoff microbial mat | place... | reverse complement strand
TATTGCGAAACTGCAATTTGCACATAAGGATGCCGAAGCTTTTGTAGAGTTCCTGCGTTCGCCTGCCGGCGGGAATATTCCAGCAGAAAATATCAAGTTGTTGACCAATGAAAACGCCACACAAGCCCAGATTGTCAATGCGCTAACTTGGTTGGACGACGAAAGTCTGCCAGGCGATCAGGGAATCATCTACTTCTCCGGGCATGGTGATGTGGAAACCAAAATGGCCAAGATGGGCTATCTGCTGGCATACAATGCCACCAAAAGCGCTTACATGTCTGGCGGTGCGATTCCACTTAATTGGCTTCAGGCGGTAATCGCAAACCTTGCAGAGCAAAAACAAGTGAAGGTGTTACTGATCGCAGATGCTTGTCGCTCAGGAAATCTGGCCGGCGAAGCAACTGGAGGCTCCAGAAATACGGCTTTAGCTATGGCTACTCGATTTGACTATGAGATTAAAATCATGTCTTGTGGGCCAGACGAGGTTTCTTTAGAGGGTACAGATTGGGGCGGAGGCCGAAGCGTTTTTTCCTATTATTTAATTGAAGGTTTGAAGGGACTAGCCGATGGAAGTTCGGACGGGATGGTGGATGGGAAGGTTACTTTGCGCGAAATCGGGCGATTTTTGCAAGATAGTGTAGAGCGGGCCACACAATCCATTCGCTTACAAAGTCCAATGATCTGTTGCAACGGAAAAGCACAGGTCGCAAAAGTTGACGCTGCTACCCTTGCTGCATTGCGGCAAAAAAACAATCCGCGAAAAATCGAACCTGTAGTTGCTACAACTAGTAAAAATCCTCCAAGCGGCCGTCAGGATACCGACTCTGTCACGATGGAGCAATACCGGGCTTTTGAAGATGCCTTACGCGCAGGGCATTTACTTTTCCCGGAAAAAGATGCCGCATACTCCATTTATCAGCAAATTAAAGACCGACCAGCGATTCGGGTGTACCGAAACTCCATGCGCAACGATCTCGCCGCAGCCCTCCAAGACGAAGCGCAAAAAGCCATCAACGATTACCTTTCTGCCGATCCACGGGAAATTCGGAGGCGTTGGGCCTTGGATGACAAACGCTACAAACTTTACCCGCAATACCTCGAAAAAGCTGCTGAGTTGTTGGGGGCTACGCATTTTTCTTATACTCAGTTAAAGGCTCGGGAGTTTTATTTTTCTGGGCTTAATCTTCGACTTCAAGGAGAGCGACCTGACAATGCCGCAATCAAAGATTCCTTATTCCGGGCAGCAAAAGTGCTTCAGGAAAAAACGCTGGAGCTGGATTCTACTGCGGCTTATGCATACAATGAATTGGGCTTGTTGGCTCGAAGGTTTCAGCAGTACGAACAATCTGTCGGGTATTTTAACCGAGCCTTGCTGTTTTCACCGACATGGGTATTGCCGTGGGCCAATATTTGTATGAGCTATAATGATTTGGATCAAACGGAGCTTGCGGAAAAGAGTGGATTGAAAGCCCTTAGTCTGGATAGCACATTGGCGTGGGCACATTTCAATCTTGGGTATACTTATTTGACAAAACAGGATGAAGCCGAAGCAACCCAGCATTTCCAAAAAACAATTTTATATGACCCAGATTATATCAATGCATACTTTAATCTAGGCAACGTATACTACAATACTGGAGATTTTGTACAAGCAGAGGAGATGTGGGAGAAGTATCGGAAACGCAACCCCATAGACCCTGCTGTTTATAATAGTTTGGGTGAGGTATGTGCGAAGCTGGGAAAAAGAAAAGAGGCCGAAAGCTATTTCCTTAAAGCGATTGAATTAGACCCAACATTTGGAAATCCATATATTGGCCTTAGTACACTTTATTTGTATGAAAACAAATACGAGCTTTCCAAAAACTGGTTCGAGCAATTCTCAAAACTGCGGCCAGATGACCCAGATGGGCATTATTATTTAGCCCTTCGAAATTGCCAGGACTATCCAGTTGCATTGCGACATCTGGAAACTGCTTTTAAAAAGGGCTTCAAGGACTACAATCGCATGAAAAATGAGGCGCTGCTTGCCCCACTCCGAAGCAAAACGGAATATACAAAATTGGTCAAAAAGTATTTTCCGGATAAGGTATAGAAGGTTCGCCTAGGACATCCTAATTCCAGCCCCGTCCGGCTTTTTCCGACAAACGCCTAAAGCCTAGTCGCATCCAGAATGCAGCATGCATCATGCGTACCAAATTGTCTGGTTTCCGCTGCTGCGCCAAAGTAGCGTAGGTCTGCGCTGCGGCATAGTTCCAGCCTGATTCTTCCAAGGCAATCGCTGCAATAAGCGAATGTAGTGCTGGACTTTGAGTAGTTTGAGACAATTCAGTGCTAGCCGCTTCTTTTAAGATGGTTTTTAATTCTTCCTCGCTGCCGATACTGAGTTCCAGTTCATTTGAAACCATTGGTTCGCCGCCTGAAACGGAAACTTTCCAAGTATACAATTGATCCGAAGCAAGGTTCAATACCTTAAGATCAAGGACGGTGGAGGTATCTTTTACGGAGACACTATGTACCGTTTTATTATTTTCATTTAGAATTTCCAGTTGATAAGGCGCGGAGGTTTTCGGTCTGGACCAGGAAAACGTCGTATTCATTGCACTTACTTTTCCTTTAGGTAGAATGAGTCGTATAGAGGAGCCTTTTCCGCCCCAACCGTCACTACCCTTCTTCGGATCGGATATGGCGTTCCCCCAGCCGTCACTACCCTTCTTCGGATCGGATATTGCATTCCCCCAGCCATCACTGCCCTTCTTCGGATCGGATATAGCGTTCCCCCAGCCATCGCCCCCCTTCTTCGGATCGGAAATGGCATTACTCCATCCAGCCCCCTGACTTTTAGCCACAGCTACCATTTGGACTGCAGCAATCAATTTTTCGCCAAAATAATAGTCTGCATCCAGGGCTCTCGAGCCCGTTTTAGCGACACAAATGCTAGGAAGTTCAATGGTTTGTGCCCCATTTACGGTTTTGAATTGTCCACCACAGTACACGGTGGCCGTAGCGCCTTCTCCAAGTTTGATTTGGCTTGTAGTTTGGGCTACCGCTCCGGCCTGAACCGGACGTGCCTTTGATTTTCCTTTTGAAATCAGGGCTACTTTACCTGTGGTGCTAACAATGACCACTGGTTGTTCGTTTTGGGCATGTAGCACAATAGCCAATAAAAGTGTGGTAATGAGCAGGAGTTGTTTTTTCATAATGATTTGATTTTAAATGCTTCAAAGATGAAAATATCACAGCGGACTCTTCCGATATACCCCCCAACTGAGCACTTTAGATTGTTGAGAAAATCGGAAAAAGATCTTGGATTCCGGATAAACCCATACACTACCGGATGGTAATGCAATGATACGAGGCACTTTCCCATAGGCGGTCACGACTTTATCCTGGGTATCGCCCAAGCCTATTCCGCGCAAGGTGCGTCCGGTATAGCTGGCTTGGGTTTCCTGCACCAGCACGTATTTTTCTCGACTAATGTAATGTATAAACAGTTGTGAATTTGGGAGCTGACGAATCCCGCAGTAAACCTTGTCGGCTACTTTTACCTGATGGTCTGGAGGGGTAGCATCTGAAGCCGTAAAAAAGTCAGCAATCGGAAATTGCTCTATCTCTTCAAGTCCCTTGGAAGGTATCGCGACGACAGTCGTAGCTTGTCGGGTGCGATACAGGATTTCAAGGTTTGTTTTTGCCCAGCCATTTTCAAGGGCTTTGGCTTGTTCCCAATATTTTACTGCGCTAATACTGTCCTTTTGCAGCGCGGCTATAACGCCTTGTAAAACAACAAAATCGGAGGCGGCTAAAGCATCTGCGCTCCTTTTTTTTCCTTTTCGGATAACATACTCCGCATCTTCCCATTCGCCCTTCAGGGCAAGTACACAAGCTTTATTGAGATATGCTGTGCTGTAGTTTTCATCCAGCAACAAGGCGCGTTCAAAATGCTCTAATGCGGATTTCAATAACGCGTTCTTTCTAGTCTCTTTCTCCTGATCATTGTCTTTGATCGCATAAAGCCGGGATTTAGGATCCAATTCCAAGGGAAGCATATAAGGCATATCAGCTGGTTCGATTAAGGCCAATGCCGCCAAAGTAGCATTTACGCCAGCGTTATTATAAATTTCGCGGCTTTGATAAGTTTGCAAAATAAACCGATGATAAACCGAAGCCTCTGCATAATTACCCAACAGTGTAAGCAAGTTTGCGGTCTCGAACACCATTTGTAACTCCCTCAATTGGGACATTGCGCCATCCACCATTTTTATCCGTTCGCTCAGGCTTGGGTAACCCGGAAGATTCTCAGGCAGTTCATAGGCTTGGTAGGCTTTCTTCAACAATTCAGGCATGATGCCATAGGTATTGTAACCGACCGAAAAGGCCAAAAAACCACCCAGACAATCCGCTTCAGTTTCTTGTTTAAATCCTTCTTTAAGAAATTCCAGCTGCTTGGCAGTCTCCAGCCCTGCATTCTCTTTTGCAAAATGCCGACTAAAATCATGCTTTTGGTAATAATGGATCAATTCATGCGCCAACAATGAAGCGATAGCATTGAGGGAGTCCTTTCCAAAAGTGGTGCAAATATTATATGCCTTTTCATCCAAGGTAACCTCAATTAGGTCAGCACTAAAAGAGGCCATGGTGCCATCTCTACGATTGATCACCAGGCTTGGTTTTTGCATCCGGATATCACCAAGACCAGTCACGAGATCGTCAAAGACCTTTTGGGCGACCATCTTTTTATACCCACCAGTTTTTTCAGCGGATTTGCTGCTGCCTGAATTTGGGGCAAATGCAAATTCCTGAGCCTTGGCTGGAATGGACGCGAATAAAACAAACAATGTAAGCAATAGAGATTTCATAGTTTATTTAGGTGCGTTGGAGAGCAAAGAGATCGCTTCAGGCAACATATCCATTCGCGCAAAGAAAGATGCATACATTTTACGCACCAATGCATTATCCGCATCATCAGCGATCATACGAGCATAAGTATTATTTGCAGCATAAAAGCAGTGCTCTTCCTCGAGCATATAGGCGAGCATCAATTGCTGCTCCGTGTGATCCGCTTTTTGAAAAGCAGTTTCATGCGAAAGATCCGTTTGCCGTTCTACTACACTATTTGGGCATATTTCAAAAGGGAGCGATTCTGATTTTGCACTTTCGCCTCTGGTTACATTCCAGAAGTATTCTTCATCCAGGTTGAGTGCAAGCTGATCAAGGTCTAACGTGATAGCAGTATCCCGAACGAGCAGTGTAGCTGCCATTTTATCTTCTTGGGAAAAAAGATGGAAGGTATAAGGGCCTTCGCCGGTTGTATTGCGCCACTTAAAAATGACGTTTTCGGGCGGGAGTTTGCCTGAATTTATAAACAATGGCGTTATTTCATATCCAGGTTTTGGCCCAAATCCCTTTACGCCACCGCTTGATTTATTCATGTATTTTCGGTGGTATTTTTTTACATTTTCTGTATTCTCACCCTCCTTTACGCTCTCGGTTAAAAAGTTGAAAAAGCGCCCGGTGAAACTCATTTCATTGGTTTTTACGGCGGCATTTACGACATCCTGGACGTTGCGCAACTTACTACCTGTTACCCAAAAATAGTGGCCATTGTAGAATAATTTCGCTGATTCAGACCCTTTGCAGCGAAATTTACCCTTCAACTCAAGTTGTGTTCCTGCGTATTTTAAAATCGGATTTGACCCGGCTTGAGGATAATAAAAAAGCTTACCGCTCAGTACGGTGACTTCATTTTGGGCTGCCAAGCCAAGTTGTAGAAAAAGGCAGAAAATCGAAAAAGCAATGGTTCTCATAATTTTGTTTGTTTCGATGTTAATCTTATTTTGAATCGCTCTGCTGAGCAGGCGTTGTTCCCGCATCAGGTGATGGTTCCTTTGGTGTTTCATTTGCAGTTTCTACCCGTTTTATACGCTTAGGAGCTGGTGGCAATGTATAGGGAATATTAATAAGGATTTTAAACCGCTTACGAATACCATTGTCATAAAATTTTACCGCATCAAAGGTTAACAGCAATGCTGAAATCCAATAAGCCATATCCATTTTTATCCTGTAATAATGGAATAGTATAGCAACAATAAAAAAGAGAAGGATTATTTCGCCTAACTGCAAGAAGCGTGTGATAAATTGAAAAGGCAGGCTCACACGACGAAAAATTTGATAGAACAAATGTACATTAAAATAGCAAAACACAGATGTCAACAACAGGTTAATCCAAAAGGGAAATTCATAAATATAGGTATTATCCAAAATCATTAGTATAATATTGGCATGAATTACCATGCCATACATATCCTGTGAATTGTGCCCGGTATAAAGAGGGTTAAGTGGGGTATAATGCTTGTCTATTACTGGCCTGATGGTTGGACTTGTTGGGTGAAAACCAATAAGCACTATTTTGTCAGCCAGGGTAGTCTTGTGGTTTTGATTTACATCAAGTATATCTTTAAAATCTAGTAAAGTAAATTGATTTTCATCTCCGGTGTAATAGATTTCTTCAAAATCCTTATTGCGTTTGAATAGTCTCTCTACAGCAGCTGGTTCATACAATGAAGCTGTGCGTACTGCAAAAGCCATGCATACTTCCTCTGACTCTTCTACTTTTTCGCGGGGACTAAAGTAACGAATGGTGCTAGAATCATGGTCGATAAAATTAATAAAGCCTGTGGTAATATGATTTGCAAAAAAGGTGTCGCATGCTTCCTGGAATTTAAACGTTATGCCGTCTTCCTCTAAACCGGAGACCTTATTTGCCAAAACAACATTTTCTATTCGACCCATGCTTTGAAGCAACATGGAATCAATTTTAAAATTCTTGCGTTCCTCAAATGTAATATCGAGTGCAATTACCTTAGCCCCATCATCTATAATTCTATCTAATATCATACGAATGGTATCGCGGCTTGGAGGGAACCCTGCATTTACGAGTACAATTCGATCATCTTTTTTGACTTTTTTGTCTCGCAATCTGGAATATACGATATCTGTAATTTCATAATCCCGGATGGTTTCATTAAACGGGTTTAGAAAATGGAAATTGATCCGAATAAGATCCAGAAGCCCAATCAGCATAAAGATTAGGCAAGTGACGATCAAGCTATGTGGGTAAATGAGTTTTCTCAACATGGCGAAGTACCAAAATAGGTTTCACTGCAAGGTATAAAAACAAAAAGAAATTGCATACTTTTCAAATTGGAGGGTGTACATTTACCACAAAAAACGATCTTATGTTGCGCCAAAACCTTATTTTACTTACTTTCCTTTCCCTTTGCAGTTCGCTGGATGCGCAAGATTTGCACATCCATTACAATGTATTTCGCGACTCGGTTTACTACATTCAAAATGGCAAACCCACCGAAAAACCTGTTGCGCGAAAAGGAAGCACAGTGTTGCTCCACGTCGAAAACTACAACAACTACCTTTATGAACTCTCCGTAGTGGTAGAAAAAGAAGAAATGCCAATCGCGAGTAGTAATTCTACTAATTTGCTTAGTAAGGTTGGCGGTGGGGGCACCATGCCACTCAATCTTCTTTTTAAAGGCGCAGACCAAATGCTCGGCATGTTCAAAAACTTTTCTCCCCTTTCAGGAGAGGATTTAGATGAAAGCAAAGGCTTTGCAAATTCTGCAGAAGAAAAAGCACATGGCGCAAAAGTGGCCAGTTTAATGAAATTAGAAACTGAATTTACTTCTGCTAAAGACGAGCTTATTGAACTAGATCGTCAATTAAAAGAAATCCAACAACAAGTACAAAAAAGTTTAGCCACCCAGCGCTTGCAAAAATTTGCTGTAGAGGAGATTGACCATATTCGTTACAACCCACGTCTGGAACCAAGTCAAATCAAACGAATGACTAACGAGTATATGGAGAGCATTTTTATTGAAAAAGACCCCAATAAAATTGACCTCACCCAGGTGCTTAAAATAGCAGATGCACAAACCGAACTTCCCAAAAAAATACAGGAATACCAAAACAAGGCCGATCTATACGCTACAAAAGCAGTTGTTTGCGATAGTATGTTATCAAAATTTGCCAAGTTTAATTTCCCTGAAAGCAATTTAGACGAGTTTCAAACCAACGCTGAGGAGTTTGTATCTGTAGCCAATACCAAAACCTTAAGTCTTCAGGAAAACGCAACTATGTTGGAAGTTAAGCTACCTGAAATCCAACCGCTTGATCCTAAATTTGTGTCCGAACTCCGCACCACCTTCATAGAACTGAACAGCAACAGTTTTTCTAAAACTTACCGCCATACCGCCGGTGGAGAGAAACTGAATATGAAACTTAAATTGACTCCCATTGATTCTATGGAGCGCAAAGGCATGAAAACCCTCGAATTATCTCCGGTTGTTGTCAATGTTTTTGGTGGCATGCGTGTTCGAGCTAGTGTTGGCCTCAATTTCGGGCAGTTTTTTACGCCTCAACAATCATTTTTTGTCCGCGATTCTATGCTACAATCTGGGGATAATGATGCTTTTGTGCCAGTTGTAACCTCTTTTGTACATTTTTACGCTCCAAGTGCCCGTGCTATGTCTATTGCTGGTTCCTTTGGAATCGGTTTTCCACTGGGCGGTGGAGAAAGCCTGCAATCGCTCTCTTTCTTCTTAGGCCCCAGCCTACTTTTTGGCAAGGGCGAACGCATTGTTTTGAATGCTGGAATAATGGGTGGCAAAGCCGAGCGTCTTTCTCAAGGGTATCAAATTGGTGATTTATACACGGGTGATTCAGTTCAACTTCCGACAAAATCTGTGTATGAATTAGGCTATTATCTGGGTGTATCGTTCAATTTGGCTGGTGGCGGTGTTGGAAACTAACCTTCCTTTCCATCAGCTTTTGTATAATACCCAGCGCGCTAACTTCTGCTCTTTAGGCGTGCTACCTTCTAAAATGAAAAGAATGGCGCGGGAGTCGTCGTAAGCCAAAATTTCTCCATTTGGAGCTCTAATGCGCTTCGGAGCTATCCCGTAAGCCTTTTCGATGTCTTCTCGCGATGCCCCAATTTCAATCCCCCGGGCTGTCTTGGATGGATATGAAGGGTTGGTAATGAGCATAATGATCTTTCCAGCTCGGAAAAGAGACGCATTAGGCGCTTTTTCAGTGTCCCGAATAAAGTCCAGGCTTGACGCTATCCTGATTATTTTTTTGCTGGCAGTAGGTCTTTGTCCGAAGGGCTGTAATCCATCTATCATTTCTTCCCCAGCCGCTGTGGGTGCATTCGGGGGACTAGGTATTTCCGGGCTGTCTGTATTGTTCAATTTTGCCAGATTGTAAGCCGCCATACCACCACCTTCTTTGGTCGCTATCGCTGAAAATCGCGCCTTGGCTTTTGCCTTTCCAGCCTTGGTTTCGGATAATGCATCTAGTATTCCAACCAAGATTTCTATTTCATTGACCGCTTTTGCATACGTACCCGTGGCTACTTTTCTGGCTTCTACATCGGCATAAAAGCGGGCTCGTAACGTATCGCCCATCAGCGCCAGCGCACAGGCTTTATTTATATAAGCCGGAGCGTAATCGTGATCAAGACTTATGGCTGCGTCAAAATGCTGGATGGCTTGCAGCAATAGTTTATTGCGTGCGATCACTTCATCCCCCCTGCCATTCGCCATCTGCAAGTCAAGTTGGATGGGATATTGGAATTTAAGCTCGCTGGCGGAAAACATGTTTAAGGCTTGAAGTGTAGCGGTTGTGCCCACATTGTTGTACACTTCACGACTTTGGTATTCTATCAATAAAGTTCTGTAGAATTGATAGGCTTCTTCATATTGCCCAATAGCGACCAAAAGGTTTGCCATATCGAATACATCTATCAGATCTTTCATCCTTTCAGCGGACTGTTTACCTAGATCTTCACGCTCGGTCAGCGTAACATATCCTGGGTTTTCTTCCTGAATTTTAAAGGCCTGGTACAAGCGGCGAATCAAAACATGCCCGGTATCAAAGTCTGCATAGCCGGCAGAATAGGCCAGGAATCCGCCCAGGTAATCCGCTTGAGCCTCCATTGCTGCGTCTTCAAATTGGTGCGAAAGCGTGTCAAATCGCAGAAGTTTTTGGTTAAGTTTTGTATTTTCCGTAGATCTATCCAAATCACTAAATAAGGAGGCCAATTCTTTGGACCGCTTCAAATTGCTGTTATCTGAGGCAAAATTGCTTCTCCAGGCGTGTTTTTCGTAAAAGTGGGTAAGTTCATGTCCCAGTAAGAAAGCCATAGCCTCTTCAGATTGCTCGCCAAATTCTTCACAAACTTCAAAAGCTCTTTCGCTAAAAAAGATTTGAACGGGGTCTCCATATTTGATGTTTGCCACAGTATTGGTATCTGCTGTCATGGCAAATTCTGGAACAGGGTAGCGAAAATCGCCCCGGGCTTGTACCAGTCGATTATAAACGTTCACCGCTTTTTCATAAGCAGGTCCTTTCTTTATCGCTTTTTTTGAAGATGATTTGCCTGATGAAGTTTTGGGAATCATATTGAATTCGCCAAAACTGCGGGTTTGCCCGAACAGGCAAGTCCCAACAAGCGAAAATAGAAGCAATGTAAAAGCTGATTTATTCATTTGAAATTTCTTTTGAATCATGTACATGCTTAATCTCTTTTGGGTATCCTAGGCTCAATTTCTTTAATAATCTTATCTACCAGATCCTTAGTGTCTTTGCCCCCTTCCACACTAAAAGGGTAACCGAATGACTTGGTTCCCAGAAACAGATTGCCATCCACAATTACTTTATCTCCTTTGACGGAATAAATGCCTTTCACCCTAAAGCCATTATCGAGTGGAATTGTGGAGCTGTAGTACACGTATCTAGCAGCTTTACCTTTCAGCCTTTGCTCAAAAAAATAATCGTTAAGTGCTTCTCCCAGCTTAAGGGTGTCATCGAAGTCTTCTTTGGATTGAAACACACTCTGCGTAAATACATCCTTCGCCTGCGGCAATTTGATCATTACTGTTTCATTTTTTATCCCAATCGGGAAAGTCGCCCCCTCTCCTAATTGTACCGGGGTTTGGGTCTGGCCGATACTTTCGGCCAAATCTGGCACCTGATTACGGGCATGAGAGAAAAGAGAGCTGACATCAACATGATTGCCCGCGATTACCGCTGCACCACTCATACCGTCCAACAAACTATACGTCAATAAGCCCTGGCCGTATTTGCTGGCCTCCCAGCTCCGCATATCAGCCATACTTCCAGAAAGTATCCAGGCGCCCGTACGACCATTCAAGAGCTCTAGCGCAATCTGTTGATTGGTATTTAAATCTTTTCCTTCGGCAGCTCCTTTCAACTTTATGTTTGCATTGGCTTGACCAGAATGGCAGGCGTCCAGAATTAGAACCTGCTTTTGTGCCGGAACGTTATTGAGATATTCTTCGAGTTCTCCATCAGAAATTGCGTGCGCATCTCGAAGGCCTTTATCTGAAAGCTCTCCAGCCGAAATACCTTGGGTTAGGTAATAAAACTTGGCTCTTTTCCCGTTTTCTAAAGCCCAGTTTTTGCCATGGCCGGAGAAATAAGCGACCAACACGTCACAGGGAGACGCGAGCTCAGCAAATTCGTCAAACGCAGCTTTGATATTTGCCTTTGTAGCCAGTGTAACCCCATCTTTTCCAGAAGTAGAAAGGTGTTTTAGAAACACGTGGCCTGGTCTCATCACATTGGCTACCCCGTAAAGCGCATCTGCCATGGCGGCTGCATCTTGATCAGGGAAAGCCAGGTTTATGGCAGAATTTCGGTATTTTGAAGTGCCCACTACGACCAAAAAAATGTTTGGTTCAGCAATTTCACAATTATTTCGCGCGTTATCATTCCCATCTCCCCGAGCCCCTACATAGGCGTAAAGCAGTTCATACCGTTGGCTTCCCAATTCGTTTTCCTTATTAAAAGAAACCAATCCAATTTTATTGGGAATATCCGTCCGAAACTTCTTTCGAAAAGTATCCAGGTCTATTAGCGGCAAATCTGTTAACTTATCAGGATTGATATTTTCTATCATCCGGCTATGATCAACGTACAAACTAAGCTTACCTATTCCTCCATTGCGCTCCTTTAAGGTAACTTTTAGTTTATTTCCAACGATCTTCATGGTTACTTCCGGGAACAGCGAAAGCGTATCGATCATGGTTACGTTCCGAATCGTATCTTCGTTAAATCCGGCAACTTTAGCCAGTAGCCCTGGTTCATAATACCGATCTTTAATCTGATCAATGGAGATTACATCCGTTCCTGCAACATAATGCATCAATTTCATTGCACTAGGAGAGGCATCATACAAGCCTCTGGGGGTAGTTACTGCCCAGTCAGCCGAATCTATGGATACCAGTGTGACCAGTGTTTTGCCCGACAAAGCATCCCAAATTTTTACGGTGCCGTCTTTACTGCCGGTATAAATCAAATTTCCTTCCGGTGAATGCACCAGCGCAGTCACGACAGAAGTATGCCCGGAAAACGTGTCGATTTGTGCCTTGGCAATATCCCAGCGCTCGACGTTGTTGCCCGCAGCCCTAAGGATAAATTTGCCTCCTTTTTTATCTTTATCGGTCGGCAAGGAAAAGGCCAGGGTTCTGACATCTTTGATGCCCCGTTTTCTATTGGGGTATTCTTTGACTAAGGTGCCGGAAAGATCCCTTATTTCTGTAAATCCGCCTGATTCACCGAACGCCATGGTTTTCCCGTCTGGAGCAAAAGCAATGGCCTTGACGGACATAGGCATGGAAAGACTAAAGGTTACCGGTTTTGCAGCTACTGAATCCCAGTAAACCACCCGCCCATCATTACTTCCAATGGCAAACGCTTTGCTGCCTTCAGTTGGCGAAATAGCAAGTGCAGTTATGTCCCTAAGGGTATTCGGAAGGGGCAAGACCTTGTTTGTGGCAAGATCCCAATATTGGGTAATACCATCCGAGTTGCCCGTTAATACGAAATTTCCATCCGCTGAAAAAACAGCCCGTTTGGCTGACTTAAATTGCATCTTTTCCTTGCCCTTGTAGTCTTGAACCCGGCAAATGCGGTCTTCACAACCCATAATGAAAATTTTTCCGCTTTTAGATTTTTCCGCATACTTGGGTGAAAAGGCAACCGACACCAATCTTTCAGGATAGGAAAAAGATTGAACCGTTCGAGCGGAAAGATCCCACAATTTAGCCGTAGAGTCCTCGTGCGCAACCAGTAGCGAGGCTCCATCTGGAGAGAGGGCAAGCGCAGTGATCCCATTGGTATGCCCTTTTAAGGTATGAATAATGCTGCCATCCAGTTTGGAGACTTTGGCGGCTGGATGAACGGAGCTTCCCGATAGCATTTGTTGCCCATCAGCAGAAATTTTGAGCGTTCTCAATTCCCGATCATAGAGCTTCATTGACTTTGATTCCTTGTCGGCTAAATTCCAGACCTTGATAGTGCCTTCTGCATTTCCTGTAATGATTTTTTGCCCGTCCGGGGAAATGGCTACACTTCTAAGTTCTCCTGCGTGTTGAAAAGTTCGAATTTTCTCCCCCGTTAATTTCCAAAGTATTGCGGTTCCGTCAGCACTTCCAGTCAAGATCGTATCGCCAGTTTTTGAAAAAACAGCAGATAAAACAGCCTCCGTGTGTCCTGAGAAGATTCGGACTGGGCGACTTGCATCTTTACGTTTCCACAACAATGCTGTTTTGTCTTTGCATCCTGTCAGGATAAAATCTCCATTGGGGGAAAATGCTACTGAGCTTACTTCTTTTTTGTGTTGAAACTTCAGAATCCCTTTGCAGGTGTCATCCAGGAGCCATGCATTTCCGCTTTTGCTGCCCACTACCATCTCCCTTCCAATGGGCGAAAAGGCCACAGAAGTAATTTCACCCTGATCGCCAGGTTCTGTGAATTTGCCCAGTTGGACACCCAAAAAATCCCATAAAATGGCTGTGTTATCGTTGCTTCCGGACAGGATGTATTTCCCACCAACAGGATCTTCTTTGGAGATGGGGGAGAAAGATACCGCCCTGACATTTTTGGTGTGGCCAGCCAGTGTCCGCATTTCATCACCTCCCTTATCCCAAATTTTGACGGTATAATCTAGACTCCCAGTCAGATAAAAACGCGAATCAGGAGAGATGTCAACGGCATTGACACCCGAAGTATGCCCAATGGGAATGACCAGTTTTGCCGTTTTTGTAGTCTGAGCGGATAGGCCCTGGACAATTAAAACGATGGCGCAAAGCAGGCGTAATTTTTTCATGTCACATGGAATTTTAAGCATTCAATCTGTGTTGGTAGGCTCGTAAAAATCCTATACTTTGAAAGCAACCTTTCAAGCTTGAATACAATCTGAGCGCGTGTGGTGGAGATTATTTAGGCAGTACCCGGAATTCTGTGAACCGATTTTTAGCGTGTTCTTCTTCCGTACATTCGATTCCGTTGGTGCAGTGATTTACAGGCTGTGTTTCGCCAAGGCCATTGTATTCCAGACGAGATCTTTTAATTCCTTTTGACACCAGATAGTCTACGACGGCTTTGGCACGGCGCTTTGACAAATCCAGGTTGAAATCGTCTGAAGCACGAGCGTCCGTATGCGAGTTGATTTCTACTCGGACGTAAGGCTTTGTAATCATCAGATTAAACAGGTTGGCGTCAACAATACGTTTGGCGGATACATCAAGCACGTCGCTATTAAAGTCATAATAAATCGGAAGTGCATTGTATTCGAGGAGCTTGCAATCAATTTTTCGCCAATCTGAATTGGATTCTTTACCAGCATCGGTTTCATCTCGAACAAAGACCGATTCCTGACGGGTAAGTGCGCCTACATCAACTGAATCCAGCGTTTCATCTTTGACTAAAACCCGTTTTTGGATAGTAATGTATTCAGCCGGAATTTCAATCTCTCGCACCGTAGCCGCTGTCACCACTTCTTTGCGCTTAATGGTCTTAAACTTACCTTTTTGGGTTTGCCTTTGGATTTTTGGATCTGCTACAATTTTCTGCACTGGTATCTCTTTTGTCACGGCCTCGTGTTGCACGTAGCAGATTACGTCGCAATCCCCAGGGACTTTTTCTTTGCAGTTTGCAAGTGCCGGTCTAGATTCAAATTGAGCATACGCAGGTTGCACCTCCAGCACATCAAAAGTATCAATGATCTTAATTGGAACTACGGTAATCTTGCTGATTGCTTCTTCAACCAAGATTGTATCAATCACTTCTTTATAAACGGCTTGCACATATTCAAACCGCTTCGAAGCTGGCTTGACGACAAATTGTTCTTCAACCGATTTGTAAACGGCCGGCAAAATCTTGTATTCTTTGTAAGCAGGTCGGATAATTTGGGTCACTTTTTGTTCCGAAAGCTCCTTTGGGCATCGGATATAGCAAGCACCAAGTTCAGGGTCGGGTGGGTAATTCTGGGCAAATAGTATCTGAGTTGTCAAAAAGACAAAGGCGCAAACAAGTGTGAAATTTCGCATATTCTTCGCAATGATTTAGTAAAACTGCTACATTTGGGGGCTTTTTATCCTTTAGAAGCATTGTTAAATATTCCACGAAGGCGATTGGATTAAAATAATTACGAGTAAAATTACACTCAAAATTTAAAATACGGTATTGCAATGTTAAAAAGTTTATTTTGCTGCATTTCACTTCTGGCCTTCGCTATGGTAAATTGTAGCAGTCCAAGCCACACCAAAGCCTCTCCTGAAAAACCGAGCAATTTCAGCGAACGTCTTGCCAAAGTTAAATTGACCGACCTCGAAGGGAAGCCAGTAAAACTTCAGGATTTTGCGGGAAAGCCAATTTTCCTTAATTTTTGGGCCACCTGGTGCGGGCCATGTGTCAATGAAATGGGCTTCATCGAAAAGGTTTCTCAGCAGTTCAAAGACGATATTGTGTTTTTGGCGGTCAGCAATGAATCTCCGGCACTGATCAAATCTTATCTTAAAAAGAACAAGTTTAGTTTCCAATTCGCCCATCTTGAAGTAACCTATCTCGACGTTTATGTTGTAGCCCTCCCGACCACTATGTTGATTGATGCCAATGGCCAATTGGTGGAAGAGGAGGAAGGTTTTCGGAATTGGAGCAGTCCTGGCAGCATTGAAAAACTAAAAACGCTGGCAAAGAAGTGAGGTGTTACAACACGAATGAGCTACAATTTCATAGTACAAAAGTGTCGTAACTATACCCAGCGTTTTGCGCGCAGAAACTCCTGTTTTATAAAATCAGGTGTTTTTGCGTGGATTACCCCGTGAAAACACCTGATTTTAGCCGCAAGGCTCACTTCACTTTGATTCCAGACTTTGCCACATTCAAGATAAGGTCTGCCAATGCCTTGGCATCCTTTGCCCCGCTGACCACAAACGGCACCCCTACAGGATTTTCTCCCTTCAATAAGCTTCCCCGAACGGTTACTGTGCCGTCATTATTTAGGGCATAGACCCCTCTAATGGAAAATCCAAGTGGATTTTTCGGTATGTCAGAAAAAAACCAGGGGGCTAGTTTGCCCCTTTCTTCTTTGCTGCGAAATGCCTTGTTGACTGCCTCTGTTAATTCAAGCCCATCACTGTAATTGACCTGGT
>Ga0105049_10004395_pt1 | contig 16537 bp, 13 predicted proteins | sample MAT06_FD_78087 | JGI IMG/M metagenome (GOLD analysis project Ga0105049, IMG submission 78087) | Freshwater microbial communities from Lake Fryxell liftoff mats and glacier meltwater in Antarctica - MAT-06 | ecosystem: Environmental > Aquatic > Freshwater > Ice > Liftoff microbial mat | place... | reverse complement strand
ACATTAAAACTAAACTTATGAAAAAATACCTACTATTTTTAGTCTTTCTTATTTTTTGTTTTGACAAAGTAGAAGCACAGGTTCCAGACTCTATCGTGCATGTTTCTGGTAGAATTTTTAACGAAGCTAGTAACGAGTATTTTGCAAATACAGAAATTTGGGTAGAACAATCTTATAAAATTGTTACTAACGATACTGGTTTTTTTGAATTGAACTTTAACAGAGCTGGCTTTTTCCCTTCTAATAATATTCTCAATTTGAATGTTAAAAACTGTGATGGTTGGTGGAAATCATTCAATATCAGTTTATCTTCGAATTTCAATAATGATTTTAATAATATTGTATTAACGGTTTGTGATTCTATTTTAAATACTACCCCCAATGCACCGGCCACATTATCTCCATTGGGTTCGTATTTTACGTATGAAATAGTTACTAATATTTCTTATGAATATTATGCAGTTGATGAAGATTTTGGTGGTGGGTTCTTTTTTGATGAAATTTATATTTATGATTTTCAAGAAGGTGTGAAAAGATTAATGCTGTTTGATAGCGAATTTAATTTAATAAGCGACAATTTTGTCCCTGTTGGTATAACAGAAAGTCAGATTCCTTGTGATTTTGAGTTTTCAGCATACAACGCGAGTACATCAAATTTAGAAATTTCAATTTATAGTTATCATAAAGGAAATCCTTTTTCTTCATTTAGTTGGACATGCAATGGAATTTCTACTCCAGTTGAAGATAGAATTATGCAAGTTTCAACCCCTGGTTTTAAGGAAGTTTGTATGATTTCTAGTATTGCAAACACTTGTGAGTTACAAAAATGTGATACTTTAACTGTTTTTTCAGCCGAACAGCTTTGTAATGCTACGTTTCAAATTGAAAATGAATTTGGTTATTTTCAAATTACTCCATTGTATAGAGAATCAGGAGGTGACGTAATGGGTAATGCTGATTCAATGATTATTACTGTTAATGGAAACCCTACACGATATGATTACATAGAACCAAGGGACATTTATTTGCAAAAAGTTGCAGGAAACGAAGTTTGTTTGAAAGTGTTTAGAAATGGATGTATAGATGAAGAATGCCAAACCATTGATATTCCCTCGCAACCCGCCCCTGCTAACTGTATTGTTCCGCTTAATAACTACTTGGGTGGATATTTGAATAACATACTTTGGGCTAGAACTTTTCCAAATATTGTAGCGAATAGTTTTCTTTGGGATTTCGGAGATGGCACGACATCAATTGAACCATCTGTAACACATGTATATTCTCAGGATGGGACTTTTTATGTTTCATTAACTACAACTTTTAATTCTTGCACAGCAACTAGCTATGATACTATTGTGATTGACTTAAGTTCTGGCTGTGAGGAAAATTTCAATCACGTAAAATATTCTGAAAATCGATGTTATTTATGGAGTTCTTTGGCTTATAATTATTTGCAAAATCAGGACCTCGACTTTAATTGGGTAGCAGATGGAAATATTTTTGGCACAGGAAGTACAATTAAATACCAATTTCCAGAGGATACCATTTATAATATCTGTTTTCAATATAGTTTACCTAATATTTGTGTTGCGAATATTTGTGAGCCCATCGATTTATCTACAGATTCCCTAAGTTTAAAAATAATGTTAGACGGTTTTGAACCCACTACTGATTTTTCTGATTCGAAACTTGTTTTGTATGAATTTATAACGAATATTGGTCAAGTTCCAAGTCTTATAAACGAGGATTTTGAGTTAGGTTTTGCTGTTAGAGATACGATTAACATAGATAGCAATGGTTTAGGAATTTTTGATAATATTTTTAGAGGATATTATGGTGTTAAATTTATTCCGGGATCCGCTATTGGGGATACTACAATTTTGCCCTCTTATACAGACAAGCAACTTTTATGGGATCAAATGATGATAAATAGTATAAACGGGTACCCTTATAATAATTTATTTCATATTGAAAAACGTACTCTCACCGACAACTTGGGCACAGGCCTAGTAATTGGCAATGTAAACTTTGGCCCATTTAAACTTTCACGAGACGAAAATCCATTACAAAGTGCCAATTTAATTTTGATGCATAAGAACAATCCAGTGCGTTTTTTGGCTTTGAATGGAAATAACAATTTTCAACTTTCGAATTTGAGTAATGGAGCGTATACTTTAGTGCTTGATTTGCCTGGTTATAAAACAAGTACAGCCAACTTCGTGATTTCTGAAGAAAATCAAGCAGTTAATGTTTCATTAAATTATGATCAAATAGCTTTTGATGACTTTACTCCACCAATTGCAACTTCTATTGAATCCCAAAACGTGCATGATTTTGTTTTATTTCCAAATCCAACAAATGGGCAACTTTATTTGAGTAATGTAAGTGGAAATGGCGTATTGAGAATAACCGATATTAGCGGTAAAAATGTTGAAATTCCTCAATACCAGTCGTCTGAAAATGCTATACACATAGATGTTTCTGGGGTGCAGGCAGGTATTTATTTTTTGATTTATACGAACAGTGAAGGCGGAAAGGTATTCAAGAAATTCATGAGAAATTAGTTGCAGAAATAATATAATACTGAAGTCTTACTTAACACTTAGAAATATTCGTAATGATGCCAGCACCGAACTGCTCATATCTTATAGATTGTTCAATATACACCGCTAAAGAGGTTTGTTGAAATTTACACTTTACCTACAAGCGGCAGGGATAGAAGTGGAAAGCCTCCGGAGGAGCTTGCAACGATAGCCCGAATGCCGCCCTAATTAAAAAAATAGTGGGAATTTGCTGAGTTTCTAGTGCAACTTATAAATCTTAGTTAGCCGCAAAGGTGGTAAACCGACGTAAACTCATAAACCGATGAAAAAGACATAAGTTTGTAACTTATTGCAACAATATGGATACTTTATTTACGGACATTATTCAACTTATAAAGCATTCTAGAACGAATGCTATTAGTGCAATAAACGCAGAATTGATAAACCTCTATTGGAATATTGGCGGGTATATTTACGATAAACTTGAAAAATCGGAATGGGGCGAATCTGTGGTGGCAGAACTAGCAAAATACATTCAACAAAACGAACCTGAAATAAAAGGGTTCTCGGACAAGAACATTTGGAGAATGAAAAAGTTTTATGAGACCTATAAGGATCATCCCAAACTTATAACACTGTTGAGAGAAATTAGTTGGTCGCACAACTTAGCTATATTTTCGAGGTGCAAGACTGTTGAAGAAAGAGAGTTTTATTTGAAACTTGCTAAACTAGAAAATTTCAGTTTCAGAGAACTCGAAAGACAAATATCTGCTAGCCATTTCGAGCGTACGATGTTAAGTAATTCAAAACTCTCAACAGCGTCGAGAGAAAGTAAGAATAACTTATTAAACACTTTTAAAGATAGTTATGTGTTTGAATTTTTAAGTTTGCCTGAAACACACAATGAGAAAGATTTGCAAAGCGGACTTGTAGAACAAATGAGAAAATTCATACTCGAATTGGGGAAAGATTTTTTGTTTATTGGAGAAGAGTATAAATTACAAGTTGGTAACAGCGACTTTTTTATTGATTTGCTTTTTTATCATCGTGGACTCCAATGCTTAGTTGCTTTTGAACTAAAGGTCGACAAGTTTAAACCAGACTACTTAGGACAACTTAACTTTTATTTAGAAGCCTTAGACAGAGACGTAAAAAAATCGAACGAAAATCCAAGCATAGGAGTTTTGTTGTGCAAAGACAAGGACAATGAAGTTGTGGAATATGCAATGAACAGAAGCCTTTCTCCAACAATGGTATCAGAGTATAAAACACAACTGCCTGACAAAAAACTTTTACAACAAAAATTACATGAACTGTTTGAAAGTAATACGGATGAGAATAGAACTACTATAACCAACACTGTGCATGAACGGTGAGGGCTTCAGTGGTAAGCAAAGGTTTTTAGCCTGCTTTAAGTCTGGGTTTACTTTGATAGTGAATCGCCCTCAATTCCTTTTACTCTTTAATACCAAATACATTTATTATTTAGTCCACAATTTTATGGTATTATGTCGATGTAACAGCTGTTAGGCCAAATGAAATTGAACTATTACAGGATTATGCTCTCGGTATAACATCCAAACACTTTAGAACCTACTCACAACTTTACCTTTTACAATGACTACTTTTCAATTCATAAGTTTACTTTTAATTTTGTGTGCTGCTTTTCTTGGGTTTAAATTGTTAGAAACCAATTGGTCGTTTAAAATTTCTAAACCTTATAAATGGGAGGAAGCTGTAAAAAATGGTGAAATCTCAGAAAGCCTTAAAAAAATAGAACGCAACTACCGCGATAAGGTCCGTTTTTACAGCATTTGGTTTTTTATACAACAACTAAAAAAAAACAAAATTGCAGGTGCATTTGCAGAATTAGGCGTTTACAAGGGCGAAACTGCGGTACTCATTCATCAAATGGACGTATCTAGAAAACTGCTGCTCTTTGATACGTTTCAAGGTTTTAATGCAACTGATTTAGAAAAGGAACAAAATTCTGCTCCTAAATACAATACCACCAACTTTTCTGATACAAGCCTAACGACCGTAAAAGCACTTTTCGCAGGAAATGAAAAGGTAGAATTTTATGCAGGTTATTTTCCTGAATCTGCTGCAAATATTGAAAAACAGCAGTTTGCTTTTGTGCACCTCGATGCAGATTTGTATTTACCTACGCTTGCAGCATTGCAGTATTTTTACCCTAAACTTTCTCCCGGTGGAATCTTGCTTATACACGATGTAAACCATACTTGGGAAGGTGTTACAAAAGCTGTAACAGAATTTGAACAAAACATTCCCGAAAATTTTATTCCACTTGCAGATTGGCAAGGAACTGCGGTGCTTACTAAAAATAAACGCACCTCTGATTTATTATAATGTCGCAGTGAGAGTTAACGAGTGTTTGTAGCAGCAAATTTATTTTAAAAGCTGGATTTTCAATATCCGTCATTTCATGCAGCACTCTAATAATTTCTATTTCATTACTTATTTTATACTTCATTATTATGAATGTTTCTTGTGCAAACTATTCAAAAATGAATCTCGATTGAAATCGGCTACAAATCCAGATTTTTCACCTTTTTTAAGCTCTTTTATTAATGCTACTTTTTTATTTTCTTCTTGTTCAAACATTCTTAACGCTGCCCGAACAACTTCACTTGCGGAAGCAAATTTTCCAGTCTTTACTTGCCCATTGATAAAATTATCAAAATAATCTCCTAGCAGAATAGATGTATTTTTTGACATGATTTTAAAATTTATTCAAAAATACCAATTGTTGGTATTAGGTCCAAATTTTTACTTGAACTTTATTTAAGCTGTAACTATAAATTTTGGGATTAAGGCAAAGTTTGCAAGGAACTGAGGTGCTTACTAAAAATAAACGCCCCATTGAGGAGCGTTCTTTATTTTATATGTAAGTTGAAATTATTTTACACTCAACGAAATATAAGGAATCAACATTTCTTCTAACGAAATTCCTCCATGCTGAAACGTGTTTCTATAATAGTTTACAAAGTAATTGTAGTTGTTGGGGTAAGCAAAAAATTTGTCTTCCTTGGCAAATACAAAAGAAGTACTCACGTGTTGCTTCGGCATATATATGTCTGATGGATTTTTCACCTCATATACATCTCGCTTTTCGTAATTTAAATTCTTTCCTTGCTTGTAGCGCAAATTGGTGTTGGTGTTTCTGTCGCCAATAATTTTGCTCGGCTCAGTAACACGAATAGTTCCATGGTCGGTGGTTAAAATTAACTTCCCTTTGCGTTCTGCAATTTGCTTAATAATTTCGAGCAATGGTGAGTGTTCTAACCAAGAAACGGTAATAGAACGGTAAGCCTTTTCGTCGTCTGCCAATTCCCGAATAACTTCCATCTCTGTTCGTGCATGTGAAAGCATATCTACGAAGTTGTAAACAATAGCATTAAACTTGTTTCCCATTAAATTTGGAATATTTTCGGACAATTTCTTACCTGCTTGAAAATTTGTAACCTTCGTGTAAGATGATTTTACATCTTTTCCCAGACGCTTTAATTGTTCTTGCATAAAAAATTCCTCGTGCATGTTTTTTCCACCTTCATCTTCATCGTTTAACCAATGTTTAGGGTATCTTTTTTCAATTTCACTGGGTAATAATCCTGCGAAAAATGCATTTCTGGCATACTGCGTTGCTGTTGGTAAAATGGAGCAGTACAATTCTTCTGTATCTACTTTAAAATATTCACTAATAACGGGTTGCATTACTTTCCATTGGTCGTAGCGCATGTTGTCTATCAAAATCAAAAAGGTCGATTCATTTTTGTCTATTTCTGGAGCAATGCGTTGCTTAAAAAGCACATGCGACATAATAGGCGCTTTTGGATCTTTCCCATTCAACCAGTTTTGGTAGTTGTTAGCAACAAATTTAGAAAACAACACGTTGGCTTCAGACTTCTGCATGCGTAGAATTTCTTCCATGCCTTCTTCTTTGGTTTTGCTCAATTCTAATTCCCAAAACACCAATTTTTGATACACTTCTAACCATTCTTCATAGCTCAATCTATCGCTCATTGACATACCAATAGTCCTGAATTCTTGCTGGTATGCGCTAGATGTTTTTTCACGAATCAACCTTTTATTCTCCAAAATCTTTTTCAAGGAGAGTAAAATCTGATTCGGATTTACTGGCTTTATCAAATAATCAGAAATCTGGGAACCAATGGCATCTTCCATTATATGTTCTTCCTCGCTCTTGGTAATCATAACAACTGGAAGGTCGTTTTTGAGTTGCTTTATACGAGCTAACGTTTCTAATCCACTGATTCCAGGCATGTTTTCATCCAGAAATACAATGTCAAAATCTTGTTCTTTTACCAAATCGAAGGCATCGTCTCCACTATTTGCAGTAGAAACTTCGTAGCCTTTTTCCTTTAGAAATAATATATGAGGCTTTAGTAATTCAATTTCGTCGTCGGCCCAGAGAATGTTTATTTTGTCCATTTAAATTTTATATAACTTGTCGGCATCAAAAGTAGCTGACTAAACTTCTAAATTTTAATAATATTGTTACCGAACCTTACGCGTAATAAAAAAAAGATTATCAATGATCCAATCTATGGATTTATTAGTATTCCGAATGCATTTCTATACGATTTAATTGAGCATCCTTGGTTTCAAAGACTTAGGCGAATTAAGCAATTGGGGCTTACCGATTATGTTTATCCTGGTGCAACACATACCCGTTTTCACCATGCAATTGGTGCCATGCATTTAATGGGCCTTGCTATTGAAGCCTTACGACAGCGCGGCCACGAGATTACAGAAGAGGAAGCAACAGCGGCGCAAGCAGCAATATTGCTCCACGATATTGGTCACGGTCCTTTTTCTCACGCGCTCGAAAATTCTATAGTTCCCGACTTACATCATGAGGAATTGTCTTTGCTTTTTATGAATGAATTGAATGTTCAGTTGAATGGAGCATTAGATTTAACAATTCAAATATTCAAAGGGAAGTACAAAAAGCGTTTTTTGCATCAACTAGTTTCTAGTCAATTAGATGTAGATCGGCTAGATTACCTGAACCGCGATAGTTTTTATTCTGGTGTTGCCGAAGGTACAGTTGGTGCCGATAGAATTATTAAGATGATGGAAGTCGTTGATGATGAATTAGTGGTGGAAGAAAAAGGCATTTACAGCATCGAAAAATTTATTTTAGCGCGAAGACTCATGTACTGGCAAGTATATTTGCACAAAACAGTTCTAAGTGCCGAAAATCTGCTTGTTAATACCCTTAAAAGAGCAAAACAATTGACAAATGAAGGTGTGGTTGTAGCTGCTACTAAATCTCTTTCTTACTTTTTGAATGTTGAGAAAATGGACTTTCATAATGTAGATAAAATTGAACTTCTAAACAACTTTTCTGGCTTAGATGATTATGATATATTTGCATCGGCCAAAAATTGGATGGAGCATCCAGATTCAATTTTATCCGAGCTAAGTCATCGCTTAATAAATAGAAAATTGTATAAGATAAAATTAGACACACATCCATTTGACGAGCAAGTTGTACAAGGTTACAAAGACAAATTGCAGCTAACTCATGGTGCTATTTCTGATGCTTCTTATTTTGTATTTACCGGTGAAATTACAAACAGTGCATATAAAGTAGGTGAGGAGAAAATAAACATCATCCTAAAAAATGGAAACGTAATAGATGTGAGACAAGCATCAGATCAGTTTCGACTCAACGTATTAACAGAATCAACAAAAAAATATTTTATGTGTTTCCCTAAGGAATTGGAAACACTATAGCGTCATATGGAATTTACAGCACAACAAATAGCAGAACTGTTAGAAGGAACAGTAGAAGGCAATCCTCAGGTTAAGGTCAGCAATCTTGCAAAGATTGAAGAGGGAAAACCTGGAACACTTACATTCTTAGCGAATCCTAAATATGAGGATTTTATTTACACTACACAATCATCATTAATTATTGTAAATGATAGTTTTGTTGCTGCTCAGCCTATAACTGCCACTCTTGTTAGGGTAAAAGACGCGTATAAAAGCTTCGCCAAATTATTAGATACCTACAATCAAATTTTACACAATAGAACGGGTATCGAAAGTCCCAATTTTATTTCGGTAACTGCAACTGTAGGAGAGAATATTTATGTAGGTGCATTTGTTTATATCGGCGAAAAAGCAGTGATTGGTAACAATGTAAAATTGTATCCAGGAGTTTATATCGGCGATAATGCAAGCATTGGTGATGGTACCATCCTTTTTCCAGGGGTTAAAGTATACACCGATTGTCATATTGGAAAACAATGCAGAATTCATGCTGGCGTTGTAATTGGTGCCGATGGTTTTGGATTTGCTCCACAAGATGATAGCAATTACATGAAAGTGGCACAAATAGGAAATGTAATTATCGAAGACCACGTTGAAATTGGTTCAAATACTACTATCGATAGAGCAACCCTAGGTTCTACTATCATTAGAAAAGGTGTAAAACTAGATAATTTAATACAAGTGGCGCACAATGTTGATATTGGTGAACATACCGTTATTGCAGCCCAAACGGGAATTGCAGGCTCTACTAAAATTGGAAGATTTTGCATGATTGGCGGTCAGGTAGGAATTGTAGGTCATTTAGTTATTGCAGATAAAGTTAAAATTGCAGCTCAATCTGGAATTGGAACCAGCATCTTAAATGAAGGTGATATTTTACAAGGTTCGCCTGCCTATTTTATTGGTGATTACAAAAAATCCTACATTGGATTTAGAAAATTACCTGAATTGCAAGCTAGAATTGAAGAATTAGAAAAATTAGTAAAAGAATTACAACCACAGAAAAATGGCTGATAAGCAACAAACAATTCGCTCCAAAGCAAGCTTAACTGGAGTAGGATTACATTCAGGAGAAACAGTTACCGTTACATTTTGCCCAGCTCCTGCAAATCATGGAATTATTTTCAAAAGAACTGACTTAGAAGGGCAACCTCAAATTCCTGCTGATGTTGATTTAGTGAGCGATACTGCGCGCGGAACTACACTTTCTTTAAATGGTGTTAAAGTTTCTACTGTAGAGCACGCGTTAGCTGCTGCCGGTGGTTTGCAAATAGATAACTTACTGATAGAAGTTTCGGGTGCTGAAATTCCAATATTAGACGGAAGTGCTCATTTCTTCTTAAAAGCAATTAAAGATGCTGGAATAGAAGTTCAAGAAGCTGACCGTGAGTATTTTGAATTAAAAACTAATGTATTTTACAACGATCCTTCTCGCAATGTAGAAATTATAGCTGTGCCTTCTGAAGATTATAAGGTGAAGGTAATGATTGATTTTAATTCGAAAGTCCTTGGTTTTCAACATGCTCAATTAAATGATATTGCAGATTTTGAAACTGAAATTGCTGACTGTAGAACATTTGTGTTTTTACACGAATTAAATATGTTGGTCGACAACAACTTAATAAAAGGTGGAGATTTAAGCAATGCTATTGTTTATGTAGATAGGCCGCTTCAAAACAGCGAATTAGAAAAACTAAAGAAACTATTTAATAGAGATGATATTAATGTGAATACAGAAGGCATTCTGAATAACATTGAAGTAACGCATCAAAATGAAGCAGCGCGTCATAAATTATTAGACGTTGTGGGAGATTTAATGCTGGTTGGAAAACCAATTAAAGCACAAATCATTGCTACACGTCCTGGACATGCTGCCAATATTGAGTTTGCAAAAAAAATCAAACAACTAATTAAGCTCGAAAAATCTAAACGTAACGATTCTCCAGCTTACGACATTTTTCAGAATCCGTTGTATACAATCAATGATATTCAGCGTATTTTACCTCACCGTCAACCCTTTTTATTTATCGATAAAATTATGGAAATGAGTGAAACGCACGTGGTAGGCTTGAAAAATGTGACCATGAACGAGGAATTTTTTAAAGGACATTTCCCTGGAAATCCAATTATGCCTGGAGTTTTGATTATTGAGGCAATGGCGCAATGTGGCGGGATTTTAGCGTTGAATACTGTTCCAGACCCTGAAAACTACATTACCTACTTTATGAAAATAGACAATGTGAAGTTTAAACAGAAAGTAATTCCAGGTGATACCTTAGTGTTTAAATTAGAGTTGATTTCTCCCATCCGAAGAGGAATTTGCCACATGCGAGGTGCCGCTTACGTGAACAATAAAGTAGTTACAGAAGCAGAAATGATGGCACAAATTGTAAAAGAAAAGGGATTGAGTAATTAATACTGAATCTTTTTAACTTTGCAACCGATTTTATCGAATGATTTCTACGCTCGCTTCCATTCATCCTGATGCCAAAATTGGCAAAAATGTTCAAATTGAACCTTTTACTACCATTTATGCGGATGTAGAAATTGGCGATGATACTTGGATTGGTCCAAACGTTACCATTATGGATGGGGCAAGAATAGGTAAGTCCTGTAAGATATTTCCAGGTGCTGTAATATCTGCTGTTCCGCAAGACTTAAAGTTTTCGGGTGAAGCTACTACTACAGAAATTGGAGATTTTACTACTATCAGGGAATGTGTTACAATTAATAGAGGAACTGTAGATAGAATGACCACTTCTGTTGGAAACAATACGCTCATTATGGCTTACACACACATTGCACACGATTGCATTGTGGGCAACAACTGCGTAATTGCCAATGCTGTAAATATGGGTGGTCACGTTGTTATTGAAGATTATGTGGTAATTGGTGGAATGTCAGCAATACATCAATTTGTGCATGTTGGAATGCATGCAATGGTTTCTGGCGGTTCTTTGGTAAGAAAAGATGTGCCTCCATTTGTAAAAGCAGGACGCGAACCTCTTTCTTATGCGGGAATAAATTCTACAGGTCTAAAAAGAAGAGGTTTTACTTCTGAACAAATAAATCAAATTCAAGACGTATATCGATTGCTGTATCTAAGTAAATTAAATACTTCTAAAGCGCTGGAAAAAATTGATACTGAAATTGAAGGTAGTGAAGAAAGAAATTCAATCGTTGGATTTATTCAAAAAGCAAACCGTGGGATTATGCGTGGTTATACTTCAGAAGATTAATTGAGATTAATGAATGGAAATCATTCTAAATCAAATAGGTAGAAGGTATAACTTCAACTGGATATTCAAGAACATCAACCAAGAAATTGCTGTAAACAACAAGCTTGTTATTTTGGGCGCCAATGGAAGTGGCAAATCAACATTGATGCAAATCATTTCTGGTGCAATTTCACCTTCTACAGGTTCTATAAAGTGGTTTATCAATGAGAATGAAATAGCCTCTGAAAAAGTCTACCAACACCTCAGTTTTGCATCACCTTATTTAGAATTAATTGAGGATTTTACGTTGGAAGAGCATTTGGACTTTCATTTTTCGGTGAAAAAAGCAATGCATCAACTTTCAATAAAAGAAATAATAGCTCTTTCTGGCTTGGCGCATGCAAGTGACAAAAGAATTGGCTACTTTTCAAGCGGAATGAAACAAAGGGTAAAATTATTGCTGGCCATTTTAAGCGATACTTCTTTGTTAATGTTAGATGAACCTCTTTCTAATTTAGACAAACAAGCTGCAAATTGGTATTTAGATTTAATGAAAAGATTTTCCCTTAATAAAACTGTAATAGTTAGCTCAAATAACATTGAACAAGAATTTGAGTTCTGCACTAAATCTATTCAATTATAACTTTGAAAAGAATTTGCTTAATTTCTGATACGCATAGTTTTTTGGAACCTAAGGTGTTAAAATATGCAGCAGATTGTGATGAAATTTGGCATGCCGGCGACATTGGAACATTAGAATTGGCCGACAAACTTGCAACCATAAAACCTTTAAGAGCCGTTTTTGGAAACATTGATGGAGCTGAACTGCGACGTTGTTTTCCATTAAACTTAAAATTTGAAATTGAAGGTGTAAAAGTAATCATCACACATATTGCAGGTTATCCAGGTAAATTTTCGGCCAGGGCTTTGGAATTAATCAAGGATTATAAGCCCAATTTATTCATTTGTGGACATTCTCACATTTTAAAAGTTATGCCCGACAAGTCAAATAAATTGCTTTTTATGAATCCTGGTGCATGCGGAAATCATGGATTCCATCAAGTAAAAACAATCTTAAGGTTTACTGTCGAGAATGGAAAAATAAACAATCTCGAGGCAATTGAACTGGGTAAACGCGCTCTTTAAAATTACGCGTTTTACGGTATTGTGATATGAAAATGCTTCATAGAACTTTGTACCATGAAATATTTCTTCTCCTTAGCGCTGATTCTGCAACTGCTGAATCCTACATTTTGTCAAAGCAACTTTCCAACTTTAATAAAGGACATCTTTCCAGGTAGTGGAGGTTCTCTTAATACTTCACTTCTTAATTTTAGTGCTGCTAAACTAGGCAACAAAATAATTTTTAAAGCTGCTAATACAAATTTTTTTCCAACAAATCCTGATAGTAGAGATTATGAAGTCTTTATTACTGATGGTTCAGAAGAAGGAACAAATTTATTAAAAAATATAAATGCTGATGAAAGTTCTTCTTGCAGGAGCTTTTTTACCTTCAGAGATAAGGTCTATTTTACCGCCAAGAGTGGATTTGCTGGAACAACAAGTATGTGGTCAACAGATGGAACAACGGCAGGAACCAATACATTTAAAAATATTGGATTTAGAGATTATTACGATAATCTTTATTCTCCTAATGTGCTTCAAATCGATTCGCTTCATTTTATTTTTTCGGGTGATACAACAGATACAAAATCTAACTTATACATCAGTGATGGAACTCCACAGGGCACTTTCACCTTGAAAGATTTTAATCCCACAACAAACATTGCTCAAGCAAGTCCCGGTAATTTTACAAAAGTTGCGAATAATAAAGTAATTTTTACAGCTTCAGTATTTGGATTAGGAAGAGTTTTACACGTTACTGATGGCACTCCTTTAGGAACTGTAATGTTGCAAAATATAAATCCTAACCAGAGTTTTCTAAGTTTTAATGATGTGCTTACACAATTTCATTCTGATGGACAAAGAGCTTACTTTTTTACCAACGATACAATACACGGTTCAGAGCCTTGGGTGAGTGATGGTACCGTTGAAGGCACTTTTATGTTGAAAGACGTCAATCCAGGAAGTGCGTCTTCTCTTAAAAGTTTTAGTGGTTTTACCACCATTGCTGGAATTACTTATTTTATTGCTCAAAATTTAGAAAATGGAGTGGAACTCTATAGAACAGACGGTACTAGCTCTGGGACTTCCTTATTAATCGATTTTAATTCAGGTCCTTATGCAGGAGTTGGCGATTTCCTCGTTTCTATGGGTAACAAATTGATTTTTTCTGGATCAATGAATGGGCAAGAAGTGAATCTTTTCAGTTACGATGTTACAACTTCGCTTCCAGAGAAATTAATGTTTTTAGCTAACTTTCCAGCAGGAAATCTAAATAGCATCATCCAAACTCCTACGCTATTAAAATCAAACATTCATTGCGACCAACTCTATTTTGATGTTTACAATGGATTTGCAAATGGGGTTTTTAATTTCAATATTGGGGTAACAGATGGAACACCCAGTGGCTCAGGTCTAATTTTAGATACGAATTCAAATATAAATAGTGGATTCATTGTTATGGGATTTTGGGATCCTTCTCTTATTGAAATTAATGGTAGCCTAGTGTTTATGGGAAACAACGGTCAAACAGGATTTGAACCTTACAAAATCCCACTTTGTACAGGAAACAATGCTGTTATTAATAACATAGAGAAACAAACAGTAAAAAAAGAGCAGGCTATTACAGTTTACCCTAATCCATCAACTGGAACAATCAATATTGAGTATGCAGATTGGGCAAAAAATGCCTCCGTAACTATAACCAATGCTTTTGGCGAAACTATCAGTAATGATGCACTTGTTGGTGCAACCACCCAACTTCAAAAGAAGTTAAGCGCAGGTCTCTACTTTTTAACATTTCACGGCAAAGATTCAATTGTTGTAAAAAAACTGGTGGTGCTGTAATACCAATTGCATTTATTATTTAGTCCAAATATTTAAGGTATTATATCTATTTAATAGCTGTTTAGGCCAAATGAAATTGGAAGAATACAGACATGCTTTCGGTATAAAATAGCGAAGTTGTAAAATCAGCATTTGATTTTTTTGTAAAGTAGATTAACTCTATAGATTAATTATTCAAAGTTTACCAGATCGAAGAAAAGCTGTAATTAGCTATATTTCAACTTTTAAAAGGCGCAGGAAATGCAACATTTAGTTTATCAGCTAACTGCTGCAGGTCTTCAACAACTTTTTCATTAAGAGGAATTCCACTTACCCTTCTTTCTGCTTCTGCAATTCTTTCTGGATCACCTGGAATTACAACTGAAGGTTGTCCCTCAATGGATGGAGCAGCTCTAAATGCTCTAATCCAATTATCCATATTATCTAGAAAATCATCAGCAGGCCTAAATGCATCAATACGCATAGCTCCAAAGAAATGCCCAATTCCAGATCCAACTGGATTTGCAGGAGGTTCTAAAAATGCTACAAAAGGCGGTACCCAAGGACCATAATTAGCTCCAGATAACACCGCTGAAAAAATATCAACCACAGCTCCTAAACAAAAACCTTTATGACTTCCATGTTCTCGATCTCCGCCGAGAGGTAATAAAGCTCCTCCTTTTGATAATTCATTCGGATCAAAAGAATTATCTCCATCTTGATTCTGAATCCAGCCATTGGGTGCTGATAAATTTTTACGTTGTAGAATTTCTAATTTCCCGTTTGCTGCAGTAGTAGTAGCAAAATCTGCTACAAACGCTGGTTCATTTTTCGCTGGAATAGCAAAAGCCATTGGATTAGTTCCCAGCATTCTTTTTGTGGAATGGGTAGGTGCTACTAACGGACTTGCATTTGTCATTGCAATTCCAATCATATTTTCCTCCAATGCCATCATTGCATGTTTGGCAGCAATACCAAAATGATTGGAACCTTTCACAGCGACCCAACCAGTTCCTACGTTTTTGGCTTTATTTAACGCAATGTTCATTGCGTATTCGCCAACAATTAATCCTAACCCCCCATCTGCATCAACTGTAGCAGTAGAAGGGGTTTCATGCACAATTTTAAAATTAGCCTGCATATTGATTCTTCCTTTTTCCCATAGACGAATGTAGCCACTTAATCGTGCTACACCATGAGAATCAATACCCCGTAAATCTGCCGAAAGCAATGCTACAGTTGCTTTCTCTGCATCGTTGTTATTGCAACCAGCTTTTAGGAATATGTTATTTACAAAAGAAAAAAGATCAGAATAGGAAAAAGTCACGAAGGATATGGTATTAAATGAATTACAAACAAAATGTAATTTAGTGGATAAAGTTTTTTTTACAAATATATAATTTAGCTATTATTGCGTAACACTTTTAAACATCCTTAGTAAGATGTTATAATATATTTAATCCAAACTTATGAAAGTTAACATTCAATCAGTGCACTTTGATGCAGACCAAAAATTAATCGATTTTATAGAAAGCAAAGTTTTAAAATTAACTGGTCAGTATGATAAAATTATTGAAACCGACGTTACGTTGCGTATAGATAAAGCTACAAACAACGAAAATAAAATTGCTGAAATTCGTCTGCACGTCCCAGGAAATGACTTGTATGCAAAAAGACAATGTAAGAGCTTCGAAGAAGCTACAGATCAATCTGTAGATGCTTTGAAAAATCAGATAATTAAGCATAAAGAGAAACAAAAGCAGATTTAATATTCTGATAAAGAAACACTTGATTGTTTTTATATAACTTTCTTATCATATTTTGTAAGAATTGTTTGGTGGGAATGATTTCTTTCCTACATTTGCACACCTTTTTCGGAGGGTATGTCATGAGAGACTGATGTACCAATCAAAAAAGGAAAAGCCGAAGTAGCTCAGCTGGTAGAGCAGCTGATTTGTAATCAGCTGGTCGGGGGTTCGAGTCCCTTCTTCGGCTCGCGTTCTT
>Ga0105049_10004394_pt1 | contig 16537 bp, 13 predicted proteins | sample MAT06_FD_78087 | JGI IMG/M metagenome (GOLD analysis project Ga0105049, IMG submission 78087) | Freshwater microbial communities from Lake Fryxell liftoff mats and glacier meltwater in Antarctica - MAT-06 | ecosystem: Environmental > Aquatic > Freshwater > Ice > Liftoff microbial mat | place... | reverse complement strand
TTCGCCGAGGGTCACCGGTTCGATATCGAACGGCAGCGGTAGCAATTCCCGGTATCGCCACAGGCTGGGTGGCCGCGATGCGATCAACGCCGGTGTGACGAGTTTGCGCACGGCGTCGAGGTCGTAGCGAACCCAGATGGGCCGGCCGGCGTGGAGTCCGTGGAGTTGCCCTGCGGGCAGGCGGGCGCCGTCGATGGCCCCTTCGAGATGCGAGACTGTGGAGTTGTGAGTGGGCAAGCTCAGGAGTCCTTGTTCCAATACCTGGGGAGTTGCGCCCCCGTGGGTGACCGCAACCATAGTCGCACCGGCCAAATCCTACCGATACACAAGTCCGTAGGGAAAGCCTTTCAAGATGCAGTATCGATGACGATCATCGCAGAGCGGAGAAGCCTCCGGGAATTCGCAGATCCACCGGAACCCGGTTTTCACCGCCTTGCGAAACCGAGTGGCGAGCACGGGTTCAATGATTTGGTATCTCCGACGGGCCTTCGAAAGTCCGATTCGGCGCAGGGAGAGAGAGTGATCTTCATCATCGGGATCACCGTCGAGCTCGCCGGGGTTTCTCTCCCAAAATTCTTCCTCGGACAGGAGTTGGTCGATCGAAGGGAGCATCGACATCGGTAGCAGTGCCGCGGTCATGGCACGATCTCCAGGTGAAACTGGCAGTATTGTATGCATTCAGCGCATTCAGCGCGTCCACCGCTATAACACGCCTATCCTCTCGCCATCGCCCCGCTCGTCTTCCATCGCACGGGTTCGCCCATGATCGCCCCCGCCCCGGAAAGCATTTCGCAAGCCCCGATCGAACGCACGCTGCCGCCGACACCGTGGTCCTGGCGCCTCGGCATCGGCGCCGGCGTGGCCCTGCTCGTGCTGGCGACCTACGGCCTCCACGGCCTCTTCGGCGACACCGTCCGACCGAGGTTCCAAGCCGGCATGGGCATCATCTGTTTCCTCGGCGTCGCGGCGTGCTTCTCCAAGAGCCTGCAGTCGGTTCGGCTGAAGACGTTGCTGTGGGGCATCGGCTTGCAGTTCGCCTTGGCCGTGGCGGTGATCCATTCGGAATGGGTGCGAGCCGGGTTCGAAGTCATCGGGACTGGCATCAAATACTTGATCAAAGCCTCGGACAGCGGCTCGGAGTTCGTCTTCGGCAAGCTCGCCCAACCGGCCGAGATGGACAAAGTCTTCGGCAAGGATCAAGGTTTCGTCTTCGCTTTCCGGGCCTTGCCGCCGATCATCTTCGTGTCGGCCTTCTTCAGCGTGCTGTATTACCTCGGCATCCTGCAGTTTTTCGTGCGGATCCTCGCCCGCATCATGATGTATGCCATGGGAACCAGCGGCGCGGAGACGCTGTCCGTCGCCGCGAACGTATTCATGGGCCAGACCGAAGCTCCGCTGATCGTGAAGCCGTTCATACCGAAGATGACCCGTTCGGAATTGCTCGCGCTCATGGGGAGCGGCATGGCCCACATTTCGGGGGGAATGATGGCGGTCTACATCAACTACGGGGCCGACCCCGTGTCGATCTTGTGCACGTGCGTCATGGCCTGCCCGGCGAGTTTGTACCTGACGAAGTTGATCCTTCCGGAAGCGGGCTCGCCGGCGACCATGGGCGAAGCGAAGATCGAAGTGCAGTCGCCGTACGTCAACGTCATCGACGCCGCGGCCGGCGGCGTCAAGGACGGATTGTGGTTGGCCCTCAACGTCGCCGCGATGTTGATCGCGTTCCTAGCGTTTATCGCGCTGTTCAACTTTATCCTCGGCGGCATCAAACCGGGATTGATCCAAGCCGGAATCCCCGCCGAGCAACTCGGGTGGTGGAAGGACGACCTCAGCTTGGAGAAGATTTTCGGCACCATCTTCGCGCCGGTGGCTTTTTTGATGGGTGTCGAAACCGCGGATCAAGAGAATGTCGGTTCGCTGCTCGGCATCAAGCTCGCGGCGAACGAGCACGTCGCCTTTTTGAAACTCAAAGGCTGGAAAGCCGAAGGCGGGTACCTTTCCGATCGATCGCAGGTGCTCGCGGTGTTCGCCCTGTCCGGGTTCGCCAATTTCTCGTCCATCGGCATCCAACTCGGCGGCATCGGGGCGCTCGCCCCAGATCGCCGCGCCGACCTCGCCAAGCTCGGGTTGAAGGCTCTGCTCGTGGGATTCCTCGCCACCTTGATCAACGCGGCCATCGCGGGCTTGCTGATGTAATTCGAACTACGCGGAGACAGGGAATACCGCGGAGCACGAATCGCGAATGACGACTGACGAATGACTGTTTCTGTTCTAAGCTTGGATCCCCAGGCCTGCCCAGCCCGAGACACGCCCGATGAACCCGCCGCTGTCCGGCACGAATACCATTTGGACGACTCCCCGCCCTCGCTCGGGGGCACCTTCGCCGGTCGAAATGCTGCGCCGGGCCCACGCCCGGCTCGCCGAACGATTCGATCCGTCCCGGATTCGCCACAAGCCGTTGTCGATCTTGCGACAAGAAGCACGGCGGCTGTTGGACCAATATTTCGAAGTCGAATGGCCGGCGCTGTCGAAACCCGACCGCGAAAGTCAGATCGAAGACATCCTCGGCGAAGCGGCGGGTTTCAGTCCGCTGGAAGAACTCTTCCGCGACGAACCCACGAAGGAAATCATGGTCCTCACGGCGAAGCAGATCATCGCGAAGAAAGCCGATAACTGGTTACCGACGAGCGTTCGATTCCGCGACGGCGGTCAACTCCGTAGCTATTTGGCTCGCATGGTCGAGTCGGGCGAAGCGTTGGTATCAACCCCCGTGGCCAGCGGCGGTTTCGACGTGCGAATCTCCAACGGCTTCCGCATGCTGGCGGTGCTCCCACCCGAAATCATGGATCAGGCCCCGCAGGTACTCTTCGTCCGCGGCGAACCGCTGCCGATGCCGGCCGAGGCCTCGTCGGTCATGCTGTCTTCGCTGCGGCGAAACCAGCCGAGCGGCAGCATCAAGTCTCCGCTCCCCCCGTCGGCCAACCCCAGCGGTTCGATTCCCCACGCGCAGCCGCGTTTGTCCGGTTCGACAGCCCCGAGCACGCGACCATCCGCCGGCGTCGCCGTGCCCGCGGCTCGCGTGGTGGAAGTCGTCGATGCGAACACCCGGCTCAAGCAGCGCGTCACCGAGCGGATCATCGCCAAATGCGCGGCGGCCGGTGTGTACGATCTCTCGCTGATTCCCTCGGGGGAACTCCAACGCGTGATCCACGCCCACGTCCTCGAAACCGCGATGCAAGACCGGATTCACATCGAAGAATCGACCAAGGAGCGCATGGTGCTGGAGATTCTGGCCAACATGAACCGCTGATTGGCGAGCAGCCAGCGTGAGCGGCCGGATTTAATCATCGATACAGAATCACGCTGCCGGCTCGCCTTTCCACAATCGCGGGCTTGCTACTTCGCCGGGAACCAATCCTGAAGGGCCGTAACGGTCAACTCCTGCTCACGCAGGGCTTTGCAGGCTTCCACGGCGGCGAACGCCGCGGACAGGGTCGTCAAGCAGGTGATGCGGTGGCTCACGGCGGCGCTGCGGATCTCGCCTTCGTCGGTTTGGCTGCCGCGACCCGTCGGCGTGTTGATGACCATAGCAATCTCGCCGTTCTTCATCTTGTCCAAAATATTTGGCCGGGCGCCTTCTTGGATCTTCAAGATCGTTTCGACGGGGATGTCGTTCGCCTTCAAAACGTTCGCGGTGCCGACAGTGGCGATGAGCTTGTAGCCCATCTCGGTGAATTGCTTCGCCACGGGGACGATGGTCTGCTTGTCCTTGCCGGAGACCGATAGGAAGATCGTCCCTTTGGTCGGCAGCGGGGCGTTCGCGGCCATCTGCGCCTTGGCGAACGCCATCGGCATCTTGGCGTCGCTGCCCATGACTTCGCCGGTCGATTTCATCTCGGGGCCGAGGATGATGTCGATGCCGGGGAACTTGTTGAACGGGAAGACGCTCTCTTTCACCGAGTAATGCGCGGGCACCACCTCGTCCGCGACGCCGAGTTCGTCGAGGGTCTGGCCGACCATGACGAGCGCCGCGAGCCGGGCGAGTGGCACGCCGCTCGCTTTGCTGACGAACGGAACCGTCCGGCTGGCGCGCGGGTTCGCTTCGAGGATGTAGACGACCGGCTCTTCGCTCGTGGTGCCGTCCGGGTTCAACCCGGTCACCGCGAATTGAATGTTCATCAGCCCTTTGACTTTCAGGGCCTTGGCGAGCACCCGCGTCTGGCGTTTGATCTCCTCAATGACTTCCTTCGGCAGGCTGTGCGGGGGGATCACGCAGGCCGAGTCGCCGGAGTGGATGCCGGCTTCTTCGATGTGCTGCATCACGCCGCCGATGACGGTGCGGTGCCCGTCGCTGAGGCAATCGACATCGACCTCGGTGGCATTTTGGAGGAACTTGTCGATGAGTAGCGGCTTGCCGGGGGAGGTTTCGAGCGCCCGGCTGAGGTAGCGCGTCAGCGCTTCTTCGTCGTAGACGATCTCCATCGACCGGCCGCCGAGGACGAAGCTCGGCCGCACGAGAACCGGGTAGCCGATGCGCCGGGCCATGCCGATGCCTTCGGTGAGATCCTTTGTGTTGTCGTTGGCGGGCTGCTTCAGGCCGAGTTCCGTGATGAGCTGCGCGAAGCGCTCGCGGTCCTCGGCTTGATCGATGCTATCGACGCTCGTGCCGATGATCGGCAATCCCGCTTCGCTCAATGGCTTCGCCAAGTTCAACGGAGTCTGCCCGCCGAACTGGACGATCACACCTTCGGGCTTCATGCGCTCGAAGATGTCCAGCACGTCTTCGGAGGTCAGCGGTTCGAAGAACAAATGATCGGACGTGTCGTAGTCGGTGCTTACGGTCTCCGGGTTCGAGTTCACCATGATGACCTCGTACCCCGCTTGCCGGAGCGCGAGCGCCGCTTGGACGCAGCAGTAGTCGAACTCGATGCCCTGCCCGATCCGGTTCGGCCCACCGCCGAGGATCATGATGCGGGGCTTGCCGGTGAAGGGAAGGATCTCGTCTTGAGCAGCGGGCAGTGGTCGGTGGTCAGTGGTCAGATCCGAACCGACCACTGACCACTGACCACCGACCACTGCCGATTCGTAGGTGCTGTAGTAATACGGCGTGTACGCTTCGAACTCGGCGGCGCAGGTGTCGACCGATTTGAACACGGCGCGGATGCCCTGTTCGAGCCGGGCTTGGCGGACGTGGGCTTCGGTGGTGTTCCAGATATTCGCCAACTGCCGGTCGATGAAGCCGTATTGTTTCGCTTTCAACATGACATCCGGCGTGACGTGGTCGAGGCCGCCGAGCGCGGCGAGTTCGACTTCGAAATTCACGATGTCTTCGATGTTGCGCAGGAACCACGGGTCGATCTTCGTGCGGGCGTGGATCTCTTCGACGCTCATGCCGTACTTGAGGGCGTAGCGCAGGAACCAGATCCGCTCGGCGTTCGGCATCGACAGCTTCTTCAGCACCTCTTCGAGCTTCGGTTGATCGGGCTTGCCCCATTTGTCGCCGCGGTCGCAGCCTAAGCCGAAGCGGCCGACTTCGAGGCCTCGGAGGGCTTTCTGCAGACTCTCTTTGAAGGTCCGACCGATGGCCATGGTCTCGCCGACCGATTTCATCTGCGTCGTCAGCGTCGGGTCGGCGTCCGGGAACTTCTCAAAGGTGAAGCGCGGGATCTTGGTCACGACGTAATCGATGGTCGGTTCGAAGCTCGCCGGGGTCGTGCGGGTGATGTCGTTCTTCAACTCGTCGAGAGTGTAGCCGACAGCGAGCTTCGCCGCGATCTTGGCGATGGGAAACCCGGTCGCCTTCGACGCCAGCGCACTGCTGCGGCTGACGCGCGGGTTCATCTCGATGGCGATCATGCGCTCCGAGTGCGGGTCGGTGGCGAACTGGATGTTCGAGCCGCCGGTCTCGACGCCGATCTCGCGAATGATCGCCTTCGCCTGATCGCGCATCCGCTGGTATTCCTTGTCGGAAAGCGTCTGCTGCGGGGCCACGGTGATGCTGTCGCCGGTGTGCACGCCCATCGGGTCGAGATTCTCGATGCTGCAGATGATGACGACGTTGTCCGCTTTGTCGCGCATCACCTCGAGTTCGTACTCCTTCCAGCCGATGACCGATTCTTCGACGAGCGTCTCGCCCGTGGGGGAGAGTTCGATGCCGAGGGTGACCAAGCGAATGAAATCGTCGCGGTTGTAGGCGATGCCGCCGCCGCTGCCACCCATCGTGAAACTTGGCCGCAGGACGCAGGGCAGGCCGATTTGCTCGAGCACCTCGAAGGCTTGGGCGAGGTTTCTGGCGACGCCGCTGCGCGGAACCGCGACGCCGATCTTGATCATCGCGTCTTTGAACTTCTGGCGGTCCTCCGCTTTGTCGATCACGTCGGCGCGGGCGCCGATCATCTCGACGCCGTACTTTTCCAGCAGCCCGCGCTTGAAGAGTTCCATCGCGGTGTTGAGGCCCGTCTGCCCGCCGAGCGTCGGCAACAGAGCGCACGGTTTCTCTTTGATGATGATCTTTTCGACGACCTGCCAGGTGATCGGTTCGATGTAGACGCGGTCGGCGGTGTCCGCGTCGGTCATGATGGTGGCGGGGTTGCTGTTCACCAACACGACCGAGTAGCCCTCTTCGCGGAGGGCTTTGCAGGCTTGGGTCCCGGAATAATCGAACTCGCACGCCTGGCCGATGACGATGGGGCCGGAGCCGATGAGGAGGATCTTCTTGAGGTCGGTGCGTTTCGGCATGGTGCTCGGGACGGGCTAGTGGTCGGTTCGGGGCAAACTCGTACTAGCTTATGGAGGCAGCGCGGGCTGTCTGCGCCCCTTCAAAATCGATTGCGAGCCACCGGGCTAGTCCCGGGTTGCCGACGTGCTCCAACCACCGAGGCAAGCCCGGTGGTTCGTAAGGCTGGGGGCAATTCAGTTTGCCGCTCGCTTGCCCGGTAGTATGATTTTTTCATTCTCAACCTCGACCAGGGCTTTAACCATGCTCCGCATCCTGTTGACGGCCTCTTTCGCCATCGGCCTCATCGGCGTCGCTTCCGCCGCCGATGAGAAGTATTCCATAATCATCCCCAAAGACAAAAAGGGTGACAAGACCGCCAACGACAAGACCGAAGAATCGAAGAACCTCATCGCGGTCAATTTCATGGGGATGGACAACAAGCAGGACGAGGTCGGCGGGCGGAAGGAATCGTACACGGAAGAAATCCTCGCGGTGAAAGCCGGCGAGCGCAAAGCGATCAAATTGACGCGCACTTACACGACCGCCGAGAAGACCGCGAAGGGGGAGACGGCGAAACGCGTCTACGCCGGTAAGACCGTACTGATCGAGAAGACAGGCGAGAAGTACGAGTTTAGCATCGACGGCAAACCCCTCGCGGAAGCCGATGCGCCCGAACTTTACAAGAGCTATAACAAAGACAAAGACGAACCCGACGCCCAAGACCTGATGCCGGCGGAGGCGATCAAGGTCGGCGACAGTTGGAAGGTGCCCGCCGAGAAATCCGAGAAGATGTTCAAGACCCTCGGCGACGAAAAGATGAAGGTCGATCCGAAGAAATCGACGATCGCGGGCAAACTGGTGAAAGCCTACAAGAAAGACGGCGCCCAATACGGAGTCTTCGAATTGACGATCACGGTGGCGGTGGCGGAACTCGACCTCGGCAGCGGCTTGGCGAAGGCGACCGGCACGATCACCGTGACCGGCACGATGGACGGATGCATCGACGGTACCGTGAACGCCGGTGTATCCGTGAAGAAAACGACCATCGACATCGCCGCCGACCTGCCCAACAACGGATCGTTCAAAATGACGGGCACCGCGACGGAAACCGACAAGGCCATGGCCATCAAGAAGTGATGCGACTCCGCAGCGATTACTTCCCCGGCAACGGATCGCGGTGATCGCGGCGGTAGATCACGATTTTCGCTTCTTCGGGTGGCCCTTCCGGCCACCGGTACACCACCCTCGTCCGCGGGTCGGCGACGATCTTTTTCACGTGGTCGACGACCCCTTGATTCAAGCGTTTGTCTTCGCTATCGCCGCCAGTCCGGAGGACGGCGTATTCGACGGGCTTGTAGTCGTAGTTCGGTATCCAATACATCGTGCGACCGGCGTAGTACTGGGACCACTCGTACGGATCGAGCAGTTTGTCCTCCGGCTTCAACTCGGTCGCCAAGAATTCCCCGGCTTTTTTGAAACCGATGCGGTTCTGGTGCAGCGGCTTCAGCAAGCTCGGGATGCAGATGGCGATCAGCACCGCGACCCAAACCGATTCGATCCACGGTTTGCGATAGAGCGGGCCGACGACCGGCCACTTCGCGAACCATGCGAACAGCGGCTCCAGCCCTCCCACCGTGAAATAAACGGCGACGAAACTCGCGGTGAGCAGGTGCCGTTCGGAAGCGTAGCCCTGCGAATACGCGACGCGGGCCAACGCCAACAATTGGATGGCCGCCGTGGCCAACAGTAGGAACCACTCGGGACTCTCCTTCAACCGCTTTCGGATCAAGAATAACCCGACGATGCCGAGGATCCCGACGGCGTAGTGCGAGGCGTGCAAGTACTCGCGCGCCATCGTCCCGGCGGCGGCGGTGGCTTTTTCCAACGGGCCGCCACGGTTGGTTTCGACGTTGATCTCGGCGAAGAGCGGGGCGTCCATCCGGATGGCCCCGAGGCCCGGCCGGATCGAACCGGAGGGCGGTGTGCCATCGATGACGTTCTTCCCGGACGGTTTGTTCGTGACGCCGCCGATCATCACCATGTACGGCGCGGCCGAGAGGCACGTCCCCGCGATGAGCGCCGCAGCGCAGGCCATCATATTCCCCGTGGGCCTGAGGCGGAACGCCGCCAACCCGAGGAGCACGGCCAAGCCACCCAGAGCGACGGCGAGCCCCTCGGGGCGCACGAGATAGGTCATCCCGGACGCTAAGCCGCAAAATAGAAATCGCCCGATACTCTGTTTGCGGATCCCGGCGACACCCAAGGCGAGGGCGGACGAGAGGCAAAAGAAGTACAAGCCTTCGCTGAGGCCGTCGCTGGTATCCCGCGCGGCGACGGGCAGGAATTGAAAGATCAGCACGGCGGCAAAACCGCGGCTCTTGCCGAGCAGCATCCGTCCGAGCCAGTACATGGGGAAGACGGCGAGGATCATCGCCGTGGCCGCGGCCATCTGTGCCGCGAATAACAATTGATCCGGCGAAACTTTACTTCTGTCCTCGGGCGGGTCGATTCGTTTGAGGACGACGAATGTGGCGTAAATCGTCGCGGGGTAAGCGGGCGGTTGCTTGGCGACTTTCAAAACTTGGGGCAGCGTCCGGGGAATCGCTTCCGAGGCGGCATTGCCGGGGATCAACTCCGGCTTGCCGTGCTTGGGGAAGGCGAGGTTCATCGCCAGTTGCGCGAACCCGAGGCTGTCGCGGGCTGTCATGGCGCTGTTGCCGATGAGCCACGCGTGCAGCAACAGCGAGATCAACACCAGCGCGATGAGCCGGGCGCGATCCGATCCGTCCGTCACGCGGATCGGCGCCACGGTTTCCATCCTGCCACCCACGTGCATCGACATCGCTCGGTATCCTCTTTGCATCTCGGCCACTGCTATTGAAGATGCTAAGGTAGCGTGTGCTGTCACGTCAACCGGAACCGATGGATCGAGCCATGCTGCAGATCACCGACACCATCGCCGTCGCCGACGAGGAATTCACATGGGCCTTCTCGCGCTCCGGCGGGCCGGGCGGGCAGAACGTCAATAAGGTGGCATCCAAAGCCCAACTTTCGTGGTTCCTCGACGGCAGCGCCGCTATCTCGGACGCGGCGAAAAATCGATTGCGGAAAGCCCACCCGAGCTGCCTGACGCAGGAAGGATATTTCCTGATTACTTCGCAAGAGACCCGGGATCAGGCGCGGAATCGCGAGATTTGTTTGGAGAAGTTGGCGGAATACATCCGGGTCGCACTCGTGCCGCCAAAGCCGCGGTTCAAAACGAAACCGACCAAATCGTCGAAGAAACGCCGGGTCGCGGACAAACGGCAGAATTCGGATCGGAAAGAAGCGCGGAAGCCGGGATCTTGGGATTGATCGCAGGCGAAGCCTCACCACTATCACAACTGCCCCGGTTTCGCCAATAGGCCCAAACGGTCGAATCCATCCTTCTCGATTAGCCGGACCACTCCGCGCCGCCGTGGCAACCGGCGCGAAATGGCCGCACGCGCGGACGCCCGTGTCGAATTCGACCGCACCGGGTCGCGGGGTCGGTCGAAAATAAATGTGCTGTCCCGGAAATCGGATCCCGCCCCGCGAAAGGAATTCCCATGCGTTGCCGTCTTCTGTTGGCCGTCGCCGGCCTGCTCGTCTCGGTCGCTGCGACCCAAGCTCAAACTTACGCGCCCTCGCCGTTGGCCCCGACGCCGTTGCACGCGGTGTCCCCGGCCGCCTTGCCGACGACCATCGACGCGATCGTTCCGGTGTCGGCCCGCTCGGTCGCCACGGGCAACTGCGCCGGTTGCGCCGGCCCGGTGGTCGCCTACGGCGACGGTTGCGCCGCACCCACGGCTCATAAGGCCCACAGCCGCAAACTGCTCATCGGCGGCGGTACGATCAACCCCGTGAGCTGCGGCTGCTTGGCATCCGAAAAAACCTTCGTCTTCGGCTCTTGCAAGCAGTTCTTCAACCCGACCCAAACTTGCAACACGGGCTGTAACGGTTGCTGGCCGGTCGATCGTCGCACCCCTTGCCAAGGCGTGACGAGCTACACGAACCGCTGATCGCCGGATTATGAACCCTTCGGCCCGAAGCAATATAAGTTCTGCGTGCCGCGGACGAACAATCGCCCGCCGGCCGCGGCCGGGGACGAGAAGACCGCCTCGCCGAGACTCGATTCTGCGACCGATTCAAACTCCTTCGGCGAAGCTTGGAACGCTACGGCTTTCCCGGCTTCGTCGAAGGCGAGAATCGTTCCGTTCACGAGGATCGGCGACGACGACACCCCCTTGGGGAAGGCCCGCGCATACCAGATGATTTTGCCGGTCTTGGCATCTGCGCACGCGGCGAAGCCGGTATCGTTGATCCAATACAAATGATCGCCGTGGGTCAGCACGCTCGGCACGTAGGGCGTCCGTTCTTTCTCGTTTATATCCCACGCTTTTCCCTTCGCGCCGAGTGTGCCGGTGCCGTCGGTTTTCACCGCGACCATGTAGCGGCCCGATCCGCCTTCGCCCATGTAGGTCACGATGTTGCCGGCCGCGAGGATCGGCTGGCCCACGGCCCGCAGTTTCTTGCCGGCGGGCCAGACGATGGCGTACGACCAGTTCGATTTGCCCGTCTTCGGGTCGTAGCTATCGACGGTCGTCGTGGTGCCGAGGATCAGTTGGGCCGGTTTGTCTTTTTCTTCGAGCACCATCGGCGTGGTGTAACTGGCACGCTCTTTGACGCGATCCACTTTCCACGTTTCAGTGCCCTTGACGGCGTCGTAGGCGACCAACTTCGCGGACGAATCCGAATCGACGTTCATGTAAACGAGACCGCCGAAGACCATCGGCGAGTGGGCCGCACCGTGCTGGGCGGCATAGCTGCCGAGCGAGGCGTTCCAAAGTTCTTTTCCGGCGAGGTCGTAGGCGTACAGCGACAGCGCCGCGCCGTCCCAAACGGTGGCGAAGACGCGCTCGCCGTCGCTCGCCGGGGTACTCGAGGCCATCGTGTTCTTCTTGTGGATCGGGGCCTTCTGCCCACCGATCTCCTTCGTCCATTCGATCTTGCCCGTCATCGCGCTCAAGCAGATCAGGCTGCGTTTGGAGTCGTCGTTCGAACTGGCCTGGAGGAAGACACGGTCGCCGACGATGATCGGGCTACCGTGGCCGGTGCCGGCGATCGGGGTTTTCCAAAGTTGATCCTTAGCGGTGAACTTCACGGGCGTAGCTTCGGAGACGACACCCGTGCCGTTGGGCCCGCGCAGCCGCGCCCAGTCGGCGGCCCTCGCAAAACCGAAGGTGGAACACGACACCAGTGCGAACAGGGCCAAGCGGCGGAGCGTCATGGAGAAGCACTCAGGGAAGGTGATCGGTGAAGAAAGTATCGCAGGAAGAAGCACCGGATCGCAATTGAAATCCGGTGATGATATCGCGCCGACCATCACTTCGGGATCGTCGGTTCGAAGTCCAGATTCTTCACCAAGAAGGCCCACAAGTCGGCGGCTTCCTCGATGATCTTCGTCGTCGGCTTCCCGGCTCCGTGGCCGGCTTTCGTTTCGATACGGGCCAGCACCGGGTTCGGGCCGCTGTGGCATTCCTGCAGCATCGCCGTGAACTTGAAGCTGTGCCCCGGCACGACGCGGTCGTCGGTATCGGCGGTCGTCACCAGCGTCGGCGGGTAGGCCGTGCCCGGTTTCAGGTTGTGGTACGGGCTGTACTTGAACTGCGCGGCGAAGTCGTCTTTGTTGGCGCTGTCGCCGTAGTCGTCGACCCAGAATCGCCCGGCGGTGAAGCGTTGAAATCGCAGCATATCCATGACGCCGACGGCCGGAAGGCATGCGCCGAACAGCTCGGGGCGCTGGGCCATGCAAGCCCCGACGAGCAGTCCACCGTTGCTACCGCCTTGGATGCCGATTTTCTTCGCCGAGGTGTATTTCTCGGCGATCAAGAACTCCGCCGCGGCGATGAAATCGTCGAAGACGTTTTGCTTCTGCAACTTCGTGCCGGCTTTGTGCCAAGCTTCGCCATACTCGCCGCCGCCGCGGAGGTTGGCCACCGCGAGGACGCCGCCCATTTCCATCCACTGAATCCGGCTGACGCTGAAGCCGGGCGTCAACGAAATATTGAAGCCGCCGTAGCCGTACAGCAGCGTCGGGTTCTTGCCGTCGAGTTTCAAACCCTTCTTGTGGGCGACGAACATCGGGATCTTCGTGCCGTCTTTGCTCGGGTAAAAGTACTGCTTCACTTCGTACTCGGCCGGGTCGAACTTCACTTTCGATTGGCGGAATAGTTTGCTCTCGCCGGTGATGACGTTGTACCGGTAGGTCGCGGCGGGCGTGTTGAAACTGCTGTAGGTGTAGAAGGTTTCGGTGTCGGTGCGTTTGCCACCGAAGCCGCTGGCCGTGCCGATGCCGGGCAGTTCGACATCCCGGATGTGTTTGCCGTCGGTGGCGAAGACCTTCACGACGCTGCGGGCATCCCGCATGTAGTTGCACACGAACGTCCCGGACAGGAAGCTGACGCCGCCGAGCGTCTCTTTGGCTTCGGCCACGACCGTTTTCCAATTCTCCTTGGCCGGCTTGCGGATGTCGATGGCGATGACAGATCCTTTGGGCGAGCCGGTCTCGGTGAGGAAGTAGAACACCGGCCCGTCGTTGCCGACGAGGTTGAACTTGTTGTCGTGGTTGGCGACGAGATCGGTTACCAGCCCGTACGGTTCGTTGAGATCCTTCACGGCGACGCGGTTCCGCCGGCTGGTGGTGCCGTCGCCAATACTGACGACCAAATAGCGGCCGTCTTCGGTGACGTCGCCGGAGATCGTCCACTTGGGGTGATCGGGCCGTTCGTAGACGAGCACATCTTCGGACTGGGGAGTGCCCAAGCGGTGATAGTAGAGCTTCTGGTTCTCGTTGGTCGCCTGGAACTTGGCATCGCCGGTCGGCTCCGCGAAGCGGCTGTAGAAGAAGCCCCGGCTATCGGCCGTCCACGAGGCGCCGCTGAACTTCACCCACTTGAGTTCGTCGCCGAGCGTCTTGCCGGTATTGAGGTCGAGCACCTTCCACGTGTTCCAGTCGCTGCCCGCTTCGGCCAGTCCATAGGCGCCGTACTTGCCGCACTCGGATGGCACGAACCCGGCGAGGGCCACGGTGCCGTCCTTGGACAACGCGTTCGGGTCGAGCAGCAGCTTGGGTTCGGCGTCGAGCGCATCTTGGATGTACAGTACGCTTTGATTTTGTAGGCCGTCGTTCTTGCTGAAGTAATATTTGCCGCCGCCGAGTTTGGAGGGGGCGGAGATCTTCTCGTAGTTGTAGAGGTCGGTGATGCGCTTCTTGATGGCGTCGCGCTGCGGGATGCCGGCGAGATATTCCTGCGTGACCTTGTTCTGGGCTTCGACCCAGGCCGCGACTTCGGTCGACTTCCGCACGTCGTCTTCGAGCCAACGGTACGGGTCGGGCACTTTCGTGCCGTGGTAGTCATCGACTTGATCGACCTTCTTCGTCTCGGGATACTTCAACTTCTTGTCCTCGGCCGAAGCGCTGGCGGCGAAAGCGAACGCGAGCAGACTCGCGGCGGCGATGCGATATCGGGTCATGGTGCGGACTCCGGTACTACAGAAACCACTGTTTTAGTCGCCTTTTAGCAGGCTGTCGCGGGATTAGCGATTTTGTCGATTCTTTCGCTTTTGGCACTTGACTTGCGCCCCCCCTTACCCGGTTACGATCATGCCGTCCGGGTGTTTTCCGCTTTGTTCTCACATGGGAGTTTGGTATGAGAGCATTGATGCTGGCGGCGACGATCTGCTTCGCGGGCCTTTTCGTTGGCTCCGCACAGGCACAGACACTTACGGTCGTTCCGAAAAAGGATCCTGTACAAGGTGGCGTGCCGGCCGGACAAGTCAGTGTGTTCGCCGATGGGACCTACACCGTCGTCGGCAACCAAGTGGTCGATAAAGTGATCGTCAAGTGGTACAGACAGGAAGCGAACGGCAACCTCACGTGGGTCGCCGATTCGACGGACGGCGTTCCCGCAGCGGGTATTTATAGTACCAACAAGTGGAATGCGGACATCAACAACGCTCAAGGCGCCCCGAACAAATGGACCTGCATCGCCCATTTGTACGTGACCAGGCCGGGCAATCCAGTTCCAGTTATTGTCCGGTCGGCAGTCGTAGTCAATTTCCTTCCGTAAATCATTGCAGCACAAAGAGTGGAAAGGATTCTCGATGTTTACGACAATGAAACGCGAAGGGATTTCACTAATTGAATTGCTCGTCGCAATCGCGATAATCGCAATACTGATCGGCCTAATGTTACCCGCTGTCCAAAGGGTGCGTCAAGCTGCGACCCGACTGCAATCAGCCAATCAATTGCGACAGATTACGTTGGGCCTACACAGTTATTGCGCCGCGAACGAGGATCGCCTTCCACCATCGCGCGATCCGTCGGCTTGGATGGGCCCGAATACCGGAACTCCTCCATTTCCTTATCTGCGTGTGTTCATTGAAGATGAAATATCCGACGATGAAATTGCTAGACTTCGAGCCGAAAACCCGAGATCGACTTGGCGATGGAGAAAAAAGTTTCTCAGCCCCGCCGATCCGACGATTCCGTTGCTGCGAGCCGATATCCAATCGCATCTGGCGACGTATGTGAGTAGTTACTCTGTCAACATGCATTCGTTCATTGGCATTCCAAACTTGCGGGCTTCGTTTCCGGACGGTCTCTCGAACACAATATGCATCGCTGAACGATACGCTCTTATCGCCTATAAGCCCGATCCCAATCAATACAGCTTGTACGACAGCTATACTTGGAATGGTCCGGCCTTCGGTCTGATCGGCGGTTCGCGCCGCGCGACTTTTGCCGATCCCGGCTTCAAAGATGTCGTGCCGATCACATCGGGCTCGCCACCCTTATCAACTGCGTCTGTCCCCGGTGTGACATTCGACATATTGCCCGATCCCGCGATGGCCAAGCAGGATCGCTTGCAAGCACTGCACCGATCCGGCCTGCTCGTATCGATGATGGACGGCAGCGTCCGCATGATCCGGCCATCGGTCCAGGAAAGTACATTCTGGGCGATGGTCACCCGCGACGGCGGGGAAGTCGCAGCCGAGTGAACCCCGTCACTTCGCCGACCAACGGCATTCTTTCTTCACGGCGACGAGTTGGATGTGCTTGCGGAGATCGTCGGTTGCGCCCGGTTTCAGGCTGATCTTCACCTGTTCCGGGAAGCTTTCGAGAATCGCGAAATCGAGTTTGTCGCCGCCGCTGCCCTGCCAAGCGAAGACGAGCAGCACGTGCGTTTCGAAGTCGATCTCCTTGGCGAGCCGCTTTTGCGTGGCCTCGTCGGCGATGAGCTTCTTCATTTCGGCTTCGGTCTTCACTTCGGCCGGCTCGCTCCATTTGCCGAACCTCACGTCGAGCTTATCGGCTTTGACGACCGGTATCGTTTCGACGACGCCGCGCTTCTTGGGCTTGTCCTCGGCGGACACGAAACCGACCAGCGCGGCGACTACCAGCAAACTGAGCAAGCGGGTCATAGCACTACTCCGAAAGGGAAATGGGAAGCTGTTGTAGCGAACTCGCCTTCGGCCGTTGTAACATGAGCAAACGCGGCGGTGCCGTACGGTATCATGCGGATCAGACGACGGACGGGATGAAACATCCAACGGCCGATTGATAGCACGGGCGCCAACCTACCGGAAAGCCCCGCATCCGCGGACAATTAATCGATCGACCCGGTGGACTATATCATTCGCCGGGGGCGCGCTCGCGCGGGACGCGGGGCGGACCGAACGGTTTGCCACCGCCGGTACGGAAGCCGGTGAATTTCGGGCCGATCCGTTCGTTCC
>Ga0105049_10004392_pt1 | contig 16540 bp, 13 predicted proteins | sample MAT06_FD_78087 | JGI IMG/M metagenome (GOLD analysis project Ga0105049, IMG submission 78087) | Freshwater microbial communities from Lake Fryxell liftoff mats and glacier meltwater in Antarctica - MAT-06 | ecosystem: Environmental > Aquatic > Freshwater > Ice > Liftoff microbial mat | place... | reverse complement strand
GACAGACGAGGGCCGCATCCGCGCTGCCGCCGTCCAGTTCGGGGTTCCATGCATCACGACCGTGGCAGCCGCCAGGATGGCGGTCGAAGCCATGGCGGTCATGCGAACAAAACCCATGACCGTTATGTCCCTGCAAGAACGATTCGCTTCGAAGTGATTCGCGCTCAGTCACACGCACAACCACCACTCGACAGAAGCCTCTATGACCAGCTCGAAACCATCCTCTCCAGAGAATCGCTCCTGGATTGCCAAACGAACGTTGGCCTTTGACTCAAGCGGGATTCGAAAAGTCTTTGAGTTGGCTGCCTCGCTGAAAAATCCAATCAATCTCTCTATCGGCCAACCCGATTTCGATGTCCCTGCCCCCATCAAAAGGGCGAGTCAAGATGCGATCGAGCAAGGCAAGAATGCATACTCGCTCACTCAAGGTATCGCCCCGCTACGCGAACGCCTCCAAGCGGACGTCGACGCCAAGTACCAACACTCGGATCGCAAAGTCCTCGTCACGTCGGGAACCAGCGGAGGCTTGGTGCTGTCGATGCTGTCACTGGTCGATCCAGGGGACGAAGTTATCGTCTTCGATCCCTATTTCCTGATGTACATTCCGCTGGTGCAATTGGTGGGTGGAACTCCTGTAGTGATCGATACCTATCCCGCCTTCCGCATCGATGTGAACCAAGTTCGCAGCGCCATCACGCCGAAGACCAAAGTCATATTGTTCAACAGTCCTGGGAATCCGACCGGCGTCACAGCAACCGTCGCCGAAATGGAGAGTTTGGCTCAGCTCTGCCACGAACACGGAATTGCTTTGATCTCGGATGAGATCTATAGCGGCTTTCATTTTTCCGGACCCATGCGATCCCCAGCCGAGTTCAACGATCGGACGATCGTGATCGATGGATTCTCCAAGAGCCATGCCATGACCGGTTGGCGGTTGGGCTACGTACATGGTCCGAGCGAAGTCATCCAAACGATGCTTAAGCTGCAGCAGTACACGTTCGTGTGCGCACCGACTCCACTACAGTGGGGAGCGGTCGCCGCCATGGATCATGACATGAGTCAGTACTACCGTGACTATGCGGGCAAGCGGGATCGGATCGTGGCAGGCCTAAAGGGCTACTACGAGTTCACCGAGCCGGGCGGAGCTTTCTATATTTTCCCAAAGGTACCCTATGGAACCGCGACTGACTTTGTCCGCCGCGCCATCGAGCACGAGCTCCTGATCATTCCAGGGAACATCTTTTCTGTGCGTGATACACATTTCCGTATCTCGTTCGCGGCCCCGGACGCGACGCTGGACCGAGGCATCGAAGTCCTTAGAAAATTGGCCAAAGCCAACAGCTAAGCAACGTGCCAAAACGATGCTTTGAACTCCTCCCCATGCTTTAGCTCAACGCCACGATGGGTTTGGAGGGCACTGAGGCAGTGCAAAGTCACTCTCGGCAAGAGTGACCCACTTAGAAAGTCACTCTCGGCAAGAGTGACCCACGGTGGGTCACACCTGCCGGGTGTGACCGTGAAGTGAAAGCAACGTTTCCTCAATCTCACGATGGCGTTTCGTGTACAATGCCAGACCCATGATATTTGCCCACCTCATACGGAGTCTTGCAATGAAACTAGTGTCCAACATAGTAGGCATGGTCTCGATGGCGGTCAGCTTGTCGACCCAACTTGCACCCCTGGCTTTTTCTCAGGAGCCGAAAGAGTTAACTCCATCGGTACCACTTTTCAATGGGAAGGATCTCGCCGGTTGGGTTCCTGTGAATGTGGCGCCGAATACGTTTACGGCTCGGGATGGTATGATCGTTTCGACGGGCAAGCCGACCGGGGTGATGCGGACCGATCGCATGTACGAAAACTGCATCGTAGACTTGGAATGGCGGCACATGAAACCTGGTGGAAATGCGGGACTGTTCCTGTGGGGTGACGGTGTCGCAGCGGTCGGTATTCCCTTTACTCGCGGAATCGAAGTTCAAATTCTCGACAATGCCTACAATGCCAAGGGAAAGAACGAGTGGTTTACAACGCATGGTGATATCTTTCCAATCCACGGTGCCAAGATGACACCGATGGGAAAGATCGCAGCCAGCGGCGTTAGGAGTTTTCCCAGCGAAGAACTTTCGAAAAGCTCTCCCGAATGGAATCGCTATCGCGTCGTCGCTAACAACGGCGAGATCCGGTTGAGCGTCAATGGAAAGGAAGTCTCAGTGGGCAAGGACTGCTGGCCGCGCAAGGGATACATATTCCTCGAGTCCGAGGGCTCCGAGTGCCATTTCCGAAACTTGCGGATCCAGGAGCTGCCATCGACCAACGCCACGGAAACGGAGACCGCCATATCGGGCGAGGGCCGAGTTCCTTTGTTCACTGGCATAGATCTCGAGAACTGGAAGATCCCTGTCGGCGACAACGGCCATTGGAAAGTTGTCGACGAGATCTTGGACTACGACGGCGAAAGCGAATCCTCGGCTGATAAATCGCTATGGTCCAACAAAGAGTACGCTAACTTTCAACTGATCGTCGACTGGCGAATCAAAGAGACACCGTACACCAACCCGAACGCTGCCCAAATCCTTGCCGATGGTTCCGAAGCGGTCGACGCAACCGGCAAACCGATCAAGTTGTCGATCCCCGATTCCGATTCGGGAATCTTGCTTCGCGGTAGCAGTAAACATCAAGTGAACATTTGGTGTTGGCCCATTGGCTCGGGTGAAATGTACGGCGTTCGCCGCGATGCGAACTTACCCAAAGAGGTACGTGCAGCCGTCACGCCTCGCATCAAGGCCGACAAGCCCATCGGTCAATGGAATCGCTTTGAGATTACGGTTCGCAACGAAACCGTCAGCGTGGTCCTCAACAACGAGAGTGTGATCCGCGATGCGACGATACCTGGTCTGCCCCTTCGCGGCCCTGTCGGCCTGCAACATCATGGGAGCAAAAAGGATGGAAAATGGACCAGCCCACCCGCGTTGGTTCAGTTCCGAAACATTTCCATCAAGGAACTTCCCTAGGCTACGCGTGTTCGTCGGAATCCGACAGGCTGGCTTTGGTTGGGATCAAACATGTAGTCCGGCTGCGTGTCCCGTGCTCCAGGCTGCTTGAAAATTGTAGCCGCCGATCGGTCCATCCAAATCCAAAATTTCGCCAGCGAAGTACAGGCCTGGAGTCTTTCGACTTTGCATGTCTTGGAAGTTGACTTCGCCGAGCGATACTCCACCTGCTGTCACTTCGGCCTTGGGGTAACCGCGTGTGCCGGTGATCGGAACCGTGAGGGCTTTGAGTCGTTCCACAAGTCCGTTTCGCACTTTCTTTGACAACTCGGCCGTATGCACTTCATTGGTGGAGCCAACGATCGCAACCAACGCAGTCGCTAGTCGCTTTGGAATGCGTTGGCTCAAAACATTGGCGATTGTCTTGTTCGATTCTTTGGCGGCTTCGATCAACCATTGCTCGCAAGCTTCGCGCGATACGTCGGGCAACAAATCGACCAGCATGACCGCCGTCTCCGTGTTGGCTAGGTTCGTGTTGGCTAGGTTCGTGTTGGCTAGGTTCGTGTTGGCTAGGTCCGAGAAACAGCGGGAGACATTCATGGCGGTCGGACCACTGCAGCCAAAGTGAGTCCATAGGAGACCACCCCGCGAAGTCGCGCGTTCGATTTTAAGTTGTTTGGAATCGGGGCCGATCACTCTGGCGGTTACTTCTGCGTCATCCAGAGTGATTCCGCTCAGTTCATGCACCCAGGCTTCTCCGGAGAGCAACGGAGTCAATGCGGGACGCAGCGGAGTGACGGTATGACCCATCGATTGCGCCCATGGATAGCCATCTCCCGTTGTACCGCAGCCACTGTAGCTCAGCCCGCCGGAGGTCAAAAGGACCGAGTCGGATACAAAAGTCGCTGGGGGTTGGCCTGCGATCCGAACATCCACTTCAAAGCCGGCGTTAGTCGATTGCAAGGAACGAATAGACGCGACAGCCGCGCCGGTAACCAAGCTGGCTCCTGCGCGAGCAAGTCGCCGAACGATGGCATCGCGAACATCGATCGCCCGATCACTGGCCGGGAAAACTTTGCCTGTCTCCTCGACTTTGGTCGGCACACCTTCTTGCTCCAATTGCCTGACGACATCCTGCGGCGAGAGGCGGCTCAAGACCGATAGCAGGACCCGCCCATTTTTTCCGAAAGCTTCCGCAATCTTGCGGCTATCGCAGTTGTGGGTAATATTGCACCGGGTCCCGCCTGACATGAGGATCTTTACCCCGGCTTTGTTGTTCTTTTCTAGCACTAAAACCTTGCGGCCCCGTGCTGCGGCGGTCCCAGCAGCCCATAGCCCCGCTGCTCCCCCGCCTACAATAATGACGTCCCAACGCGTTTGCATGGATGATTCGCTATTCGTTCTGCACGAATTTGGTTTCGAGGGTACACTAAGATTCCGAACAAAACCCAAAGCTACCACCCAATCCCCGCCATGTCGACTGAAGTCAAAAAAACAGAAGTTGGAAGTTACTTTATCTCCAACTATCCGCCTTTTTCTCAGTGGACGGGCGACGCTTTGCCCGCGATCCACAACGCCCTGTCCCAGCCCCCCAGGAAGCTGCAGGCCGCCCTTGAACGCCAATCAGATACACCGCTGGGACTTTACCTGCACATTCCATTCTGCCGGAAACGGTGCAAATTCTGTTACTTCAAAGTCTTTACCGACGTAAATGCCGGCGAAATTGAGCGCTACGTCTCTGCCCTGACTCGCGAGATCGAATTGGTTTCGCAACTGCCGGTCATGGGAGAGCGACCGTTCCGCTTCGTCTATTTCGGTGGCGGTACTCCAAGCTTCCTTTCGGTCAAACAGCTGCAGTCGCTCTTCGACCGACTGCACAAAAGCATTTCTTGGGATCAGGCCGAAGAAGTGACCTTCGAATGCGAACCCGGTACCTTGAGTGAAAGCAAAGTGCACGCGTTGCGGGAGCTTGGGGTGACACGTTTGAGCCTAGGGGTTGAGAATTTCTCGGATGCGATTCTGGAAGAGAATGGGCGAGCCCACTTGTCGAAAGAAATCCATCGGGCATGGGAATGGATCGTGGCAGCGGGTTTCCCAAACGTCAACATCGATTTGATATCGGGCATGGTCGGAGAAACTTGGGATAACTGGCGAGAAAACGTTCGACGAACATTGGAGCTCTCGCCCGAGAGTGTGACCATCTATCAAATGGAGTTACCCTTCAACACGGTCTATTCCAAAGATCTGTTGGAAACGCATGCAGCCGCCCCGGTGGCAGACTGGCAAACCAAGCGGGATTGGGTCCAATTCGCATTCGAATCCTTTCAGTCCGCAGGCTACCGAGTCAGCAGTGCCTACACAGTCGTCAAGGACCCGTCGAAGGTGAGTTTCTCGTACCGCGACAACCTTTGGCGCGGCTCTGACCTGTTAGCCACTGGAATCGCTAGCTTCGGGCATGTATCCGGTGTGCATTATCAGAACGTCCCCGAATGGCCGCATTACCTAGGCGCCTTGCTCGACGAAAATCGCCTTCCTATCGGTCGCGCTTTCGTACCGACCGACGAACAGTCTCTGATTCGAGAGATGATCTTGCAACTCAAACGCGGCTACCTCGACGTGAGCTACTTCCGAAACAAGTTTCAGGTAGATATCGTCGAGCGATGGCAAAGCGTTTGGGACGAGTATGCTGACGACGGTTACATCGTCTTGAAATCAAGTGGCTTGCCTATCGATGACGAGTCGGGCAAGACCGACAGAATCGAAATGACGATGGATGGTTTGCTGCGAGTCGATGGTCTGCTTCCGGCATTTTTTGAACCACAGTTTCGTGGGGTGCGTTATACATGAGCCAGTCCCTCACCTTCATGATGGGGGATTTCGCGGCTGAGTTTCCTGTCGATCGACTCTATGCAAAAAATCACATGTGGGCCATGCCTACGGACAAGGCACTTGTCCGTTTTGGCTTTTCCGCGTATGCAGTGCGGTTGTTGCAAGATGTCTATTTTTTGGAGTTTGCGGTGGAACCCATGGTCGGCTTAAAAAATCGTCAGGAGTTCGGCAGCATTGAAAGCAAAAAGGCTGAGAGTGGACTGTATTCTCCCATGGCGGGTCGCTTAGTCAGAATCAACGAGAGTTTGCTGGAGGATCCATCCGGCATCAACGTCGACAAGTATGGCGAAGGATGGTTGATGGAAATGGAAGGGGATGCAGGCGACATGCTAACGCCCGACCAATACCTCGAGCATTTGACCCACGCTTGGGATGTGGCCCAAAGAACGATCAAGGGACAAGCCAACACGATTGAATCGAACGAAGAGGAATAACTTTATGGTTACTGCGAACAACGTCCAAAGGTCGAATCTCGGATTGCTCGTCGTCGTGTCCCAAGGCCAGAGCCGAAGTCCTGAGAAACGGGCTTTGGAGGATGCCATAGCAACCGCCGCGGCCAGTCTGCCGAATACGCACGGCTTGATTGTTCCGCACCTTTACGATTTGGCATCTGATAGCCAAAGCGTACTCAAAATGCGAGAGTGGTCCGGGCCCATCGTGATCTTGAGCTGGCTCTTCGATCGCGCTGGGTTTTGGGTGCTCGATCGCCATGAGATCCGCGGTCAACACGGAGAGGTTGAACTCATCAATCCCGAAATCGTGAACGACGACGAGGAAGAGGAAGATTCAGAGAAGGAAGACAAAAAGGCTGCAGATCGAGTGACCAACATTGCCGTTCGGCCTGAACGCTACATCTATTCCATTGACATGCGAGCCAGCGGAACGGTAGATGCATTTGCTATCGAGTTTCAACGCATTCTGAAGATCGAACAGTTAGATGCGCCGCAGCGTGAACTGCTTTCTTTAGACCGGTTTTTGAGCCCGACCAATTCCACTGCCTTGTCCATGGACGGGTCCGGCAGATTGGAAAGCAACGCAGCGATGCCGGCCACGCATGAGTCGCCACTGGGCATTGTCCCGCTGCGAATGGATGAGCATCCAGAAAGGCGATGGTATCCGGTGATCGACTACAGCCGCTGCACCAACTGCATGGAGTGCATCGACTTTTGTTTGTTCGGCGTTTATGGGGTGGATCGCGGTGAAACTATCTTGGTGGAGCAGCCCGATAACTGTAGGAAAGGCTGCCCTGCCTGTTCGCGAGTGTGTCCCGAGAACGCCATCATGTTCCCTCAGCATAAGACGCCAGCTATCGCCGGTGCGCCAGTGGATGCAGGTGGGTTTAAAATCGATTTGTCGAAATTGTTTGGCGCTCCGGAACGGGATGAAGATCCCGCAGCTGCTGCCGAACGCGAACGAAACGAGCAGTTGATCCTGGCTGGTCGTGCTGCCGTCGAGTTCAAACCTACGGATGCCGAATTGGCGAGTAGCTCGTCCTCGAGCGCAACGGCCACCGCGGAGCATAGAGTGTCTCGGCAAGATCGAAAGCCCGACGAGTTGGATTCGCTTCTCGATCAACTCGACGCATTAGACCTGTAGGAAACCCTTCCGTGAGCAGAAGTGCTAGGGAGACGCGTAAACAGACCAGAACGTGGAGTACACCTCTGGTTGTTTCGTTGATGCTGGCGTTTCTCTGGATCGCCACCGGATCGGCGCTTGCCTCGCGGGTACATCTGGTGTTTTCCTACGACACGCAAACGGCTGTCCCTCCAGCTTTGGAAATCGTTGCGGTATCTAATGTAGCGCTGTTGGTACTCACGCTGATGGCTGCATTGTTCCCTTGGTGCGCGTCGCGACTGCAGGACGTCGCTTCCGTCCGAATCGGATTAGGGCTGGGGTTCTTGTCGTTATTGCCGTTGTTATTGATCGTATTGCGTTGCATGGGTGTGAGAGCCCCCGAGCCAGCGATCTGGGAAGTGGTTTGGTTCGCGCTATTGAGTGGACTGTCGATCGGAAAACTCGTTCCTATCTCTTGGCCATCCCAGCATGCAGCGGCATCCCATTTTCCATCGGAAAGTCTTTGGCAAGGTTTGCTTGGGTTTGCGACCGCTTGCGCTTTCGGATGGTGGATGTTTCAAAGCCACATCTACTACCAAGGCTTTCGATTGGGTTTCAATGACTTCGGGCATTTCACGCAGCGAATTGCCAATACCGCGGCTGGGCGTGGGTTTCTTTTGGAGTCGCCGGTTTTGCCTCCGTTCTGGGATCATTTTAATCCTGGTTTGGTACTGCTGGTGCCGCTCTGGTGGTTGTGGCCAAGTGTCTACGGCATGTTTGCAGTGCAAGCACTGTCGTTGGCTTTGCCAGCGTTGGTCTTGGCCTCGATTGTTCGCCGTTGGGGAGGTAGTCCCGCAGCCGCAACCATTTGGGGGTTGGCTTGGCTGTTGCATCCCTCGATCGGACAGATGAATCTGGCATACACCTACGGTTGGCATCCCGTCACAGTAGCTGTCCCGTTGCTGTTGCTCGCATATCGCATGTTGCTCGGAACGCGATACTGGACGTCCGGCTTTCTGGCTGTCATCGCTTGTTCGTTCGAGGAGGGAGTGATCGTGGTGGTCGGCTGTTTTGCAGCCGCTATGTTTTTGAGGTCCTTCTTTACGGATTTCGGTCGAGACAACGACACCAGCCCCTTGTGGCAACGCGGTTGGTTGTTGATCTTTATGATTGCGGTGGTTTCGTTTGTGACGGTCTATACCACGAGCGGCTTGGCCCGCTTTCAAACGGGTCGGTTTATGAGTCTCGGAGGAACGGCAGCTGAGATAGCGCTTTCTCCGGTATTGAAACCCTTTGAGTTCTGGGGACTGCTCCTCCGCCCTAGAAATGCAGCCTTTTTGTGTTTGATTGCGTGCCCCCTCTTGGCAGCTGGGCTGCATCGAGCGCGTTGGCATCTTCTGAGCGTTGCTTTGCCGACCGGGGTGCTTTTGGTTTGGGAGCACATGCCTGCCCAAAGTATCGCATTTCAGTATGCAAGTTGTTTGATTCCGATTCTTTTCTTGGGAGCTATTGAAGGATCCTCTCGTCCCGTATCTGCCCAGAGCGATGCGACCAATCAGGCAAACGAGACAGGGCCTTCGTTGCGAGGGGCAGCCGGAGTGGCCATGGCCAGCTGTGTACTCTGCGTGTTTGTTGGACAGATGCCTTGGAGTCAAGATACGTTGCTGGACGTATTGAGCCGAACTTATAATCCAGAACTCGAACAGCAGCGGCGCGTCGGTGACGAGGACCACGCTTGGCTGGCCAAACAGATCGAGTTCGTACGGGGGATGAAGGGAGCTGAAAGCGATACCTCGAGAACATCGGGGCCGACCGTTTTAGCGACCGGTCGAATCGCCTCTCACATGGTCGGCTTACCAGATGTCGAAACGGTGGAACAGTTTTGGCAGCGCAGAGAAGATCTTATCGGACTCGCCCCATCGCTCGCATCGCCATTGTTGCGGTACGAGGTGATTCTGTTGGACTATCGAGAGACGTTTCAGCAGCTGATAAAGGATACTAAACGTGTTCGGGCGGAAGCGTTGCAAGTTGGATTCGAGATCACCGCTAGCCAGTTTGAAATCGAGTTGCTGACACAGAAAAAGAAATGAAGGTCCGCATCGTCTGAAACAGTAAGAATCGTTCTACCGCTACGACGACTATCGCCCGTTTCATGCTTGGGCTTTGTAGATTGCCCGTAACCAAGAGGCCTATATCATGCACCCCAGGTAGGAAGTAAAGTGTTCGCCGCTCTTTTCCTTCACTCGGTGGTTGAACACTGGGATGGACAAAATAAACGGAATCGTCCAGCGCGGGTGCGTCAAAAAAGGGATTGGCAAAAATGGTAAGGGTAGGAATCGGTTTCCCATTTTTTTTGGTGTCTTCCATCCCAGTTAGTTGCTCATCCATGTGGCAATCGATGTCAACCGTGATCAGGCACGGTTCATCAATGGTTACTGGAACCTTTTTGCCACCGTCCATCAGCACAGCACTCGCGTGCTTGTTCGGATGTACTACCGCCGATCTGAAAACCTGCCCGTTCTTCTTTTAGATCTTAACTTCAACAGGACTTCCGAACTCAGCTATTTCAAAGTTGATATACGTATTGCTCCACCCGCTCAGTTCCTTGAAGTACTTTTGGAACTTGTAATGTTCTGATGACACAACGCCGGGAGCATTTTTATAGACAAATGGCTGAACTTGGTCACCGACTCTGTTTTTGTTAAAACGAAACGATTCGCTGTCGAAAAGGTAGTCGCTATCACCATTGTTTTCTACAACGAAAAACAAATCTTGATTGGTGCCAAGTTTGGCGAGATCGTCTCGATCGACGTTCACGGTAAAGTCCCGAAAGGAATTCCAACCACCCGTATTTGGGATATCCACCGTGGCGATGGTCAGTTCAGGGTTGTAGTGGTTGGCTAGGCGTACTGAAAGCGTCCCGCCTTGAGTGGCACTAGTCGCTCTCACTGTTAAGTGAGTGGCGCCATCACTAAAGTCGAAATCGTCGTAGGCCCAGTACTCCCATTGTGAGTCCAAACCTGTTCTCACATACCCAAGCTTGCCCCCCATCTTCCTGATAATAGAGCTGTCGTCAGGAGCGCTCTCGAATGCATACGAGGCGGCTGGAATGTTCACGCCAATAGATGAAACAAATGTTATTGGTGAACTATCACTCGGAAACACTCAGCACCATGAGCGAGCTCGCCGATCTACATCAGAGCTCCAATCAATTCAGTGAAGCCGAGGACTTGCACAAGGAAGTTCTTAGCATACGGAGCCAACAGTTTCCCGGCAATCACCCGCTCATTGCCGCTTCGCTCCACCACGCCGGCTTGCGGCGAATGCAATGGGTCTTGTGGATATTGAATCTGCGTTAGGCCGTCGGCCCCGAGATTAGAAAGGTAGGCCTTTAAGATCTCGGACTTGGTGAACTGCGTCGGAGCCCAGTCTGTTCTAGGGTACGTGTTCCACTGCCCTCGGGTGCATTTGCGTCCCAATCATCCACGTCAACTATAAATTGCAAAAATGAAATGGCGACCGCGCGTACCAGCCCCGTCGAGCAATCTTTCGATGTACTCCCAGTCGAATACGTCATCCTTCGGTTCAAACCGTCCCCATTCAATACTTTAGAAACCCGACTGAGGCAAAGTCGTCTTTAGGACGATGCCATCCCGAGTGGAATCCTTTGAACGTGTTCCTGTCCGGCCCTGAATTCACGGCTGGCTCGACCATGGTTACGTCTCTAACGGAACCAGCCAAAAATGTTATGTAGTCGATGTTCGCACTTTGCTTGAGATTTAGCAACCGCAATGTGCTCGCGCCGGCGTCGATCATCAGCCGGGCAGCGAATAATGCTTGCAAAACCAGAATTGAATTCGTTTCCCAAAAAACCTTGGGCCTTGCGCGACGAGAGATTTTGCTATAGTCATGGTCTTCAGCTAAGGAAAACGTTCGGAGGCTAAGAGCGGCCTCGTTAATCACTGCCCCGCTAATTAGGGTCTGGAACTCAGGGAAGGTTTATTAGGGAAGTTGCTGTGGCATCAAGGAAAAGTAAGCAAAAGAAAAAGGGAAAAGCAAATCGAGCTGACCTTGCCAAGCGACAGAACCCGCGTCTGGACAAACGACTTGACCCCGCGGCCGCAGCCGTGATGAAATCGCTTGAGATTCGTCCTGTCGTCGGGCCTTCGGAACTTGTTGAGGATGCAGCCGTCTTCAACCGAGAGATGCGGTTGAGTCTTGCAGGGGAACTTCAAGTCGGAGCAGCCAAGGTAATCGAATCGCTCGAACTAACCTCTTTGGGCCAATTCGAAGAGGCCGTTGCCAAACTAAAGGACATTGCCAGGAGCAGCCCTTTTTCCGATTGGCGATTGTTCGTTCGCGGTTTGCATGCGTTCTATGCAGACGATATTGAGACGGCTCGCCAGAATTGGAGCAAGTTGGACGTTACCCGTCGACCAGCACGGATTGCATCGACTCTGCTGCTTGCTGAAACCGGCCAGCCACTGAGTGACAACATTTCCTCAGCTCATAAGGATCTCCTGGAGCACGCTCAAACGTTGAGGCTCCGAAAAAACCTAGTGATGGCAGCCGAAGCGATCGCAAAAGTTAAGCATCGCGATCCTGAAGTGACTTTCTCGGTTTCGCAATCTGCGATGCTTTTGAATCTCATTACCTCATTTCGAAAGTTGGATCCCGAGTTCGTTTCTCGAGTCGGACAAGCTTGCGTTGGCCTTTCGATAAAGCAAGGCGACATGGAAGTTTTTGATCGATTGAAAAGGCTGGTGCCAGGCCCACCTGACGATCCGAACTGGCATCGAACGAAATCGATCTATATGCTCAATTTCGAAGACTCATTGGAGCTCATGAAGAAAGCGTCCTGGGCCATCCGAAGTCGATTATAACAGAGTGAATTCTTTGCTTGGTAAAGCGATTCAATGCTACCCGACTTATCGGTTGGGGCATGAGAAACTTATCGCTTCATTAAAGAAAGAATATGAGTGGAACGACCGTTCTCGGGATGGCACTAAGGAACAAGGAGCGCGACTCGAAAAAGAAATCCTGTCGGCAAAGGAAGCGATGGTTCGAGCACTGCCCGACGAGGTTGAAACATCGCTCGAGCTTATCGACATCTACCTCGACGAAGATGAATTGGAAAAAGCAAATGCGCTGGTCAAGAATCTGAGTGGCCAACGCTTAGTGGACCCGCTCGCAAAGGCGTTGCCTTGGAAGCTCAAACTGAAAGAGGCGATGCGACTCAGTCGTCGCAAAGCGGACTTGGCATTGGCCAACAAGGCGTTGGACGACGCCGAAATACTTTGGCCCATCTGGCTGAATAAAAATTGGCTACCCTTTCTCAAAGCTGGGTTAGCGCTGCGCGGTGGCGATCAAGCGAGTTTTGAAAAACTAACTGCCGAAGCCAAAAAGAATCAACAGACGAGTGTTTTGGTCGGCGATTTGATGACGTTCGCTGCCTTGCAAGAGATGAACATTCCTGGTCCAGACTTAAAAGTATTTCGGGTTAGAGTTGAGCCTAAGCTTGAAAAAGCAGATGAACTGGAGCTGTCGGATCTGTTTTCGATTGGGTCGTTCTTTTGGGATTTAACACGGACGGGACTTAGACACAAAGGCTACCGAATGCAATCGAGCAAGGCGGGAAAGGCATTCGTTAGCAAACTAAAAACCTTTAATAAAGATGACATCACTCCGGTTCAGATAGACGCATTTTCATGGGGAGCTATCCACAAGTTTTGGCCTTCGGGCAATGATCCATTGCCGAGTCCAGAGTTCCTGCGACGCGCTCTGAAAGAACCGCGCCTGGCAGCAGCCATCTTGGGTTGGATACTCGGCCCGTCGTGGTTTCCGAGGCATCGCATCACAGACTACGCGCCGCTCATGATAATGGCGAAAGAGGCCGCTCGGACCGAAAAGGACGCGTTCTACCGATATCAATTCGACAAAGTCTCCGACGGTTTCAACGCCATGTTCCAAGAGTTGAAGGCGGAGGAGGAGCGTCGTAAGTCCTATGGCTCTAAGTATGATGATGATAATGAACGCCGTCGATATGATTTATGCCCCTTCGGTCCCCAGCGCGCACGTTGCACAGCAGCTTCGGCCGTTGTACCTTTGGCGAAATGCAACACTGCGTTGCGCCGAAGTCCGAATCGCAACTTGATAACCATTGAAAGTGGCTCGGTCGCCCCGATCGAGAAACGACGGCGTAGACCGCCGTACCACACTGATTGCCAACCCCAATTCCTAAATTGGATACGGCACTAGTGATTTTTAGTCAACTTGTCCAACGAGAACGATATAAATGGAAAATCAGCAATCAACGATCATCGGTATCGACTTAGGAACGACCAACAGCCTGGTGGCCGTCTATCGAGACGGCAAAGTGCATGTCATCGAAGAGGACGGTTCATCCATCCTCCCCTCGGTCGTAGGTATGACCCTAGACGGTAAATTGATTGTTGGAAATGCAGCCAAGAACCAGTTGGCCGCGTTTCCGGACCGAACTGTATCCTCGGTAAAGCGGCGAATGGGGCAAGCCGTTAAGGTCAAGATGGCAGATCAGGAGTTTTCTCCGCAAGAAATCAGCGCGGTGATTCTCCGTCGCTTGAAGCAACGGGCTGAGACGTTTCTCGGGACCACTGTCACGCGGGCAGTCATCACGGTCCCCGCATTCTTTGACGAGAATCAACGTCAAGCGACTCGCGAAGCGGGACAGCTCGCCGGTTTGACGGTTGAACGCATTATCAATGAACCCACCGCAGCCAGCTTGGTCTATCACTCGACCACAAGCGAGCGACGCCATCTGATCGTTTACGATTTGGGGGGTGGAACGTTCGACGTCTCGATTGTACGAGTCGAAGACGGAGTTGTGGAGGTCCTGAGCAGCAAGGGAGACACACACTTAGGCGGCGATGATTTTGACGAATTGCTTAGCAAGCACATTGCCGGCATCTTTCTCGGTCAACACAACTTTGATTTGATGGCTCAGAGCACCACACGGTGGCGATTGATACAAGCGTGCGAGCGTGCCAAGTACGAACTGTCAGCCTCGAGCTCCGTCCGAATTTCCGAGGAGTTCATTGCGACCGTCGATGGCAGCCCCATCAATCTGGACATTGAGATCTCGCGACATGAATATGAGGACTTGATCGAAGCATTGGTAGAACGGACGATCATTTGTGTGGATGACGCTATTCGAGACTCAGGACTTAGTACGAGCCAGTTAGATGAATTGATTTTGGTCGGAGGTTCAACCCGAACACCGATGGTTCAACGAAGATTGCAGGAGGAATTTCAACGCGATCCAAAGTGGTCCGTAAACCCGGACTTGGCCGTTGCGTTAGGGGCGGCAACCCAAGCAGCGATGCAGGATGGACACTCGGTTGGCCCCGTCTTGATTGACGTCGCGACACACACCCTCGGGGTTTCTGCGTTGAAAGGCTCCTTTTATAGTTCGGAACTTGTTTTCGCACCGATCATTCGCCGAAACTCGCCGCTCCCTGCAATGTACGAAGATATCTTCCAAACCCTTTCTTCCGATCAACGAGTGGTGGAGGTTGACGTCTTTCAAGGTGAAAGTATGCAGCTCAGTCGCAACGTATCGATTGGACGATTTTTGCTCGAAGGACTCAATCAAACCGACGACTCCGATGGCGAAATTCTGGTTCGATTTGAGCTTACCCTGGACGGAACACTGACAGTGACCGCCGTCGAACGCAAGACCGGCATCAAGAAGATGTTGAAGATCGATAATGCACTTTCTCAAATGGGTGAGAGCGGCAGGAAGGCGACGGAAGAGCGATTGGAGGCTCTGTTTCAAGATTCCGACGGATTCAGCTCGACAATGGACGAAGTGGATACAGATGAGGACGAGGATGAAGCAGTTCGTCCACGAGATTCGGTCCAGTCCGACGATAACGAAACAATCGTTCGAATTGACGGCGGCGGTTCATTCGAACCGAAACCGAACGAGGTGGTCACTCGGGCCAATTCGGTGCGGAACACGGTTTCTGGTGACGACGCCGAAGACATCGATCGTTTGATCGGGTTGATCGAGAGTGCCCGGCAGCAGGGGGACGATGAAATGCTCGAAGGCTTAGAGGCCGAACTAGAGGATTTGCTGTTCTATCTAACATGACAAGCAGCCAACCCGTCGATCCGAAGTTTCCGTCTAAACGAGCAGTAGATCTTCAGCAAAACTTTGCATGTCCTGTCTGCCGCGCCCAGCAACCTGCACAACCGGAATGTCGTCGTTGCAGCGCGGACCTAGCCTTGTACATCAAGGCATTGCGGAGCGTTGAGCAGTCACGTCAACAACTTGAGAGTGCCAACGACCGAGGTGACACCCAACTTGCAGACCAGACGTCATCCTACCTGAGTTGGTTGACCAAAAATCTCCAGGTGCAAACCAACTGATTGTTGCCGGTCCAGCCCCCGCCCCAGACCGCGGATACCCCGTAAGAAAGTACTCCGCAGTGTCACTTTAGAGCTTGCGAGTTGCCCACTCGGGTGCAGGTTCAGGATTAGGAGCCAAATTCGTGAAGTCTGCAATCAGCTTATCCGATTTCTTATCGCGACGGTAAAGCTGCCCAGAACGTGAAAACAAAATCTTTCCTCTTTGGTCTCGGCCACACCAGTCTGAATCTGGCACGTCGTTTGAGTTAACTTGCAGAGGAGCTTCGCGTCGCGAAATCCGCAGTCCTGAAGCTGGAAAGTCTTCGAGAGTTGCACCGGGCACTCCTCTCAATGTCAGCGTTCTATTGTCTAAGAACCGACCGCCACCGCCATAGGTCGTCCCTTGCGGCCATAGAGCGAGGGCATGCATCCAAGGCGTTCGGCTAACTGCAGTCCAAGCATGCGTGAATTCAGTTCTCGCGCGCGATCCTTGCAAAACAAAATAGAGAAAGAGTTTTCCATCCGGGGAGATATCGCACTTGTCCTCGTAGATTCGACCTTTGAACCAAGCACCATTGGTAAATACATCGCGTGAAGTATCCCACTGAATGATGTGATACCATAGTGATGGTCCTCTTCGGATAATAACAGCGGTCGAATCGGATTTCGCGAATATTACGAACAACCTTACCATGACGATGAACAAAGTTTTCTTGTTATCT
>Ga0105049_10004391_pt1 | contig 16541 bp, 17 predicted proteins | sample MAT06_FD_78087 | JGI IMG/M metagenome (GOLD analysis project Ga0105049, IMG submission 78087) | Freshwater microbial communities from Lake Fryxell liftoff mats and glacier meltwater in Antarctica - MAT-06 | ecosystem: Environmental > Aquatic > Freshwater > Ice > Liftoff microbial mat | place... | reverse complement strand
ATATTCATACATCAAGAATAAAAATCGAGAAAGTGCTTGATATCACATGGGGTTAGCGCTGCAATAGATTTCCAATGCGGATTCTGGGTTTAAAGTGCTCCGCTAATATAGAATGTGAGTGCTTCTCAATGTTGTGAGTCTACTTGTTGTATCGTTTCGCAGCATTTTTTTGCACAATGTCCCTTCCCTTCCAAGATGGTTTATACACTAAGCCCGCTATCGGAACTAGTATGCAGTAAAACGGGAAAATGAGAGAGGTAAAAGCAAAAACAGATAAGTCTTGAGTTTTTTTGAAGAAAGGGGAAACTTTGGTATAGAGCGACCAATCAAAAAAAGACTTGATGCCTAAAACGAGCAGAAAGCTAAGTAGACTCTTGAGTCCCAGAGCTACAAATAGAGCGTGCAAGACAATTATCGCGTTCATTAGAAGCACTACAGTTCCAGCCGCCATGATCGACTTGTCTTTGAGGTTTGTGGCTTTAGAAGCCCATCTGATGCGTTGATTGAGGAATGATTTTACATCCTTTGTAGGTTTTGTCCAACCAATTGCAGCCGGATTTTTGAGATACGAAATAAGTTTTGGATTTGTCTTTTTCAACTTGATCAAAAGAAACATATCATCTCCCGAAGAAAGATGTTGGTTGCCATCGAAACCATTTACTTCCTTAAATATTTTTTTACTGAATGCGAGATTTGCTCCGTTGCACATAATGGCATCTTGATTCATTGCCGAGCCGCCAGTGGTCCCCATAATGGATAGGAATTCCACAACTTGCATTTTTTCGAAAAGGGTTGTTTCACCTTCCAACATTACCGGCATAATGGTGAGTGCCGATTCTGTATTACTCTCATGGTTTCCGAGTGCTTCAAGCCAATGATCGCCCACTCTGATATCCGCATCAAGCGTAACGATTACATCTCCGGTGGATTTTTCGATACCAAGAAGTATAGCTGCTTTTTTGCCTTGATTCAGTGAAAGGTATGTTGCCTTGATCAAAGGACTTTCTTTTTGCAAGGATTCAACAATCTTCCTGCTCTCATCTTCACTGTGGTCATCTACGGGAATGATCTCAAAGGGGTATGTAGTTTTTTGGTTTAGAAGTTGTCGCATGCACGCTTCAATATTGGAGCTTTCATTGCGGTAGGCTATAATGATTGAAAATTTTGGGACAATGCGCAGTCCGCCATACTGGGATGCAGGCATAGTGGTTAGCCATCCGTTTACAATGCGATTCATAAACGAAGCGTAAGTAATAATGGATAAAACCGATATGATTGTGAAAAGAATCATTTTATACCAATGTTACTTAATAAATGGTCCATCCTGCATTGCGCCTTGCAAGTCTGTTTTGGGTAATGCGCTGCAGCATGCCGTTGTGATTGATGTTTAGTCCAATGTAGTGGGACGAAATTGGACTTTTACATACATCCAAACGGTATTAATTGCAAACTTGACGGGAAAAGTACGCTATTTAGCGCGCAGGCGAGCGTTCGTAAGGACCAATTTCAAAAGTGTTTTCTTCTCAAAAATGAAGCCTATGATTCACGACATTTGAGGTCTCAATGGCAGCTAAGGAAAGAATCATAATGGGGATAGATCCCGGTACTACAATCATGGGTTATGCATTCATCAAGGTGGAGGGAAAGGCGATGTCGCTGATGTTAATGGGTGTTCTTCATTTGGAAAAACTGGGGGATCACGCGTTAAAACTCGAACGAATTTTTGAGCGCACTTCGCAGTTGATAGATGAATACCATCCCGATGAATTGGCTGTGGAAGCTCCATTCTTTGGCAAAAATGTGCAGAGTATGTTGAAGTTAGGCAGAGCGCAAGGTGTAGCTATAGCTGCTGCATTAAGCCGAAAAATTCCGATCACAGAATACGCTCCACGAAAAATCAAGCAGTCTATTACCGGAAAGGGGAGTGCAAGTAAAGAACAGGTTGCTGCTATGTTGCAGCGATTGCTTACGATTCCAGACAAGGACATGCCAGCTAAAATGGACGCAACAGATGGATTAGCCGCAGCAGTATGTCATTTCTATCAAACCTCCTCGGGACTCAATATTCCCAAAACAGCAGGAGGTTGGAAAGGGTTTTTACGCGAAAATCCAGATCGAATAAAGTGACACTGATTTAGGCTGTAATTCCTTCGTACAACTTTTCACGCTGCACACGAATATTTTTATCGCTGAGATAATCATCGTAAGTCATGCGTTTGTCGATGATACCACTTGGAGTAATTTCGATTATCCTATTCGCTACAGTGTGTGTAAACTCATGGTCATGTGAAGTGAACAGAGCCACATGTTTCCAATCTTTCATTGCATTGTTGAATGCCGTGATTGACTCGAGGTCGAGGTGATTGGTTGGTTCGTCGAGAATGAGACAATTGGCGCTAGCCAGCATCATTTTTGAGATCATGCATCTCACTTTTTCTCCTCCGCTGAGCACGTTACAAGGTTTCAACACTTCTTCACCGCTGAAAAGCATTTTGCCGAGGAAACCACGGATATAAGTTTCGTCTTTGTCTTTTGAATATTCTCTCAACCAATCAATGAGATTGTCGTTCGATTGAAAATAAGAAGCATTGTTATTTGGCAGATAAGCCTGTGTGATTGTGCTGCCCCATTCCACCGTTCCATTGTCGGCCGATTCATTGGCGGTAATGATTTCGAAGAACGCTGTGATAGCTGCATGATCCTTTGATAATATAGCAACCTTATCACCTTTAATCAGAGTAAAAGTGACATCGTTGAAAAGTAGTTGACCTTCAGAAGATGTTTTGCTGAGATTGTTTACACTTAGTATTTGATCACCGCAATCGCGATCAGGTCTAAAAATAATACCTGGGTACTTGCGTGTAGAAGGTCTGATATCGTCGAGGACAAGTTTTTCCAATAGTTTTTTGCGACTAGTAGCTTGCTTAGACTTCGATGCATTTGCACTAAATCTTTCTACAAATTCCTGAAGTTCTTTGCGTTTATCTTCTACCTTTTTGTTCTGATCAGCACGTTGTCTCAATGCGAGTTGACTGCTTTCATACCAAAAGGAATAATTGCCGGCAAAGAGCTGTATTTTTCCAAAATCGATATCTACCACGTGAGTACAAACCGCGTCGAGGAAGTGCCTATCGTGAGAAACAACGATAACTGTATTTTCAAAATCCCCCAAAAAATTCTCGAGCCAAGTGATAGTTTCAACATCAAGGTCGTTGGTCGGCTCATCAAGAAGTAGAATTTCCGGATTGCCAAATAAAGCTTGAGCAATGAGAACACGCACTTTTTCTTTACCGCTCAGGTCGCCCATGAGTGTTCCATGAATATCTTCCTTTACACCCAAACCACTTAGCATGTTGGCTGCTTCGCTTTCGGCATTCCAACCATCCATTTCTGCAAAAAGCGTTTCGAGTTCCGCTGCTCGTTCACCGTCTTTTTCAGTAAAATCTAGTTTGGCATAAATGGCGTCTTTAGCCTGCATGATGTCCCACAGTTTTTCATTTCCCATGAGTACAGTTTGGAGTACAGGAAAAGCATCAAATTCAAAGTGGTTTTGTTTGAGGACACTCATCCTTTCACCACTTCCAATGATCACATCTCCGGTACCCGGTTCAACGTCTCCAGAGAGGATTTTGAGAAATGTCGATTTTCCGGCACCATTGGCACCGATCACGCCATAGCAGTTGCCGGGAGTGAATTTTAGGTTGACTTCTTCAAATAAAGTTCGTTTGCCGTAGCGGAGGGATAAGTTTGAAACTGTAAGCACGCTTATTTTTTTTTGGGATGCAAAATTACGACTATTTTCATCACGTTTCCTAGGAATATCAGACACTTAGGCTACGAGATGCATTACTTCTCCTTCACTAGTTTATAAACGCAATACTATTGTTAAACTTTCGGTTGGTTTTTAGAGGTTCCCTCAAGACAATTCCAACTACAAAATCTGGGCTTAATAGTGCTTATTTGACGATGAAATTCCAGTTTCTGCCTTTTATGTGTTCATTTGGGCCCAATAAACCCAGAATCCGCATGGGAAATCTATTGCAGCGCTAACCACCTTTGATAGCAAGCACTTTCTCGATTTTTATTCTTGATGTATGAATATACACCCTCAAAAAAAGCTGGCGAGAGCACTTGCTCTCTTCGGGGTTTATACCAATTCATAGCGAATCCCAATGCGGATTCTGGGTTAAACCCGCATTGCGCATTGGAAGCTTCTTGAGGTTAATGCGCTGCGGGGTTCCCGAATCTACACGATGAAACAAAGTAATAGTTCCACCTATGAATTCCGATATCTCCATCGCGTGATTCGGGTTAAATTGAAATCTAAATGTGATAATAGATATTGTGAGAGGATCCTATTTGCCTCCAAATATTTAATGCAGCGCAGAAGCTATTTTATCTTTTTGAAACAATGTTTTGCCATGTTTATTCATTTGGGACATGGGCCACAAAAAGTTTTGGTATGGACCCAAGGGGTACTGACGTCGTTATTTTTTTTGGCCATATTTCTGATGCCATTGATTCTGGCACTTGTCAATCTTATTATATCCATACGTAACATCAAGCCTAAATTGAAATCGCGACGTCGATTCGGATATTTCGCATTGATTTGGCAAAGGTGTGCATCATTGGCGATGCTGTTTTACGTTCAGGAAATAGCCTACATCGCTATTGGATTAATAGCTTTACAGGCATAATAATACTCAAAACCATAAAATCATAGTAGATGTCAGAAAAGCTAGCTAGTGAGAAAATTGTATTCCGTTGGGTGTTTTTTTCATTTCTGACCATGGCTTTTTCGTTTGCAATTTTTATGGCAGCGTGCAAGAGTTCGAAACCTGTTGTCGCAGACTCAACTTTTATTGATCCGAACGCACCTTTTCAGTCGAATATTTCCGAGACGAGTACTTTTGAAATACTCGAAGGAAAGCCATTGTCTGAGGTCTATGGAGATGTAAGTTCTGTGAAAGTCGTGTACAACCTAAACAACAAACAACTGTATTACATCAACTCGAACAAATATGAAATGCATTATGATTTTTGCACTGCCGAACTGAGCTTTTCAGCTGGACTGCAGTGGTTCAACAACAACAATTACTCTTCTGTATTCTCCCAACAATTTGTTCTGGCGAATTTGAACTTTTTTAAAGGACAAAAGAAGTATATCCTAGAATTTACAAGTAGTTCAAAGTATAGCGTTGAACAAATAGAAACGGTGTACCGAAATATTTCGGGATCAACATTTTTTGGTGATCAGCTCGAAGTTCTTATAAATTCTGATCATTTGAGAACCCTCCCTATATCGACAGAGGGGTTGAAGACCATATTCCCTTCGGAGTTATATCGTGGGCAAGAATATCAACTTCTGTATGGAGGTATCTGTAGGGGCAGACTTCGCGTCATTGCCAATTTGGATAGTTTGTTTCATACGGTGGATCCACGAGATATTATTGTTTTTAAAGGGACTCCGGCAGTCATCCCACATTGTAAAGGAATGATAACCGATATGATTCAAACCCCACTTTCACACATTTCGATTTTAGGAAGAAGTAGAAAAATTCCCGCGGCTGCCGACCTCAATTTTATGCAGAGAGCAGATATTATGACTTTAGATGGAAAATGGGTTGAATTGACTGTTCAAAGTGAAGGCGTTGATTGCATTGAGGTAGGTGACATGGGAATTGAGCAGGTTGGTTTCACAGAGACAACAAAACTCGTTTATGATCTGGACGAACGAATGCTTCTGACTGCGGTGGATATTAGATTGAAGGAAAAATCTAAGTTTGGAAATAAGGCAGCGGCTTTTGGGGAATTGTATTTCTTGGCCACTCGAAGAAATTCAATGTTTAGCACACCGGAGGGATCGTTTTCGATTCCATTTTATTATTACGACCAGCACGTGCGCCAACCGGTTATTAAAAGTGCAATAGATAGTTTTCTCAATAATGGGTCAGTAAATCTAACAACTGTTGCAATAAAAGCGTCGTTGAAGAGAATTAGAAATCTGATTAGAGAGCAACCGATGAATGGCAATTTGATAGGAGAGGTAGAGGACATGATGAAAGCATGCGATTGCGGAGATCGATTTAGATTCCGAAGTAGTAGCAATGCTGAAGACGCGGAGGGATTCAGTGGTGCGGGATTGTACAGTAGTGCAACGGGAACAATCAATGATACATCAAGGACTGTTGCAGATGCAATTCGCGAAGTATGGGCGAGCACCTGGAATTTCGGGGCATACATGGAGAGGGAGTATTGGAAAATGGATCATCGTTCAACCCAAATGGGTATTCTTGTTCACCGTGGGTTTCCCGATGAAGATGTGAATGGGGTTGTCGTTTCAAGTCATTTGTACAGAACTAAATTTACCGGACATACTGTGAATCTCCAACTGGGAGATATTCCGGTAGTAGACCCTCCAGATAGTACTATTTGTGAGCAATACATTGCCACGCCGGCATGGCTTTTTAGCAATGAATCAAAGGATGTGAACCGAAGCTTTATCACATATTCTTCTCTCAAGCCAGAGAGTCCATTATTGACCGAGGAACAATCCTATAGGCTTTATATAGCCGTTGAACAAGTGAAAGAGCATTTCTATTACAAAACAGACTGGGGAAAAAGGTCGGAATATGCTCCGTTTTCGTTGGATATTGAGTTTAAGCTGGATAAAAACGGGAAATTGTACTTGAAGCAAGTCCGTCCCTATTGAGTTGTCCAGAGTGAATTGAACAATAGTAGGTTGAGCGGGTTGTAGCTTCACGTAAATTTGTGAATATGAAACCTCTTCTTATTATTGCCATTTTGGTCGCGATGTCAATTATCGTTTATGCCTTTCGAGGCGGAAAGAAACATCCGGTTACTTTGATTTCTGATGGAGAAATGTCTTTTCACGAGTTAAGTTTTGTATCTATAGATGGTGATAATGTGCAAATGGACCAGTACAAGGGAAAATATGTTCTTTGTGTGAATGTGGCATCCAAGTGCGGATACACTCCTCAGTATGAGAAACTTCAGCAATTGCAAGAGACTTACGCAGAAAAGTTGGTGATTATAGGCTTTCCATGTAATCAATTTCTTTTCCAGGAACCTGGCAATTCGACAGAAATCAAGGAGTTCTGCACAAAAAATTACGGGGTTACCTTCCCTTTGAGCGAAAAGGTTGATGTGAAGGGATCGGACCAACATCCCATTTATCAATGGCTCACAATTCAAAAATTGAATGGAGTGTCAAATGATGAGGTCAAATGGAACTTTCATAAATACTTAGTTTCTCCTGAAGGCAAGTGGATAAAGGGTTATGGAAGCAAAGTAGATCCTTTGAGTACTGAAATCACTTCTCTTTTGAAATAGAATATATGGCTTGGAAAGAACTTAACACACAAACCCAACTGGAGTCGATCAACTCCAGATCCTTCGAAATGCCTGTTCTTATAATGAAGCATAGTACTCGATGCTCCATAAGCAGCACTGCATTGAACAGAATGAATGCAGGTATGCCAGAATTCGCTGATCGGATGGATTTGTACTATTTGGATATCTTGTCTTACAGACCGCTTTCTAATGAGATAGCGGTTAAGTATAGTTTAGAGCATCAGTCGCCTCAAGTGCTCCTCATTCAAAACGGGGAGTGCATTTACTCCTCAACGCATTTGGCAATACGTCCTATCGAAATTTTGGAGCATATTCGCTAAATAATTCTACCACTCGTTTTTAAGTAATCTCATGAAGTTAATTTCTGTTCACTACGTTACAGTAGTTCTTGTTTTATTTTTTGTTTCATCATTGGTTTGTGCTCAACAATCTGTATCTGATCAAGATATGAAGACCTTGGCAAGGGCTATGGCTGGCGAATTCTCTAGTGAGCGCCAATCTGAAGAAGATTCGGCCTATTTCAATATTGTGCTTCGCATGAGGCCCATTTGGAAGAAGAGAAAGGACGGCAATTGGTTTTATGTGGAACAGTCGGTATTTAGTGCTCAGGAAAAGCCCTATCGTCAGCGGATATATCACTTGTATCGTCAAGATGACAGCACTGCAGTGAGCCAGGTATATGAATTGCCAAATCCTGAGAATTATGTGTTGGCTTGGAAAAATACCAAAATATTGGATGGACTTTCTATCGACTCGCTAAATAGTAGGCAAGGTTGTGCAATATATATCCGTAAGAAAGTGAAAGACATATTCGAAGGATCGACGCCAGAAAAGCACTGTTTGAGCAGTCTTCGCGGTGCGACATACGCAACTTCGGAAGTGGAGATATTGCCAAATCTAATTCGAAGTTGGGATCGAGGATGGGATGCGAGCGATAAACAGGTTTGGGGTGCCGAGAAAGGCCCTTATATTTTTGTGAAGTTGAAAAAATTGAAATAGTTGATATATCAATTATCTATTTCTCAGAAAGAATGCTTCTAACTTTTTTCTTATAATCCCAGAATCCGCATTGGGATTCTCTATGAAGTGCTAAACCCCAAAGAGAGCAAGTGCTCTCGCAAAAGTTTTAGACCGTTTATCCCGCATTACGCATTAGGGCAATTTTTGTAGAATGCGCGCGGGATTCTCAAATCTAAGCAATAGAATACTGCATTCATCGGCAAAATTAGGGTGCAATTTTTCTAGCGCTTGATTTGGGTTTATATATCTGTAATCTCGGCTCAGCCGAGACAACAGCTACTTTGACGGCATTTACCACTTCGTGCATGCGAGATGCTGCAGCGCATTGCCCCAAAAAAACTTCCAATGCGCAATGCAGCATGGACTATTTATTGTGCAGAATTGGTATTATCCCGAATCACGCTGTGGGGATATCGGAATTCATAGGTCGAACTATTACATTGCTCCATCGTGTATATTCGAGAATCCCGCAGCGCATTAACCTAAAGACACTTCCAATGCGCAATGCGGGATTATTTGATGGTGCATATTCATACATCAAGAATAAAAATCGAGAAAGTGCTTGATAGCAAAGGGGGTTAGCGCTGCAATAGATTTCCAAGGCGGATTCTGGGATAATGTGAGAGTATTTTTCTGAATATGAAAAAGCCGCAAAAGAACATTGGCGGCTTTTTATTGAAAAATATTTTTTTATGATCTTATACCAATTCTGCTTGTTAAATAGTCCAAACTATTTTATAAGCATGAAGTGGTAAATGCTGTCAAAGTAGCTGTTGCAGTCCAATGGAGTGAATCGGACTTTAACATAAATCCAAACGGTATTAGTGGGAAACTACAAACCTTTTGGAGGAGTTCATATTTTCTCCTACGAGTTGCATTACATATATTCCTGAAGGAAGATCTGAAACGTTTAACGTAAATCTTTCCATACCCGCTTTTAGGCTCTGCACCGCTTTTTTCACTAGGGCTCCTTGTCCATCGAAAATAAGAATGTCTGCCGATGTTCTATTTGGATTGGCATAGTTCACATTTACGAAATCGTTGGCAGGATTGGGAAATACGTTAAAGCTACCTTCAATTTTTTGTACATCTGCTACTTGAAGACTTGGATCAATCACGATGTCCTCGTCACCAGGAAGATAAAATGTGTAGGAGAAAAACACTATCATCATTTCATCGGTAGTAGACTCTCCAACCCACACATCTTCGGGAGGAGAGTTGGGATTGTGGGGATTGCTTTCAGTATTGTCGTAAAAGGCTTCAGCTTTGAGAACAGTACCAGCCGGAAGGGTTTGTAATTGAGGAAACCTGTATGACATCTGCCAATGGAAATCCCACTGTGGAATGGATACAATCGGAATAGTCTCCTCGTCGGTTGTTTCTCCCCAACAAATGATGGATTGGCCTATGAGGTGCATGTGTGGCAAAATGGAGAACCCGGTAAGGGCAATTGGTACGGTGTATTCCTGATGGAATGTAGCTGTTTCATTTGCCGGGATGTACAGAAAAGGTTCCTGAAGCACCGGAGGGAAATGGTATAATACCGGACTCATATATACAGGTCTTACAAATTGAGAAGTACTGAAATGAAAGTTCACTAAAGTTTCATCGGTTTGTCCGTCGCTGCCTTCAGGATAATGAATTTCTACTACAATGTCGCTGCCTGCTTCTATTAAGGCTCCAAAGCCCAAAGGAAGTTCCATGAACTCACTGCCTGGAACCCATCCACCGAGAAGCACAGTTTCCTGGTTGTTCATGGCTGTTCCGAATGATGTAAAGCCCGGTCCCGGATCTGCGGCATCGAGAGCAGCAGATGAATTTGTAGGGTCATAATAAACAAGCACATGGTGCACTATTTCGGGATTTCCAGGAATAACCTCCATCATATCGATGTATTTATCTTGTGTTAGTCCACTTGGTATCACAAAGGACCGATAAACATCTTGATTTGCTGCATTAGAAGTGTAAAGTGGAATCTGAGAAGTAAGATCAATAGACGGCAGTTGTGAGCCTGATTGGAATACCGGAGGCACCGGATCATTGGCTTCATTTCCGTGGGGAGCATCTAACGCTATCCAATCCAAGATGGCGGACTTTTCATCCGCGTTTAATACGTTTTCATAAGCAAAGTGCCTATATTCTGGGTCTGCAGGCCAAGGTGGCATGATTCCTTCGGTTACGGCTGCTTCAATTTCAAATCTCCAGTCGTATGCGTTGTCATAAGACATGATTGGAAAAGGACCAAGGCCGCCTTCGTGGTGACATCGGCTACAATGATTGAACATGAGCTCGCCAACGTTATCGCTCCAAGTATTTTGGCTGAATAACATTCCAGCAGAAAACATTACAAATAGAATGAGTAGACTTTTTTTCATGCGCTTAGAATTGAAATTTTACACCCTTGGAAGAAGTACGTAAATATAAAGAAAATGGTCACGTAAATCCTTGGACTCAAAACAAACATTTTGGTTTAGTACAGCCAATAAAAATTATAAATAATTCGACGATAAGCTTACATACAACTATCAATCACATTTGAAATCAGTTCTGTTTTACTGATCCCCACCACTTCTGCTTGTTGCGGAATAATGCTCACCTCTGAGAATCCGGGAACTGTGTTTACTTCAACTACAAAAACCTCCTCGCCTCGGATGATGTAGTCGATGCGGGCCATACCGCGGCAATCAAGTCTAGAAAAAATATCCTCGCTGGTTTCTTTAATACGTGAAGTTATTTTTTCGTCCAATCTGGCCGGGGTTACCTCTTTGGAGGCACCTTGATACTTGGCTTGAAAGTCGAAAAACTCGTTCTCAGAAATGATTTCTGTTGCGGGGAGAGCATGAGGTTTGCCATTTTTTACAATAATTCCGCATGTGACCTCAGTTCCCTCAATAAACTCTTCGATAATTACTTGGCCATCTACAAACAGGGCTTTGTCTATCGCCAAATGGAGATCTTCACCGTTATTCACTCGCGAAGCACCAATGGAGGAGCCTCCGCAATTGGGCTTTACAAAACAAGGCAATCCAATACTTTGACAGATAAAACTAACCGAGTAAGCATCATTTTTTCTCAACATCATACTTTTCGCAACCTGAAATCCCATGGATCCAAGCACGCGTGTTGTCATCTTTTTGTTGAATGTGAGGGCCATATTCAGAGGATTGCCCGTTGTGTATGGAATGCCTAGCATATCGAAATATCCTTGCATTAAACCATTTTCTCCGGGGGTGCCATGTATCATCATAAACACCCCTTCGAATTGATGTTTGGTGTTGTTTAACGTTATTGAGAAATCATTTTTGTCTAAGGCCTCTTCTAAGCCATCTACAAGAGCAAACCATCTGTCTTTTTGAATCACTATTTGGGTAGGTTCGAATCTTTTTTTGTCAATATGGTTCATTACCATAAGAGCACTTCTCATAGAAATCACGGATTCGCCGCTATAACCGCCACATACCACTGCTATTTTTTTCATATCTAACTGTACAGCTTTTCAGGGCCTATTTGATTATTGAAATTTCTTCTGATTCGATAACAAATATGCAAGTATGAAAGCGATCTTGACTTTCTATTTGTCACATGTTTCAACATTACTTCGTTAACCACCGAATGGAATGTGGACCGTACTGAGGGTTACCCTCTTAATTCTCCTTCTCCATTGATGGTATGTTTCCTGCGATTCGATTTTCTTTGCTAACATTGCAAATCAAATAATAAAGCCATGAAATTGAGAATTCTCTTAGGACTTACAATCGTGTTTTCTGTTTCAACACTCAAAGCGCAGGACCATCCTTATAAGTTCACAGAAGTAAAATCTTTGGCCAAAGGTGAAACCGAAGATCAATGCAAGTCGGGGACATGCTGGAGTTTTGCTACCATCTCTTTTTTGGAATCAGAAATTCTCAGACTTGGGAAGGGCAATGTAGATTTAAGCGAGATGTACAATGTGCGAATGACTTATCCAAAGAAAGCTGCAGATTATATCCGCTATCAGGGAAAAAACCAATTTGGAGCGGGTAGTCTATCGCACGATGCTATAAATGTAATGGGTGAATATGGCTTGGTACCCGAAAGTGCATATACAGGACTTCAAACAGGGGTTACAGAGCACGACCACAATGGTTTGGATGCCCTTTTAGAATCGACGCTAAAGACTGCACTCGATAAAAAATTGGTACAAGAAAACCAGGAATGGAGAAAAGCAATAGAGGGGATCTTAGATGCTTATTTGGGCAGAGCTCCGAAGGAATTTGAATACAGCGGAAAAACATACACACCGGCAACTTTTCGTGACGCCATGGGTTTGAAAGCTTCGGATTATGTGAGTATCACGTCATTCTCTCACCATCCTTTCAATTCGAAGTTTGTACTCGAAGTACCTGATAATTTTTCACACGAGTCGTTTTACAATGTAACTATAGATGAGTTGGCAACAATAGCTGAATATGCTGTGAACAATGGATATTCTATCGTGTGGGACGCAGATGTATCTGAAAAGACATTTAGTTTCAAAAATGGAATGGCGATTTTACCTTCGGCTGATGTGAAAGCAGAGGATTACTTCAAGAAAGTGGTAACCGAACAAAAGGTAACCCAAGCCGAACGTCAAGATGCTTTTGAGACTTTGCGCACTACTGACGACCACTTAATGCACATCACGGGATTGGCGAAAGATCAGGATGGAACGAATTATTTCATCGTCAAGAATTCTTGGGGAAAGAACAACTCTTATGGAGGGTTTCAATATGTGTCGCGTGAGTATTTCCGTGGTAAAACCATTGCAATACTCTTGCATAAAGATGCAGTTCCGAAAGAAATTCGCCAAAACCTAGGATTTTAACCGCATCCCTTTTTGTGAATATCAGAAACCCGTTCAATCGAAATTCGCCGGAAGCGAAAACGAAGAAACAATACAGCATTGGTCGAAGCATCTGGCGCTTTTTGTGGAAATCAACTATGTGGTTTTTTATTATCACTATTTTCTGGGTGATTTTGTATCGATGGGTGAATCCGCCGATTACTTTTTTGCAAATACGTGAGTGGGCGAAATGTGATGAAGGTTGCGATTTTCACAAAGAATGGGTCAACATTGAAGATATTAGTATAAATATGCGACTTGCTGTTGTGGCATCAGAGGACAACAACTTTATGAAGCATGGAGGTGTTGATTGGGGTGCAGTTGAAAAGGCGGAAAAGTACAATGAGACCATAGGAAAGAAAAAAGGAAAGAAAAGAGGCGCGAGTACTATTTCGATGCAAACAGCTAAAAATGTTTTCCTATGGCCGGGGAGAAATTTTATAAGGAAGGGACTCGAAGTTTATTTCACTTATCTGATAGAATTTTTTTGGTCGAAGGATCGAATCATGGAGGTGTATCTCAATGTGATTGAAATGGGTCCGGCGAAGTTTGGTGTACAGGCCGCTGCGAACGATTATTTTAAAACGACAGCCGCAAAGTTGACTCGATCGGAAGCCGCTCTGATAGCAGGAGCTCTTCCAGATCCGAATAAATTTAATCCTGGGAAACCTTCGAAATATCTTTCAGGACGGAGAGATAAAATAATGAATTTGATGTCTCTGATTGGCAATTCTTACTTTGAAAGATACGGATCAGGTGTGTCATCAGATGTGCGTGAAAAGGAAGAGAAGAAGGTAAAAGAGAAGATTGAATCGCTCCCCGAAGCAGATGATCCAAAGGTGATCGAAGAAGAGGTAATTGAACTCATAGAAGAGCCGACAATTCCAGATCCTGAAGAAGAATTGAAGGAAACGGAAGAATTGCCTTTAGACACATTGAACAATTAGCACATTCTAAGAAACGCGATATGCTTTAGATCATTGGAAATAGCCCTTTGAACCCAGAATCCGCAATGGGATTCGCTATGAAGTGCTTAGCCGCAAAGATAGCAAGTGCTCTCGCAAGATTTTTATACCGTTTATCCCGCATTTCGCATTGGAAGCATCTAGAGGTTAATGCGCTGCGGGATTCTCGAATCTACACGATGGAACAAAGTAATAGTTCGAACTATGAATCCCGATATCTCCATCGCGGGATTAGGCCCGATAGAAGTTATACACCTTTGTCATAATTTCGAATTTATTCGAAACGTGAAAGAGGTTTTTAGAGGTTCTTGTGTTTAGCTCAATTAAGTGAAACGAAATTGGACTATTACATAAATCCAAACGGTATAAAATTTCAGCACGACAATAGAAAACTAGAAAAAGAATCCTCCTCGTATAACTGGGTTTTGATAGGGTGACCAAGGATCTTGAATTACATCGAACAAAACGGTTATGGCAAATGAGATTCCATCGCCACCCGTGCGGTAGCCACCACCTATCAAACCGATAGGGATCCACCGTCTAGAGGTTTCGTTAAACTCCCAAATTTCTCTATTGAGTAATTCGTACTCTGCATGTGCAAAGAAATTAGCGGCTATCAAGTAGCGCATAAAAACACCTCCGCCATAAATCGATGTGGATCCAAATATGTCATCGTAATAGATGTAATTAAGGCCAACACCAGGAATAAACCTTTCAGTTACCCTATAGCCAATCTGAGGTGCAACTTGCAGAAGAGTTATCGTTCAGAAAGAAACAGAGAAATTACCACCGAGCGATAGTTTTTCAGTCCAACTAGATTTCGGTTTGTTGGTTTTGTTTTTTTTATCTTCATCTGAGTAGTCGTCATCAGTTTTTTGCGACAATATATTGAATGACGCATAAAAGATGGCCATACTTAGCAAGAAAAACCTTCTCATATCAATACCAATTTGGTTCGAAAGTTAGAACGAAATCATCGAACACTTATGGGTTGCACATTTTTAAAACTTTCGGTTGTGCATTCCAATAAATATTGCCCGGATGCTAGATTCAATTCTTTAAGCAAAACGGTATGATTGCCGGAGGAAAGTTTTTCGTTTATCCAAACTTTCACTTCCTGACCTTGCATATTTGTGATTCGAATCAGGACATTTTCGGATTTCAAAAGAGAGAAGCGAATCATGCTGGAGTCTGTTACTGGGTTAGGAAAAACTTCAACCGAAAATAGATCATCCTTGGCATCGAAAACAGAGGTATTGCCGAATCCAACGAATGTGATGGTGTTATTCCCTGAGTTCGGAATAGCAAGAGTGTCTATTTCCAAGGCGTAACAGATATCGGCAGGGGAGCTGAGTCCTGGCGCGGTAATAATTTCATCAATGGAAAACTCAGAGGAGAATTTCGTAATTCTTGTTGGGGTCCACGATGAAACGTAAAAGTTTCCCTCGCCGTCGTGATCAATACCATCGATGTTCGAAAGGGTAGTAGGAACCAAAAGGCTTACAGCATAGTCGCTCAGATCTATTGCCTTAATCTGTGCAGATGAACCCCATCCCACATAGACCAAGCGGTTATTTGCGCCGTCGTATGTAATACCGTTTGGTGTATTCACAGTGTTGTTTACAATGATAGTGGAACTCGGATTTTCAATGTCGGTTACATCAAGTTCATGAATTTTTTTTGCGCCGAAATCGGTCACCCAAATTCTCGAAGTGCCATCGCTTGCCATACCATTTAGAAATTGAGCGCCTGTTATTGTATAGTCCATTACTTCCGTACCGTCTGACAATTCATAGGCTTTGACATGTGATCCTACGATGGTAAAAAGTTTTCCATTCATTACTTCCATTCCATAATCTGATTCTGGGTCGGAACCAAAAAATGAGACTTCATCACCATTGCCATCTACTACAATCACAGAAGGGCCGTTTGAAGCCAGAAAGCGATTATTTGCAGCGTCATATTCAACAGCTTCAACAGAATTTAATGTTTGAGCAGTGCAAATAGAACAAAAGGCAAGAAAGGAGAGAAGTAATTGTGATTTCATAAAAATATATTTACCGCGAAGATGATAATTCTTTCTTCATTCCGGTGTATGGGAAATGTTTGAGAAGGACAAAATATGAGTTAAACAGGTTTTTTAGAAATTCCATTTGATCTTCCCTCGGGGTTCGTGAAGTTGGAAACCCAAGCAAGTTTTTAACCCAGAATCCGCATTGGGATTCGCTATGAAGTGCTAAACCCCACAGATAGCAAGTGCTCTCGCAAGATTTTTATTTGATGATGTATATTCATACATCAAGAATAAAAATCGAGAAAGT
>Ga0105049_10004390_pt1 | contig 16543 bp, 10 predicted proteins | sample MAT06_FD_78087 | JGI IMG/M metagenome (GOLD analysis project Ga0105049, IMG submission 78087) | Freshwater microbial communities from Lake Fryxell liftoff mats and glacier meltwater in Antarctica - MAT-06 | ecosystem: Environmental > Aquatic > Freshwater > Ice > Liftoff microbial mat | place... | reverse complement strand
TCCATTCTATATCAACAATAGATAGAGGATAAACCTCCATATAAACTTGCCCAGTGCATAGAAAATGCACATCAATAGCATTGGTGCGTCCTCGTAACACCTCCTGAAACAAATCAACATATAAAACGTATCAATAGGTCGTCTTTAAAACAAAGTGGTGAAATAAAACATGACCAGTCCCATTTACCCTCATTTAAGCCGGATTGATCTTCTTCTAGAAGATGCATATCGTCTTAGGGTAAATGATATTCCCACAAGTATCTTGCTAACCCAAGAAGCACTTGAGCTGAGCAAGGCCTTAAATGATCAAAAAGCCATAGGCAGGAGTATGGTGCAGTTGGCTCTGTTTCTTATGATCAATGGAGACTATGAGAAATCCATGAACATGTCGCTTGCCGCGCTCACCATATTCGATGCTCTTGGAGATGAGAAGGGTGTAGCAGACGCTAAGTACAATATTGCCGGGATATATTACAAAACAGACGACTACCATTTGGGGTTGAGCTATCTCATGAATTGCTTGGGCATATACAAGAAAATCCAGGACTATCACAACCAATCAAAAGTAGAAAAGTCGCTAGGCACTATCTACGAATATTTCGGCGATCGTAAAAATGCACTGAAGTCATATAAAAACGGAATAGCCGCAGCCAAAAAAGCGAATGACGAAAACGCTGAATCGAACTGCTATAATCCCCTTTCAGGAATTTTACTGAAAGAAAACAAACCGCTACAAGCCTTAAAAATCATTGAGCGGTCTATCGAAATGAAACAAAAGACGGGAGATCTGCGGGGCTTAGCGTTTGCACTATACGGAAGAGGCAAAGTGTACACATTCCAAAAAAAATACGATGATGCTGAAACAGACCTGCTGAAAGCGGTAGACATTCATATAGCTTCTGGTGAAAAACTAGGTCTTGGTATGGCCTATTATAAACTCGGTGTTCTCTATGCGGCTTGGGATAAAACCAAAAAAGCGAAGTCAATCCTAAAGCAAGGAATCGCTTTTAGCAAGATTCATGCTAATGCAATGATTAAATACAAGTGCAATAAACTCTTGTATCAGATCTATAAATCGGAGGGTAATCTGCGCTTATCGTTGGTCTACCTTGAAAAGTATCAGAAAGAAAAAGAGAGCGTCGTTAATACACAAACTCTACGTGTCATTCAGAACTATGAAGTCATCTCTCGTGTAAAGGAGTTTGAAAAAGATGCAGAGTCCCAAAAGGAAAGGGCCGAAATCCTCGAAAAAAAGAACCGTGCCGAAGAAGCTGCTCGAATCAAACAGGAGTTTCTTTCTACCATGAGTCACGAAATTCGCACTCCACTCAATGCTGTGATAACCATTAGTAGTTTGCTTCAGAATAATGAAGAAGACAGCGATAAAATGCTTTTGCATTCACTGCGGTTCTCAGCCAACAACCTGATGCGAATTGTGAACGACATCCTCGACTTCACAAAACTGGAGTCAGAACAAATGACGCTAGATCCAAGAGACGAAAACTTAGCTGGGCTTCTCTTCAATATTCGAAATACATATGCTGGTTTGGCAGAAGAAAAAGGTTTGCGTTTGCGCCTTTATCCCGACAAACATTTGGCATCGCTCTATCACTTCGATGACACCCGATTAACCCAAATTATGGGAAACCTCATTAGCAATGCCATCAAATTTACTGATGAGGGCGTTGTGTGTATTCATGCCAAAATTGAAAATTCTGGAAGTCAATCCGACACCATTCGATTCTCAGTTACGGATACAGGAGATGGCGTAGCGCTTGAAAACTTAGAATCCATATTTGAAAGTTTTTCGCAACCCAAATCTGTCACTACCCGAAGGCATGGAGGAACGGGTCTCGGATTGGCAATTGTTAAAAAACTAGTTTCACTATTTAACGGAGAAATCAAGGTTAAAAGCGAGCCGGGCCAAGGATGCGAATTTAGCTTTACCATCGAAGTCCAGCACTCCTCAAAAATTGGAAATGGTCTTCAAGATTCTGAAAAAAAAATCAAAATTAGAAGAGCTCTTATTGCAGAGGACAATATGGTAAATGCAATGGTTGTGGGTTACCTATTAAAGAGTTGGGACATTGCCTATGATCATGCAAATAATGGGGCCGAGGCTATTAACTTCGCTAGACTTAATTCGTACGACATCATTCTGATGGATATTCACATGCCAGAAATAAGTGGAAATGACGCCGCCAAGGAAATACGCTCCACTCGTGGTTTGAATCAGCACATTCCCATCTTCGCGCTTACGGCTGATATCACAGCGGATCAAGAAGTTGAATACCACAAAAACTTCAATGGATTTCTACTTAAACCTATAGAAATTGAAAGACTAAAAGATTGCCTCGCTGCTGTTTCCGAAAATATTCGTATTGTGGATGAATTATGAAAACCCTTTTAGCAAAAACGACTTGGATCCAAGTTCATTTCCATTTACAAGCACTACAACATTATGTCTTCCGGAATAGTGCTTTCGAGTAGTTAGGTCGGCCAAAGTATGTTTTCGTGTGAAGCTTACTATCGTTCTCGGTTCAAACTGGTTTTCGGTAATTTTGAAGATCTTTCGTTTCTGCTTTCCATCACTCTTCATAAAATCCACTCCGTATTCCACTCGGTACTTTTCTCTCCTATCGCCTCTATTTTCAAGTGAAAAAGACAACTCTATCTTTTCCCCGGCTAATACCTCCTTGGCATTCAACTTAAATGCAATCAGTGCGCATCTAACCTCTGTAGACATTCCAAATCTCCCGAGTACTTTTGGATCCGCATTCCGCAAAAGAGTTCGGCAACCGTGCTTCAATATCCAATCCGTCAATTCATTTTTTCCTTGCCATTTTCTAAGAATATGTATAACAACCTCTGGATTATCTTTTGCGATATCATTCAAATTGTTTGCTACACTTTTTCGAACAGAAAGTGATTCATCCGACTTTAGGTTTTCCAAAATGGGCAAAATAACTTTCGGGTTTTTCTTGAATTCAGACAGAGCCATTGCCCAAGGCAAACGAGGCCTGCATCCTTCACTTGAGAGTCTTCGTACCCTTGATTCCTTGTTCAACGACCACAACAACATGCGTTTCATTGTTTTCTCTGGATCTTTTACAATAAATGGCCGAATCGCAAATTCGCAGCTTGCAAATTGAGTGATAAACTCCATTGCATCCATAGAGATGTCCACATGATCCTGTCCGTACACTTCTACATAATCCGCAAAAAACATATATTCAAACATATCATTTTGAACACCTTGTTTTCTCAATCGTTGTATTGTGCTTTTGATAATCGGCACACTACTTTCATAGGTTCCGCCAATGTGCTTTCTTAATGCTACAGCAATTCGCCGCATCCTTTGTTTCAACTCCATTTCCTGCCATTCCTTGTCTATTACAAATGAAACAAAGTCTTTATCGCTAAACTTTCCAATTTCAGGACTCAGCGCATCTGCCAGTCCCTGAATAAACTTCCTATTATACCTATTCTTAAGTGGTTCGGCCATAGACAAAAATTAGTACACGAAAATAGGACAAGATAAACTTCTCGACTTCTTTGACATCAAAGACTGTTCAAAAATCAGATCTTTGTCTCGCTCATTTTACATTTCCTATCTTTACTTTCAAATTCGCGCATTATGATGTCATTCCGTGCAATTATTGTCATTGCATTCCTATTTCCTTTGCTATCCACCGCTCAATCTGAAGAAGGTTGGCCACATCAACTTACACAAGAGGAAATTCAAAACGCTATCGACAATCCCGCTTCATCGACGGGAGAGCGGGGTATCACGACCCCACCTGTTTTCAGCAATAAGAGAACAATGGCAGAATGGGAGGAGGTGCAGGCGCTTGTAGTCACTTGGATGGGATACAATAGTATTTTGAAAAAGATCGTTGCCGCGTCCAAACTAGAGTGTGAAGTAATCATACTCACCGAAAATGTAGCAACCACCACCACCTATCTCACCTCAAATAACGCTGGCGGCCCTCCATTAAATCTGGTTAATATCACCCTCATCCAGGTAAACTTAGACTCAGTATGGGAGCGCGACTTCGGTGCAAATACGGTCTACGGGGATGAAGTAGATGATCTGTATTTGGTCGACTGGATATACAATAGGCCCCGATTTGCTGACGATGTTACACCTGACGTAATAGGCAATGCCTTAGGCCTTCCCGTTTACAGCAACACGCAAGCACCAAACAACCTTATGAACACAGGTGGTAATTTTATGTCGGATGGCTTCGGAACGGCATTCGCATCTGAGTTAATACTTGAAGAAAATCAAGGTGGTAGCGCCGGATGGACCAATTATCCCAATCACACAGAGGCCGAAATAGATGCAATAATGAATAATTATATGGGAATCGACACCTATATAAAAATGCCTGTGCTGCCCTTCGACGGTATTCATCACATCGACATGCACATGAAACTATTGGACGAGGAAACGATCATTGTTTCCAAATACCCGACGGGAGTAGCAGATGGTCCGCAGATTGAAGCGAACATTAATTATGTGCTCAACAATTTTACAACTAAGTGGGGTACTCCATTTAAAATTATTGATGTCCCTGCGCCACCTCAGCCAAGTACTGGAACTTACCCCAATGCTGGAGGCGACTATCTTACTTATGCCAATGCCGTTTTTGTGAATAAAACCGTTCTTCTACCCACTTACTATACACAATACGACACCACAGCAATAAGAATCTATCAGCAGGCATTACCGGGCTATAACATTGTGGGAATCGATTGTGATAACTCCGGAGCCAACATTATTGCCGCCGGTGGAGCCATACATTGTATCACGCACACTGTGGGTGTAGAAGATCCTTTGCTTATAAGTTTTCAGGGTATTGCTGATTCCAATAACGAGCTAATTTCACATCCACTTCAGGCCTACATAAACCATCGGACAGGAATTAATTCGGCCACTCTTTATTACAAAACATCCCTTGGCGGCACATATACAGCTCTTGCCATGAATTCGATTGGCGGCAACAACTGGGAGGCCTTTATACCGCCTCAGTCGTTTGGAGCCACGGTATACTATTATGTTGAGGCAGAAGCAGCGAGTGGTAAGGTTCAAAGAAGACCAATTGTAGCACCTGCGGGCTACAAAACTTTCAGGGTAATAAATGAAGTTTTTGGCTGCACAAACCCAACCGCGTGCAACTACAATGTGCTTGCAACTTATGAGGATGGTTCATGCATACTGCCGGATGGTTGCACGGATTCTTCGGCTTGCAACTTCGATCCCGCCGCTATTTGCGATGATGGCTCATGTCAGTCGGGCGCAATCTATACATTACATATAACCACGGATTGTTGGGGAGAAGAAACCAGTTGGAACATTGCCAATGGGGGTGGAACGATTTTGTATTCGCAGCCTTCAAACTCGCTCGGAGATCAGGCAACTTACATCTGGGATGTTTGCCTAAATAGCGGATGCTACAACTTCAATATTTTCGATGTTTATGGAGATGGAGTTGGGGGATCGCAATGGGGAAGTTGCAATGTAGACGGAGACTATTACATTACTGATGGCTATGGCAACGTATTGGTTGACATGGTTCTTGCTGACTTTGGTTCTTCGGAAACCCACAATTTCTGTGTACCTATAGTTGTTTCTGGTTGTAACGATCTTTCTGCCTGCAACTATAATATTGAAGCCACCATAAATAATGGTTCATGCACATATCCGGGTTGCATTGATAATGCTGCCTGCAATTACGATGCAGATGCAGGATGTAGCAGTAATACTTGCGAATATCAGTCCTGCTTAGGTTGCACAGATCCACAAGCCTGCAACTTCGATTTAAGCGCCACTTTAGATGACAATAGCTGCACGTATCCCGGCTGCACAGATCAATTGGCGTGCAATTATTCTCCAAATGCGGGATGTGACAATGGAGCATGCGAGTATGTTTCATGTGCTTGCGCCGGTGACTTAAATTCAGACAACTTGGTAAACACTACTGACCTGCTGCTTTTTCTCTCGCTGCTCGGCTGCACGGACTACTGCGCTGCGGATTTCAATCAAGATGGAATTTCAAATACTACTGATTTGCTCTTGTTTCTTGCTTACTACGGTAATATTTGTAACTAAGCCTCATTATCCCAGAATCCGCATTGGAAATCTATTGCAGCGCGAACCCCAATGCGGATTTTGGGTTTATTTACAAATGAAAACCTACAGACTCATCCACAGAAATAGTCTAGCTTATAAGAATTACAGTGCCAAAAAAAATAAAAGCGGAGACCAAAAAATCTCCGCTTTCCTGCAGTGCGCCCACCTGGGCTCGAACCAGGGACCCACAGATTATGAGTCTGTTGCTCTAACCAACTGAGCTATAGGCGCGCTAAATGGGGCCGCAAAAGTAAGGCTATCATTGGATTTTCCAAATACAGATAAGCATTGTACCTTCGCGGCTTAAACTATTCTCTCATGAAACTAGCATCAGCTCTCACACTTTTACTGATTTTGACCCATGTAACATATTGGTCTCAAAGCGAAGAAAAAATTCGCGAATCCCTATCAACTAGCCCTATTATATCCGTTCAACGGGCCAATGAGCAGTTTGGAACTGAAGTAAAATACGTTTACAAATGGGATATAACTGCAGATCACAGGGCATATGAAAAAGATCTGTCGGACTTCTTCAAGACCAAATATGCATTGAAATCTAGAAGCATCTCCGGTATTCATACCGCCACAGGGGTGATTGTTCAAGAATGGTCTTCTGACAGTCTTTCCATTTTCTGGAAAGTGGATAATCCAGGCGAGAAGACCACCCTCATACTGGCCGTTGAACCTACTAAACCCGGCGATTCAACCGCTGTTAATGGCGTGGAAGCAAGCATCAACCAACAGATCAAAGACTTCTATCATCGATATTACGCTGAAATCATTGAAACCATGTCGAAGGAAGCAATGGTGCAACAAAAAGATGTAACGAAGGCACAATCAGCCATTTCACGGGTCGAAAAAAACTTAGAGTCAGGAACGAACGCAGTAACCAAGCAGCGCGCGGCAATTGACAAGGTTGAGGCCATCCGCAGAGGTTTGGAAGATAAAAAAGAATTGCGACAACGAGATTTAGAAAAAAAGGAAGTAGAAAAAGCAGAGCTAGAACAAAAAGAACAGATGATTGCGGCTGAGCTCTCAGGTAAACAAGTAGAATACAACGAGCTAAATCGTCAGGGAAACCTCGACACCAAAGAGGCGCAGCGCGCAATGAAGGATTTGGAAAAAATTAAGTCTCGTCAGACCAAGTCTAAGTCTGAGATCACTAAAAAATCGTCGTCCATTTACAAATCTAAAGAGGGCATTTCCAAGATATCCAATAGTATTCAGATGGTAGAAGACAAGAAAAAAGATCATCAACGAATGGAAAGTGATAGGATATTAAAATTAGATACTTTGAAATCTGATATTGATAAGGCAAAGAAAAAGTTGGAGGATGAGACCCTTGAAATGAATCAAGCCAATATCCGCCTAGATCGCATTAAAAGCGGCTACGCTGCATATAGCGCCAACCCAAATTGATTTGCTCGGTGTGTTTGTGTGTTCATGCCGTAGAACCAGAGGAAGCCTCTACGGCCCTGTTCTCTGTTGTTGATGCTTATGAATTTTGAATCTTCCTTTTAATGGCTCAGATTTGGGGCTACTTTTGCGCCGCTTTTCAAGAAATAAATACTGGCTTCGTAGTTCAATGGATAGAATAGAAGTTTCCTAAACTTTTGATATGGGTTCGATTCCCGTCGAGGCTACAAAACGGGATATTTCAGATAAATTATCTGGTATCCCGTTTTGCTTTTCCTTAACTGAAAAGACTTTTTAGGGGAGCCTCTAAAAATCTCTTTCACCTTTCGGCCAAATTCAAAATAATAGTACATTCTGATAAATTCATTCGGGCCCAATCCCGCATGTTAATACCGTTTATGTATCAGCAATAGTCCAATCTTGTTTCACTTCATTGGCCTATTACAAATCCCTAAATGGCACTATAGGGGGCCCTTTATTTCTACGGGTTCTTTAGAGGTGAAGATGGGTCTTCCATTCAAGGCGTTTACCAGTGTAAAAACCGCCAAGGCGCTGTAGAGTAAAACTGCAGCTATGGTGGCTTTTGTATTCTACAAAAGGTAGCACGATACAAGAGGTAAAACCTGCAGGGCGTGCATTCCAACGAAATGGGCTACTCGTGCATCTCCAAATTTTGTGCTCCAGTTAACTATAGGTAAACCCTTACTCCCATCAGGACCTCCTACGGTATGCGACATTCGTGAGCCCATCAAAAATCCCTCAAATGCAAACGCCACAAACAAGAGAATTCCAAAGCGTATGGCCCAAATGTAATATTGTGGCAAATCTGGGAAATCATGCTTGAAGAATAAGAAGCCGATGTATGTGGTATAGATCGTCACCAGAGTAATGGCCAATGCCATCACCGAAAACATGAAGCCGTGAAAAGGTGTACTTGTGTTGAAGTGCGACAACTGTCCTCTTGAAGCCTGCACGGTAATATACACAATCTCAAAGCCAAGCAATACTATAGTTGTCCAATTATACAACCTCACACTGAACGAAGGCAAATAACTGCAGTACCAAGCCATTGCCCCTACAAACAAAAAAGTGGAAAGGGCAAACTTGAATGGCTTATACCATGCATTCACATTGCTCACCTGAACAGAAGTCGTTCTTGCCAAAACCAAGAAAACTAAAGCCGTTACAAGGCATAATAAACCAAAATAAAACAGCGCTTCATTCCGAGTTTTGAGTTGCAAGACAAATTCTAACATGATCGCAAGATTGCTTGAGGTTCAGGCGCTGCAAAAAAATCAAACCTTTTGGAAATAGAAAACGCATCTGGGTTCAACTGTAGTTTTCTATGAATGAACCGCACAGATTACTACCTGAAATTCTTCGCTCTAACAAACGACAGCAAAGACCTGCCGAAAAACTACTGTTCGTCGCTAAAGTCCTCTCTGTCTATTCTGATTCCCATTCCCCAACCATCTAGGGCACAGTCATAGATATACCCGAGCTCACACATCTCTCTAGCCCATCCCAGCACATCCACTTGGGCCACACTCATTTCTGTTGTGCTTCCTTGAATACCCGTAATGTTAGGTTCAGTCTTCATCTCAAATGTATCCGCAGAATACCCCCTTCGGTTCAACTCTTTTACCAAAGCAATGGCCTTAATAAGGGAATTGGTCAGAAAATAAAAGTCAATCCTTCGCGGAAGAAACGGATCTTCCCCTAGCATTTTGATATGTGTAACCGGAAACTGCGACAAAAATTCTTGTCCAAAAAGGCTGTCATCAAGATCTTGTTCACTCACATAAGGATGTGGATCGGCGGAAATACCTTCAAATTTAATTAAGCTCATGTGTATAGGAGATTATAGTTTTGATGTGCGCTTCTATTGAAATATTCTTTCAATTAGGATCGCTAAACTATCGGTTGACTTGAGAGTGCGTATCCAAACTACAAGATTTGGAATAATTCGTCGAAACTGAGATCCAGAAGGACTTTCAGGAGTCCAAACCTAAAACTAGAGCTGACTTTTGCCCAAGCACGGTGTTCCGACTAATTCGCCCTGAATAACTATTCCACAATTTTGACTACAACTTTTCCAAAGGCCTTGCCTTCACCCAACTTCCGAAACGCCGCAGACGCTTCGGAGAGACTGTAGACACTGTCTAGGGTGGCCCTGACTTTCCCAGCACTCAAGTCGTTAAGAATATCTTCCAAATGTTTATTTCGTTGATGTATCAACATCTTCATTTTACGGCCCGTGATCATAGAAACCAATGGGCCCAAAAAAGCCACCTGCAAAATGGAACTCACCTTTCCTCCATTCATCACAAAACAACCACCCGGATTCAGCGCTCTGCTGTATGCAAAGACTGATTGATTTGCCACTACATCAATAATCCAATCATACTTCGCCTCGGTTTGGGTGTAATTGCACTTCCGAAAATCTATGACATGATCGGCACCCATCTTTTTGAGGGCATCTAATTTCTCCTCGCTATCTACACAAGTCACTTCCAAACCCTCCCGTTTTGCGTACTGAAGTGCAAAGGTTCCAACACCACCCCCGGCGCCATTAATCAATAGCTGTTTTCCTTTCCAACTAAAACCCATATCATACAACGACTGATAAGCAAGAACTGCAGCCTGAGGCACCGACGCGGCTTCTGCCCAACTCAATAACTTGGGTTTCAAATAAAACGACTTTTCATCTGCACAAACAAATTCCGCAAAACCACCCCACACATGCGAAATATCTCCAACAACTTCATCGCCCACTTTCAAAGAAGTTACGCCTCGGCCCACCTCTTCCACAACGCCGGCAACGTCAGCACCTAAAACTTTCTGTTTTGGCTTGAACAAACCAAATAAGAGTCTGAACAACAACGGTCTTCCAACAAGTTGATCCCAGTCCCAAGAATTCAAAGCGCACGCATGAACCCTAATCCTCACTTCATTGCTCTTTAATAGAGGCACAGGAGTTTCAATTATGGATAATACATCAGGCTTGCCATATTTGGTTCGATATAGAGTTTTCATCTCAGAATATTTGAATAATACCCATTAACATCTTTCATGGACGTATAATCTAAGGGCCCTTTAAAAGCGCAATACGAGGTCACTCTTTGGTGAGCCAGTTATGCAAAATTTTGCTCAGGATCGGCAAGAGAACAAACACCATCAGTGGAACTAAAATTAACGTCAACACGAGCGTCCGCATAAATACGGGAAGAGCGCTAATCTGCTCTCCCAACAAATAAAACAAAACGGTAACTGATGGATAAATGGCCAACCAAATCATGATGGCTGTTTTGTACCTCGCCGATCTCTTCACTTTCCTTTTTTATTTTTTTTGCAAATATTACTAATTCTGCCTATTAAACTCAGAATCCGCATCGGAAATCTGTTGCAGCGCTAACCTCCTTTGATATCAAGCACTTTCTCGGTTTCAATTCTGGATGTTTGAATATACACCCTCAAATAATCCCGCATTGCGCATTGGAAGTGTCTTGAGGATAATGCGCTGCGGGATTCTCGAATCTACACGATGGAGCAAAGTAATAGTTCGACCGATGAATTCCGATATCTCCATCGCGTGACTCGGAATAATACCAATTCTGCTTATTAAATAGTCCATGCTGCATTGAGCATTTGAAGTCTGTTTTGGGTAATCCGCTGCAGGATCTTGCATGCATCAAGTATTAAATGCCTTGAGAGTAATTGTTAAAGCCCAATGAAGTGAAACGGAGTTGGACCATTACAGATGCATAAACAATATATCCGGTAAAACTTGTATAATGAAAAAATTTCGCAGGTGCAAAACATCCTTTCATTCTTGCAAAATACCAAAAAAAATTGCCCGTAAAATGTCCTTCCGTTCTGCTTTCTGCGCAAGGCTGAGTGATGTCATACCAAATCCTTCAAATAGACAGCATACACATGCCACAAGTAACAATACCTTTGCCCTATGTTACGCAGTGCCTTGCTGATTCTCCTGCTCAGTTGGTCAACATACTCAACTGCCCAATCCTTTCGTGCTTCGGTTGTAGATATTAATGGTCGACCTATTCCGCTTGCCTACATAGCTTGGGACAGTTTGGAACTTAGTTCGTTTGCCAATGACTCCGGACACTTTGAGCTCCCTATGCCTCCGGATACGACTAAAACATTTTATGGGATAAACATCGCTTTTTCCGGCACTTCGGAATACTTTGAGATTGATGATCTTTTCAGCACATGGGTTTTTACAATGGATATTAGGGTAGAACTGGAGCAAGTAACGGTGTTTGACGATGCAAGTGGCTCCTACATTTCCAGACTGCATGCGGTAAAAACAGAAGTGATCAATCGCAATGAACTTCGCAAGGCCGCATGTTGCGATTTGGCTGGTTGCTTCGAAACACAAAGCACAGTTCAGCCTCAAACCACCAACATTCTTACGAATGCCAAAGAGCTCCGAATATTGGGTTTGAGTGGTGTATACAATCAGGTTTTGATTGATGGCCTACCTTTGGTACATGGTCTCTCTTATACTTATGGAATAAGCACCTTGCCGGGGAGTATGGTCGAAAACATTTGGGTTGTGAAAGGAGCAAACAGTGTTGTGCAGGGCTATGAAAGCATGGTTGGGCAGATAACGGTTTTTCCAAGAGAAGGACAAAAGGCCGAGCCCTTAACAGCAGATCTTCTGATTAACTCGTTTAACGAAAAACATTTGAATGCCGGCGTAGCGTGGAAAGATAGTTTATGGAACAATTATTTGGCTGTTCACGCTTCATTGCCAAGCGGTAGATTTGATCGCGATGAAGATGGATTTATGGATCTGCCCTTGCTTACGCGTTATTCATTCTACAATAAGTGGCGCTATCGCAATGAAAACGAAAATGGATGGAGCACATTTATCGGTGCCCGATTTACTGATGAAGCACGCATAGGCGGACAATCCGGCTTTGATGCCGAAACACAAGTTGGAAGTACAGACATATACGGACAGGTCGTTCGATTTGTACAACCTGAAATTTTTACAAAAACAGGATATCGATTCAATGCGAATACCAAAATAAGCATGCTGGCGAGCACACAGCAACACGATCAAAAATCGTGGTTCGGGGTTTTGAATTACAATGCCACTCAGTGGTACGGTTACGCTAATCTTCAATACGAACTCTTTTTTGGTTCATCAAAACAACATGACCTCAAAACAGGAGTAAGTTTTCGTCACCTTGAAATCAATGAAGATATTTCATTTACTTCCGACACTATACCAAGAAGTTTTGCCGGGCAATATTCGCGTTTGGAAAACATTCCCGGTGTTTTTGCAGAGACTGTATTCTCGCTCAAAAAAGACACCCTTACATTGATCGCCGGTGTCCGTGCTGATGATCACAATTCATTTGGCACGCGAATTACCCCGCGTCTGATGCTGCGGTTTTTGCCCTTTGCCGACACCGACGTTCGATTCTCGGTTGGAACCGGCTGGCGCACGGTTAGCCTATTTGCGGAGAATATCAACCTGCTCACCAGTGGACGCGACATTATCTTCTCTGAGAGTCTTCTTCCAGAAGAAGCGCTCAACATTGGATTTAACATTACCCAACGATTTAATATTGGAGAAACCGCTTTTACGGCAACGGCAGACCTATACCACACGAGTTTTCAAAATCAAGTTTTTCCCGATTATGACAGCCTACCAAACATTGCGGTTATTTCTAACTTCACGGGAACATCTATTTCAAATGGATTTCAGGCTGAACTCATGGCAGATATAAGCAGTATGATGGACCTGCGTATAGCATACAACTTTTTGGATGTCTATCGCCTGATCAATTCACAAAAGACATTACTCCCCTTCAATGCCCGCCACCGTTTGCTTGGGGTGATGAGCATACATTCGCCACAGCCTAGATGGCAATTTGATATAAATCTACATTGGCACGGCCCGCAAAGACTGCCTAACACTGACATGCTTATTGAAGAATATCGTCAGCCTACTCAATCGAAGCCCTTTACGCTTGTGAGCATTCAATACACTCACAGCTTCAATCGCATCGAATTTTTTGGTGGTTGCGAAAACGTATTTGATTTTCGTCAACTTCGTCCAATTGTTGGCTGGCAAACACCCTTCAGCCAGCAGTTTGACACTTCATTTGCATGGGGACCAACGAGGGGAAGAGAGCTCTATGTAGGGCTGAGGATGAGGATTTCTGAGGCGAACTAAGGGTTCAATGAAATCATGCCTTGAGCGTTGTGCAAGATAAACTCGACACTACTTTTTAAGCGCATCGATCTCTTCTTGAATCACCGAAAAAACAGGGTCATCTGAGGAAAGAAATTTATTGAAGTGAACCTTCGCTTGGTTGAAATGCTTTTCCGCTTCCGACTTATTCTTTTCAGAAGAGAGTCGTCCTAAAAAAAATTGAAGCGCTCCAGAAATCTCATCATTATCTTCATTGGCTAACACCTTGGTCAACAAAAATGTTTCGAGTTCTGCTTCCAGTTGGTACTGCGAATAAATCTCAATTAAATCGAAATAAGTGCTTGGCTCTTCGGGGGCAAGTTCCCAAAACCATTGGAGGGCAGACTCCACTTCTTCGCTTTGAGTTTCTACCGATAAATGCAAAATTCTCATTCGGTTAAAATGATTGCCCGGTTCAATCTCATCAGCCATTCTGAAGTGGCGCATGGCCCCATCGTTATCCTCCATTGCCCAAAGAATATCTCCTGTAAGTCTCGCCGCGTCCGATTTATAGACAGCTTCTGTATAAAGATCTAATGCTTTCTTGCAATAAGTAAGGGCAGAGGCAAAGTCTTCGAGAAGGTAATAGCAATATGCCAGATTGTAGTGTGCACTCGCGTATTCAGGATTCAACCTAATGGACTCAAGCAATCCCGGTTTCGCTTCTTCGAGTTGGTCATCTATTAAAAAAAGATACGCCAAGGAATAGTGCGACATATAATCTGCGCAGCCCCCTTTGACAGCAACCGTATATGCACTTTTAATGGTTTCGAGCATAGCATATTCCTCTTCCATTGCACTCGCTCCGTAACGCATGTGAACATCAAAATAATAGTCGGCCAATCCTTTATTAAGCAAACAATGATTTGGGTTGCTCTCCAAAAATTTGTTCAACTCCTCGGCAATATCGAATACATGCAGATTGGAAGTCCCTTCCAGACCCCTATAATCCATTATGTCCTCGTCGGGTTCTAGGTCCTTAAAAGAAAACATGGTGTGCATTATGCTGGTCACAAAATACTTCAAGGCAATCTCTTCTTTCAAGAGAAGAACATTGATTGACTTTGCCTCGGCATCAAAAGTCTCAAGCATTTGAAACGCGCTCTCATATTTCTTTTGTTCTACAAGTGCATGGGCAGAAGCAAGGGTTTCTTCCTCGGTTTGAGAAAAAGAAGAATGAGAAAACCAAGTGACTATTAGAACAATGCCTGCTAACCTCTTCATGATTATACTATTTAATGAGTACGCCCTTACGACTCATCAAATCTAAGGAACCCTACGGGAACTCCCGATATCACTTTTGTGCTATAAACCCAGATTTTGCATCTAGAACAGAGGAATCAGGCTTCGGCATTGGTCTCGAATCTCACAAAATATCCACAGGCTCTTCAGGTTTATTCAACACAAGATCCAGTTCCTTCTAAAATTCGGCGAACACAAACTTCCTTGTATTCGAAATCACAAAAGCATCCTCAGTAATAACAATTTCCTCCATTTTCATTTTTGGAGTAGAGGCTTCAGCATCGAGATAAACCCAGAATCCGTATAGAGATTCGCTATGAAGTGCTAAGCCCCGCAAAGATAGCATGTGCTCTCGCAAGATGCTTATTCTTGATGTATGAATATACACCATGAAATGATCCCGCATTGCGCATTGGAAGTGTCTTGAGATTAAAACGCTGCGGGATTCTCGCATCTACACAATGGAGCAAAGTAATAGTTCGACCGATGAATTCCGATATCTCCATCGCGTGATTCGAGATAATACCAATTCTGCACAATAAATAGTCCAAACTATTTATTGTGCATGAAGTGGTAAATGCCGTTGTGATATAAGCATAGTTCATCGTAATGAAACGAAATTGGACTATTACTTAAATCCAAACGGTATCAAATATTAGGAGTTGCCCTCTTACTTTCAAGGGTGAATTCTACCTATTTCCCCGAGCGTAACGCGCCGATTGATGCGCGTTGCACTTTACGTTTATCATATTACCCTTTGCGGCTCGCATTCTCTTCTTGGACCATTTAGCAGCCTTCTGATTTTTCTTTGCGTGTTTCGCGTAGTTGTATCCGGAAGGTTTGCGTCCTAGATCCTCTGCGAAAGAACTTTGCGGAACTGTAACACTAAACAGAAATACAGCTAAGCTAATGATGATCGTTTTCATGGTTAAACAAGATTACAATTATCAAACGAGGACAAACTCGAAAAATTGTTTCGTTTTATAAACCCACTATCGAATCACATGCAAAAGTTGGGTATACACAGTACCATCCAAGTCAAAAAACCTAAAAGCATAAATACCATTTGTCAAAACAGAAACATCAATAGACTGGGCGGATTTATATGATGAGCTTATAACAATTCTCCCAGATGCATCCAACACATCGAATCTTCCTGAACCCTTGCAACCCACCACAACCAAATCATTTGCGGGGTTTGGATAGAGCTTAATGTCCGAAACTATAAATTCATTCACACTAATGGTACAATCTTGATCTTGATTGGTCCAGGTAGGATACAATACATCATCGAGCTTCAGCATGATCTCTCCACCGGGAGTATAATGTCTAAAAGCAATATAAACATCTTGTCCCCACCAAGCGCTTAGATCGGCCCCGCGATAACGCCAATCGGGACCCTGAAGTGTTTCTGAAAAAAGCACAACATCAAAATTACTTGGATCACTTCCTGTTGTAGAGAGAAGCACTTCATAGTACTCCGAATCAGTCTCAGAACTTGTGGCTACATACCATGT
>Ga0105049_10004387_pt1 | contig 16547 bp, 10 predicted proteins | sample MAT06_FD_78087 | JGI IMG/M metagenome (GOLD analysis project Ga0105049, IMG submission 78087) | Freshwater microbial communities from Lake Fryxell liftoff mats and glacier meltwater in Antarctica - MAT-06 | ecosystem: Environmental > Aquatic > Freshwater > Ice > Liftoff microbial mat | place... | reverse complement strand
TAACTTTTAACTTTTAACTTTTAACTTTTAACTTTTAACTTTTAACTTTTAACTTTTAACTTTTAACTTAGAGGTAAATATTTTTTTAAAATAAAAAGTTATATTTTAGTAAGTAAATCAGTTTTCTCCATCGCTATCAATGCCGCACCGAATGCCGGTGAATGCTGCTTCTTCACAACTTCCACTATTTTCATTTTATGTATCTCCTGTTTTAGTTTATCCGAAAGTAAATTTTTATTTTCAATTATACTTCCGATGAATGCAATCTTAATCTTCTTTTTCTTTTTTCTGTTTATGTTAGAAATTTTTAAAAATAATTCAATGTGAGAATAAAGTGCTTCAACAGATTCTTTTATAATCTGCAAACTCATTTTACATTTCTTCTCTGCACATTCTATTACTACAGGAGCAATGCTCTGAATTTCCAGACTGCCGTTAAATATTTTTTCATTAACATTTTTATTTGTAACTTTAAATTTCTCAAAAAGCTTTTTTGAAAGTAAACTGCTGTTCTTCTTACTTTTTTTTTCGTCAAATTCTTTTGTAACAAGATTCAAAGCTCTTTTACCGATCCAGTAACCACTTCCCTCATCTGCAAAAATTCTTCCCCAGCCGCCGACCCTGATTATTTTTTTATCTGAATATCCATATAAAACCGAACCCGTTCCGCTTATTAAAATTATTCCTTCTTCACCTTTGAAAGCTCCGAAAAGCGCTGTCATCGCATCAGTTGTAATCTGAATATTCTTAATTCCTGATTTCTTAATAAATGCTTTTCTCAATTTAACTCTGTCTTTTCCTTCACGTGCACCGGCAATTCCAAAACAAATTCCGAGACAATCTTTTAAATTTAGTTTGCTTTGTGTAACAGCATCTTTAATGAACTTTGTAACAATATTGCTGTAAACTTCCGCACCCGCTAAAGAATAGTGAATACCTTTATATACTTTATTCAGTATAATTTTCTGCTTGGTTTTATCAATGTCGGTTTCAGCAGACAAAATAACCAATTCACACTTCGTCCCGCCGGAGTCAATTCCAATATAGAAACCGTTCGTATCTTTTTTCATAATGATTAAGTTATTAATTATCATTATAAATAAAAATTGCAAAGTGAGATATATAGAAGGTATGAATTTTTATCAAATTATCTTTTAAAAATTGTAATTCTGACAGGATTTAAAAATAATTGTGAAATAGATATACATAATTTGCAGAGTTAGTTAAATTCCTGTTAATTTATAAGGACAAGTCTTGAATCCGAATTCTTAAATGTGTAATTTTGTAAAACCAAAAAATTTGAAAAACAAAAATATCATACATTTATGTATTAACTCTCTGATAGGACTTCTATTCATTTTTCCTGTATTTTCTGCTCAGAATATTGATCTGAATGAGCGGGATAGTGAGTTATCCTGCAATAGTCAAAGTATAACCTGTATTTCAAATATCAATGATAATTCTGAAAAGTTTTTACCTGTAAACAAATCTCCTGAATATTTTCATCTGATTTCTTTTTCGAAAAAATTCAAATATACATCAAAATACAAATTTTCTTTAAATCATTCTCCGCCTGATTTCAAAGAATTTATAGAAACTGAAACTTCTTCAAATAATTTTTATCTCGAATCAACCTATGTAAATCTTTCATATCTTAAAGACCTCAAAATCACAAAAATGCTGTGTTAGCATAATAGTATATTCAATTTAAACTTTTTCCGGGAGTTAATTTCTAAAATAATTCTTAGAAATAATTTAACTTACGTAAAGTTCACCTTTTACAATTTAAATATAGTTTTATTTTACTTTTATAAAATACATTACATAAATTTGTGAAATTTTAGATGATTAAATAAATATTAAATCTGAAAATTTACTTCTTTTGATAAAATTAACATTGAAATGGAGAATGAAAAAAGAAATAAGCAGGCAAAAGTATTAAGACTTTCCAGAAGAATTCACAGGACACTGGGAATGTTTTTATTTGTGTTATTTTTATTTGTAGCAATTACAGGATTACTTCTTGGCTGGAAAAAAAATACGGGCGGATTAATCTTACCGAAATCTTATGAAGGAACTTCGACAGACCTTGCAGACTGGATTCCGATTGACAGTTTACATACAAATGCCTGCAGAATATTACTTGATTCTATCTCCCCGGATTTATCTACAGAACTTGAAAGAATAGACATCAGACCTGATAAAGGTATGGTAAAATTTGTTTTCATTGATAAATATATGGGAATTCAACTTGACGGAGCTACAGGTAAACTTTTACATATTGAAATAAGAAGATCGGATTTTATTGAGAATATTCATGATGGTTCAATACTTGATTTTATCTTTGGGACAAATAAAGAACAATTCAAGCTGATATACACAAGTATTACAGGCTTATCATTATTAATGTTTACTGTTACCGGATTTTGGTTATGGTATGGTCCAAGAAGGATGAGGAAAAAAAATACAAATTATTAGAAATCATTTTTAAATAAACAAAACAAAAATTTACTAATTAATTAAATATTTTAAAATTATGAAAAACTTCAGACTAATAATATTTTTATTTATAACATTTTTTTTTAAAATTATATTTGCACAGGATGCCCGTGATACCACAGAATACGAAACTGATGAAGTAGTAATATCAGCAACAAGGACAGAACAAAAACTAATAGACATTCCATTTTCAGTGCAAAGAGTGGATCAGGGTCAGTGGAAATCTTCAAGGAAAATGGGTATGAATGATGTCCTTTCAAATATTCCCGGATTATGGCTTCAATCCAGATATGGAAATCATGATGTGCGTGTTTCTATCAGGGGATTTGGATCAAGGTCAAATAGCGGAATCAGAGGTGTCAGAATTTTACTCGACGGCATTCCGGAATCTGAACCTGACGGACAAACAAGACTTGAAGCGCTTGATTTTACGGCTATAAGTAAGATTGAAGTAATAAAAGGAAATATGACTTCACTTTATACAAATGCACCGGGAGGAGTAATTAATTTCTTTACAGATAAATATTTTCCGAGGCCGTTTGTTCTTTCTGATAATGAATTCGGCTCATATGATCTCAGAAAAAACGGATTGAAATTCGGTTTGACTTCCAATGATGAAAGATTTATGGCAACATACAGTTACGAAAACTACAATGGATTCAGGGAGCAGAATCAGGAATATCAAACAAGATTCAACTCTATTTATGAAGCTGATTTAAATCCTGTATCAACAATTTCCATTTACGGTTATTATGTAAACGGACTTATTAAACTTCCGGGTTCGCTTAATTTGTCTCAATTCAATGAAAATTATTTACAGGCAAATCCCCGTGATCTTAGCAGAGATACAAAAAGAATATCAAACAAAGGAAGACTTGGTATTACATACAATACTAAATTCGGAAAAAAGAACAATAATTTTGTCGAAGTAACCGGATATGGAACAATAAAAGATTTGACAAGGATAGCAGCAACTTACAGAATATTTAGCAGATATGGTGTTGGTTCAAATTTCAGAATTATCAATCAATCATTAATTGCTAATAAGAAGAATGAATTCTCAATAGGAGGTGACTTTTATTATCAGACCGGACCGATAAATGAATTTAATAATATTGGTGGAATAAAAGGCGATGAACTGCAAACACTTACAGATGAAACTATTTCTAATGTCGGATTTTATTTTACCGAACAATACTATTTATTGAAAGATTATCTTTCAATATTAGTTACCGGAAGATATGACAAAGTAGTGATATCAGCCTCCGATCTGCTTGCAAGTTTTAAAGATACATCCCGTTTGTTCGATAAGTTTACTCCAAAATTTGCTGTCAACTATAAATTTCTTCCAAATATGTCCGTGTTCGGTTCATTCGGATGGGGATTTGATACGCCTGCAAATAATGAACTGGATAACTTTGCATTTTCATCTGATGGAGGTTTGAAATTAATAAATCCTGACCTTCAACCGCAAAGCACTGTAAGTTATGAACTTGGATATAAAGGAGAAGTTATAAATAAAAAGAGTAAATTTTTATCAAAAACTTTTATTGAACTTTCACTTTTTGATACAAAGATAGATAATGCAATTGTTCCGTTTACTGTTGACGGGAATGTATTTTTCAGAAATGCTGCAACTGTAAAGAGAACCGGTTTGGAATTTGGTGTAAATTCTCAGTTAATAAATGGTCTTAATTTAAAAGCTGCTTATACTTATTCAAATTTTAGATACGGTAATTATGAAGCAAGGAGCATAGATGCATCCGGTAATATTTCTGATGCTGATTATTCGGGAAATAAAGAACCGAGCAACCCGGATTATAATGTATCGGCAGAGTTTTCATATCAGTATACTTATAAAAAAAATTATACGTTTTTTGTAAAGGGTACTTTTCAAAATGTAGGATCTATGTTTGTAAACGACAAAAATGCAGAAGAGTACAAAACTTCTCCTTATTCCTTATTGGGAAGTCAGATTGGTACAGATATGACTTTTAAAAATTTCAGAATTCTGGCTTTTGCTGGACTTGGAAATATTACTAATGAAAAATATGTTTCATTTATACAGATAAATTCAGACCGTTTGGAGTTTTATGAAGCAGGTATTCCATATAATTTTTTTGGCGGAATAAATTTCTCATATATTTTCAAAAACTAAATAACATTATTAGCAGGGAATCTTATTGTTAGATTCCCTATTATTTATTTATACTTTATTCCTCACTACTAAATTTAATAAATATGACAAAAACAAAATTTACGACTCTGATTTTCCTGATTATTTTATTATTTAATGAAAGCTACTCACAATTTCCAAATTACAGAATACATCCTTCTTTAAATAATCAGATTGAACCTTCTATTGTAAGGCATCCGACTAATCCTTTAATAATGTTTGCAAGTTCATTTACAATTCGGCTTGCTTTTAAAAGTGAAGGTGTCTATTTGACTACTAACGGCGGAATAAACTGGTTTGGAAGTGATACCTGTAACGGGGCACCCATTGCCAATCATGGAGGAGACCCGGGTCCTGTTATAGATAAAGACGGTAGATTAATTTTAACTCATCAGGGAGGTTTTGTTATCGGAATGTATTCAAATTATTCTACTAACCTCGGACAAACCTGGTCTTCAAATTATCTGATAGCCGGAAATGATCAGGATAAAGGCAGTCCTGCCACGAATGATGTTTCTTCAAGTCCTTATTATGGCAGAACATATTTAGTATGGACAAGATTCACACTTCCTTATCCTATTGCGCTGGCATATACAACTAATGGAGGTGTTAACTGGTCTTCGGTAATCCAACTGAACAATTCTCAACCCGGTCATCAATCTTTAGGACCTACTATGGTTATTGGACCGGAAGGTCAGGAATATGTAAGCTGGGCTTCTTCAATTCTGACTTCACCGTTTAATGAAGACTGTATCGGATTTGGAAAATCTACTAACGGTGGATTAAACTGGAGTTTAAATGAATGTGCTTATGATTGTAATGGTATTAAATCTTCTTCACTTTCTCCATGGGGAATTCGTGTAAACGGATATCCGGCTATGGATGTTGACAAATCCGGCGGACCGAGAAACGGATGGATTTATATTGTAACTGCAGAAAAAAATCTTGCACCTGCCGGGACAGATCCCGATATAGTTTTTCACCGGTCATCAGATCAGGGAAATACTTGGTCTTCAGGTGTGAGAGTAAATCAGGATCCGTTGAATAATGGAAAGTTGCAGATTTTACCTGCCATTAGAGTTGATGAAAACGGAGGAATTAATGTAATTTATTATGATAACAGAAATATAAGTTTAGATTCATCACAAATCTATCTGTCGAGATCTACAAACGGAGGAAATAACTGGAGTGATTATCTTGTAAGTGATCATAATTTCAAACCAAAGGGAATCGCCGGTGCAGGATCCGGAAATCAGGGAGATAATATTGGTATTACTTCCGGTAACAATAAATTATGGCCGGTGTGGATGGATGATATTACAGGTATTTTTCAGGTATGGACAGCTCCGATTGATCTGAATACAATCGGTATAAGACAAATCAGCAGCAATACTCCTGACAGATTTTCGTTAAGTCAGAATTATCCGAATCCGTTTAATCCAAACACGAAAATCAATTACAAATTACCTGCCTCGCGGCAAGGCGGGCAAATTACGAATTACGTATCGCTTAAAATTTATGATGCGTTGGGTAATGAAGTTATGACACTTGTTAATCAAAAACAAAATGCCGGAACATATGAAGTGGAATTTGATGGTACAGGATTTTCAAGCGGAATTTATTTTTATAAAATTGAAACTGCAAACTTTGCTGAAACTAAAAGAATGGTTTTGCTGAAATAATATTTTGGTGCTAAATGAATTATAGTGGAAGTTAATTTTCCGAATGCTCCTGTTTTCCCTTAATCTCCACTGTATTTCATATAGAACCAATATTTTTTATTAAAATAATTTATAAACAGTAATACTTTAAAATCCTTCATCACCTCTTTGCTCACGTTCTTTTCTGTCAGATTTATTTCCTCTTTTATTCTGAGATTTATCTTTTACACCAAAATTATAAGTTAATGTCAGAAATGCAGCTCTGTTATCTCGCTTTCGCGTAAACTGCTGATTGTAATTTTCTGCATTTATATTTACTGCGAATTTTAATGAATTGAATAAATCACTTACTCTCAGTCCAAGACTCAATTTATTATCAAGTAAATCTTTTTTAAATGCCAGATCAACTGACTGAATCGGCTGAACTTCTCCAATCGCTGAAATTCTTTTTCCTGAGTAAATATAAGAAACCTGCATATCAAACAAATCCGGAAAATTTAAACTTGTAGAAGCTCTCGCACTCCATGAATTTGTTTCATTTGTAAGTCCGGGAGTTATATTGTCAGCATTAACTTCAGATTTATAAAAACTGAAATTACCGTTTGCACTCCACCATTTTAAAATCTGAGTATTTAAAATAAAATCTAATCCATATGTAAATGAATTGTCTAAATTCAGAAATGTCGTAACAGTAATATTACTGTCAGTTACAAATCTGTATCTTGAAATTTCATCAGTTGTATTTCTGTAAAAAAAGGAAGGTGTTACTGTCGCGAACGGCAAATAATTTATATAACTAAGCTCTATCGCATCTGTATAATCAGGTTTCAAAAAAGGATTTCCAACTCTTATATTACCCGGATCTGTCTCATCGACGAAAGGATTCAGATTCCTGATATTCGGTCTGTTGATTCTTCTGCTGTATGTCAGCTGAACTTCCTGTGTCCCTGTAAGCTTCTGTGAAATACTGGCACTCGGAAAAAAATCAAAATAATTATTAACATTTTCAATATTATTATTTAAAAGTTCACCGTTTGTATTCGTATTTTCAGCTCTGCCGCCAAATGAATAACTGAAATCTTTTATCTTGTCAGAAATTATTGCATAAAAAGAATTTATATTCTCATTGTAAATAAACTGATTTGCTGAAGCAATTTCCGGTATGTATGAATTTAAATTATAATCATAACTTTCCGATCTGAAATCATTATCATTCTTTCTGAAAATACTTTTTGCTCCGGTCTCAAACTTTATCTCTTTTCCAAACGGCATAACGTAATCAAGCTGAAAATTAAGTAAATCACTTTTGTCATTCAGATAATTATTTAATTTTCCCGGAGTTTCATTTACAGGTATATAATAAGTCTCAGCTGAATTTAAAACACTTTCACCACTTGTTTTAGAATATGTAACTTCACCGTATAAAGTCTGATTTGGTTTACTGAATTTACTGTTATAATTCAAAGACATATCATAATTGTATCCGTTATCTTTTGTGTTATTATTTGTAATATATGACTGAACTGTTTCACCCGCATTATTCAGATAATCATAATCATTCACTTCGTATCTGTCTGCATTTCTGTTTCCAAAATTTAAATTAAGCGCAAGTGAGTTTTTAGGATTTATACTGTATTCCAATCCGCCTTTTATAAGATTATTTATTCCGCTTACGTTTCCGCTTGTAATCTGATTAATAAATTCAGATTCAGTTTTAAAAAGATTTTGTCTCTGACTTGTACCGGTAATTTCATTAAAATTATCTGTGATATTATAACTACCGAAAATATTTATCTTACTATTTTTAATATTCAGATTTATACCTCCTGAGTATTTATCCTGTGTCCCTGCATTTAAATTCAGATTACCGTTGTAACCGAAATCAGAATTCTTTTTCAAAACAATATTCAGAATTCCCGATGTACCTTCCGGATCATATTTGGCAGAAGGATTTGTGATTAATTCAATTGACTCAACAGTGTTCGCGGGAATCTGCTGCAGTACTGCATTCCGGTTTGCGCCTTCAAGACCGAACGGTTTGCCGTCAACAAGTATTTTTACATTCTGACTTCCTCTTAGTGAAATATTACCATCGACATCTACAAGTATAGAAGGAACATTCTTCAATACATCTAATGCATTTCCGCCGACATTAGAAATGTCATCACCTACATTAAATATTTTTTTATCTCCGGAAAACTGTATTTTAGATTTTTCGGATTCGATTTCTATAGTGCTTGTTTCAAATTCAGTTCCCGAAGTCAATTTAATTGTATCTAAAACGATTTCGTTTTTTTGCTGATTAATTACTAACCCTGAAACTTTTAATATGTTGTGTCCGATTATTTTTACAATAATTTTATATTTCCCGTCAGAAAGATTATTCAAAACAAAATTACCATTAATGTCTGTATTGGTGCCTGTTACAATTGACGAATCTCTTTGCTTTAATAAAGTTACATCAACAGATTCAATTGGTAATCTTGATTTTTTGTCAGTTACAGTTCCTGAGATTTTTCCGTTTGAATTTTGAGATTGTGCTAAATTCAAACTAAGTAAAAAAATCAAAAGTGTAAAAGAAATTTGAAATGTTAATTTGATATTTTGAAAAGAATTGAAAAAAACGTGCAAAATTTGTCTATAATTTAGTTTTCTATTTTAAAAGCAACATTTTTCGTGAAATTGAATATTGCGGATTTACATCTGTAACACCGGAATAAGTAAAAAGTTTAACAAAGTAAATCCCGCTTGGTAAATTACTTCCGTCGAATTCAACAACATAACTTCCAACATTTTGTTTTTGATTAACAAGTGTTATAACTTCATTACCCAATACATCATAAATTTTAAGCGATACGTAATTCGTAATTTGCCCGCCTTGCCGCGAGGCAGGTAATTTGTAATTGATTTTCGTAGTCGGATTAAACGGATTAGGATAATTCTGACTTAACGAAAATCTTTCCGGAATACTTATATCAGAATTTGTAACACTTACAATATTTGAATTATATTTTAAAATAATTCCGTCGTCACCGACAGCCCATCCTTTATTTGTATCAGTAAAAATTATTCCGAAAATTTTTGAACCCTGAGGAGTGCCTGTAAGATTCCAGTTGATACCGCTGTTAGTCGTCACAAGAAAACTATCTGTAATTCCAAGTGGTATCCATCCTTCATTTTGTGTGCGGAAATCAATTGCTCTTGAAATTCCAAATACACCAAACTCTCTGTAATTCCAGTTTAAACCACCGTTCGAAGTCGTAACCGAACTTGCACCATACTCATAATCTCCTCCGACTGTTATAATGTTATCAGAATTAAATATGTAAATATCATTCAATGGCTCAGGTCCTACAATTGAAGACTTCCAATTCCTTCCTGCATTTGTTGTCTTCCAAATCATTCCTGCAATATCAAATGCGCCACCTGCTGCATAACCTGTATTACTGTCAGAAAATTTTATTTTTTCTATCGGGAAACCTGTAACTAAAGCAGAGTCAATTGAAGAAGCCAACCATTCTGTTCCTCCATTGCTTGTGTAATATAATTTTCCACCTGTACCTGCCATACACCCATTTTGCGAATCAGTAAAATAAATTGAATTTAAAAAGACATTAGTGTCACGGAAAAGATATTTACTCCATGTGTTTCCGCTGTTTGTAGTTGATAAAATAAACGTGCCATAAAAGTAAGGGGGAGTTTTGTCAAAATTCCATGACATTGCATAGCCGGTATTATTGTCTGTAAAAAAAATCGAAGTGATATAATTATTCACTCCTGAGTTTTGCAAATTCCAGACTTTTCCGTTATTAGTGGTGTGAATTATCGTGCCTGAATCTCCGCCAATCCAGCCGTGTAATGTATCTGTAAAAAATATATTTCTCAGATTATTCGGAGTCGGACTTGAAACTACGCTCCAGTGCTGCTGTGCAGATAAACGCGAAGTTAAATTTAATGATATAAAAACTGTAACTATTAAAAATTTTATTTTAATTTTCATTTTTCTCAAGTTAAATCATCAGGGCAGGTTATTTCTTTTTCTTAAAAACCATTCCATACAAAGCAGCAGAATTAATATTAATAAATAGTATGGATTTATATTAAGTTCAAAATTTTCAAGGGATTTATATTCAACTTTTGACTTCTCGTTTACAAGTTCCAAATTTTCATTTATATTTTTTGCATCTGCTGATGAAAAATTATTTCCATTTGTTCCGAATGATATTGAAGACAAAATTGTGTTGTCTGCTCTTGTATTTTTATATTCAAAATTGTTTTCACCAATTATAAATCTTCCTTCTATAGTCTGCACTGTATTACCTCCGGATTTTAACTCAGCAGTATATGTGTAATCTCCTTTTAGACGGATTTTAATTCCGCCTCTGAAAAATATATTATTCCTTTTCGTCAGATTAAAACTGCTGTCATAAGTCATTCCTTTGACTCTGACTGAAATATTCTCACCACCTTTGACTTCATAATTATTAAGATTAGAATTAAAAATCACATCTTCAAATTCAGAATACACAGGTTTAGATGTTTCAATTTTAAATTTGTTTTTAGTCTCTCTGTCAGTAATAGCAACCAGTGCACCGGAAATAATGTAATTTAAAACTTCAACCGCATTACTGCTTTTATTGTTCAGACGCCATTTGAAAATTCCGTAAGCAAGAAAAGCTGCAGATTTATTTTTATCAGTATTTTCTATAATCAATACCGGCTCAGATTTACTTCCTGATAACAGAAAGGTTTCTGCACCTGCATTAGCCGAAAAGACAGTTGCTGTTTTAAAAATATTCGGAAAATTATTAACTTTCGAAATTAACAGACTGTTTTTAAATATTTCCTGATCAGGTGATCCGACACTTTTAACAGATGTCTCAGATTCACTTTCAGAAATATTACCGGATTTAAACGGAAGGTAATCTTCTAATAATGACAGTTTTTTATAATCTGTATTTCTCGATGCAAAAAAAAGAAGTGAAGAATTATTTTTTTCTAAATTATCTTTAAGCTGATTTAAGAGTGAAATATTTGTGACTGAAGTAGGAAATCCAACCAAAATATATGAGTCAAAATCTGAAAGATTAGGAATTGCTCCTTCATAAAATTCATTTGCGGATTTTTGTGTTAGTATAGTTGTCTCAAAATTATTTATACTTTTAATTCCTTCTTCGATAAATGCAATGTCAGGACTGGGTCCGCCGGCAATAAGAAGAATTTTAAATTTATTATCAGTAAAATTTATAAAAAACTCTTCTGAATTATTCTTTAATGTGATTTCATTTTCCGGTCCGGTCACTTCAACTTTATATTTTTTAATTCCTTTGTTATCAGATTTCAGGGAAAATATAAGTTCGTAATTGATTTTATCAGATGTTACTTTAAGCGTTTTTGTTTCTGCGATTTTATCTTCATCATAAAGATTCACCTTTATTTCGCTGTCATAATTGTAAGAGTTTATCTCCACTCTTACCGGAGTAACACTTTCTACAAAAACTGATTTGTTGTATGATACATTACTGATTACAAGATCATTCTTCTGAATAGTATCTCCGATCAGAATATAATTTACAGGCACGTTCATGGATTTTGCAATCGCAGAAGGGTTCCCGCCTTCATTTATCATACCGTCAGAAATAATTGTTACAGAAGACAGATTTTTACTCTGCAGTTTTTCTCTGAGAGATGTGAAAGTGGAATTTAAGTTTGTTTGAAAATTATTAAATCCGCTGTAATTTATTTCGGAAATTTCGTCCCGGGAAATTTCTTTATAAAGATTTTCTGAATACAAATAGTAAATATTTTCAGAATTATCCGATGCAATTTTATTTACTTTGTTTTTCAACACATCTTTTAAAACTTCATTTCTGCTGTCAATAGTAAGACTGGCAGAATTATCAATTAAATAAACATTCACCGGTTTTTCCGATGTATTGTTTAAAAAAGATATAACCGGAGATAAAAGCATTAAAAGTATAAAGAAAACTGAAAGAAATCTGAGAATTGAGAAAAGTTTTTTCTGAAAGGGCTCGAGCTTGGAATTTTTGTAATAAAAATATGAAATGAAAACTGAAAGAATTAATATTGCCGGTATAAAAAAAAAGTTGTAATCTGTCTTAATCGTAAAATCCATTTATCTGCTTTTGTTTTACCGAATATCATTTCTGTTTGTAATATGAAAACCCGAACGTTTGGTTCAAATATTATTCTCAAAATGGAAATTTAATAAGCTTACATTTTCACATCGACATAAATTGTTTCTCTGATTTCATTTAACCATGTATTCATTTCGGTGTTTTCCTTATATGAAGTAGTAAATCGTTTTATCTTATCATAATCATCATTTATATTAAGTTTGTGAGGAGGAAAAATATTTATAAATTTGTATATTTCATATCCGTAACTTTCATCTGTGCCAATTCTTGCAGGATCTGTAATCTGACCCTTTGAAAGACTTTTCATCTTTACAACTGTAATGCTGTCAATCTGCTCAGAAGGCACTCTTCCTAAGTAGCCGCCTTTACCTTTTGTGCTTTCATCCTGTGAATATTCCTTTGCGGCTGCTTCAAAAGTAATTGAATCGGATTCAATTTTTAATTTCAGTCCGTTCAGAAAATTAATAGTCTCAAAGTCAGACGATTCAAGTTTCGGAAATTTCACTAAAATATGCTGAGACTTTAATTTATCACCCTGCTTTTCATTGAGCTTAATAATGTGATATCCAAATTGAGTCTCGACTAATTCTGAAACATCTCCGACTTTCATACTGAATACAGTCTCTTCAAACTCTTTCACGAATGTTCCTTTCTTTGCATAACCAAGGTCACCACCAACTAATGCTGACATAGAATCTTCAGAATTCCTTTTTGCAAGTTCGGAAAAATCAACACCCATTTTAACACTGTCCAAAATCAACTGTGCAATTCTTTTGGCTTCTTTAATTTCTGCATCACTCACTTTTCTTTCAATAACTATATGAGCAACTTCAATCTCTTCTCCGACATCCGGTAAACTGTCTTTGTATAATTTATAAAAATCCCTGACTTCTCTATCACTGACTTTTACACCTCTCTGAAATTTTTCCCTTTTCAGTTTTTCTACCTTCATATTATCCTGAAGGTCGCTGCGGATTATTGTTTTGATTTTGATTAAAGACATTCCGTAAAGTTCCTCGAGTCTCTGCTGTGAGCCGACCTGCCCGATTAGTGTTTTGATTCTTGTATCAAGCTCGCCGTTAACCTCTTCATCCGTTATGATGATACTATCCTGATCTGCCTTTGCAAGTAAAATTTTATTCGTTAACATAGACTGAAAAACCTGTTGTGCAATAAAAGGCGATATTTCTGTCAGCTGATTTTGCTTTGCATAAAGCTGTACCTGATATTGAAAATCAGATTCTGTTATAATTTCATTTCCTGCAATTGCAACAACTCTGTCGCCTTCTACTTGTGAGAAAGCGACAGTTGTTAATACAAAAAATAAAACAGGTATTGCTAAAATTAATTTTTTCAAATATTATTCTTTAAATGCTTCTATTAATACTGCTTCATTTACTTTTACAGGATATTTTTTTCTTAATGCATCAACATATTCTTTTTCCATTTCCTTGAATTTTGTCTGCTGAAGTGTATTTGAAATTTCAGATTTTACTTCATCAAGTGATTTTGTCTTCACTTTATTACTGTCGGTATAAGAATAAGTTGCTTTATTTGCATCATAGTAACTCTGAAGATCCTCAGGAGTAATTTTTATTTTTCTCCATAATTCTTCCTGATCAATTTTAAAACTCAATAGTCCGTTTTCATATTCTGTTAATTGTGCAATATATTCCGGATCTTTCTCTACTCCATCTTTCATTGCAAGTGCATATAAAACAGGTGACTCAGATGCTCCGTCAATAATTTTATTCAGTGCTTCCTTATTCTGCATATTTGCGGCATAATCTCTGTTCTTTCCGAGGAAACTTATTATATCACTGATTTTTATTTCTCCTCCTTTGAATGTTGCTATTACTTTATTTTTATCTTCAGATGTTAATATGCTGTCAAAATTTAAAGCTGCAATATTTTTTGTAGTATCCAATTTAGATGTAATTAATGAAAGTACATCTGGTTTTATTTCAAATGAAAAATCTTTCTTTGCTTTTGCAACAAATTTTGCTAAATCAGTTTTAAATTGTGGTCCTTTTTTGAATTCAGCTATTAATGTTTCTTTTTGTTTTTCAAATGGCTGATATGGTTTTATCTCTGTAATTTTTATTATATGCCATCCGAATGGAGTTCTTACTAAGTCTGATGTTTCACCGACTTTCAGCATAAATGCCACACTGTCAAACGCCTGTACCATTCTTCTCCTGTCAAAAAATCCTAAATCTCCGCCTTTATCTTTTGATCCCGGATCCTGTGAAATCTCTGTAGCAACTTTTGCAAAATCTTCACCTTTTTTTATTCTTGCAAGTACATCTTTTGCTTTATTTAATGTACCGAGAGAATCAATTACTAATTCTGCACTGTCTTTCTGATCCTGAATCAGAATATGAGATGCTCTTATTCCTTCACTTCTTTTTCTTTTGTCGTTAAGTTTTACAATGTGAAGACCGAACATAGTTCTTATTGGCTCTTTTGTATAATCACCAACTTTAATTTTGTAAACTCCTTCTTCAAATTCCGGTACTGTCATTCCGGCTGTAAAATAATATAAATCTCCGCCATTCTGCTTGGCTGACTGATCATCTGACATTTCCATCGCAACTTTTGCAAAATCTTCTTTGTCTTTCAGTCTTTTTATTACTGAATCTGCTTTTAGGTAAGCCTTTATTGAATCTTCCGGTGTAAAACTTTGCTGTGGAAGATTTATAAGAATATGCGAAGCTCTTACTTCATATTCTTTCATATCATATAAATTTTTGATATTTGGCTCTACAATTTTTTTTTCAATAAAATAATTTGTTAAAAAACTCTCTTTATATTGAGCCATATCTTTTTGAATATCATCTGATTTTAAAAGCCCACGGTCTCTTGCATCCTTAACTTTCAGTTTGAATTTAATTAATAAATCAAGAAACTCTTTTCGCTTTGCCATATCGGAATTCTTTGCTGTATCGAGATTATTCACAGTCTTCATGTACTGCTTTTCATAATCTTCCATATAAATCTTTTCATCTCCGACTTCTGCTACAACCTGTTTCTTTTTAGATGAACATGCTACTATGATTACCAATAACGATATTGATAAAAGTGAAATTATTCTGAATATTTTTTTCTGATTTGTCATGCTTTTATTAATTGTTTTGATTGTTAAAATTTATGAAAAATTGATTTTAGTATTATTTGTATATAATCAATAATAATACTCAATTCAGCCCTCAATATAAAGGTAAAATCTGATTGTAAACTCACTTTCAAAATGCTTGTTGACTATCAGAGAACTCAAAATGAATTTTAAAAATTTCAGAATAGCGGAATATCATATGTATCCTGTAAAAATATTATTATTATAAAAAACAAAGAAACTTAACTTAAAATTGAAAAAATACAGCATAATTTAATATTTACACTTATTTAATTCATTTCCTTTCAAATATGACTTTAGTCATACGACTTCATAACTAATCCAGTTATCTTAACAATAGAGATTTTAAAAATTACAATTATGATTTACACATAAGAATCTACATTATTGGCTTTTGTATATATGAGAAATTACAAAAGTATTTACTCTTGTTATTTATTGCACAATTGACAGATATCTTTACCCAAACATAGTAATTATAAGAAGATTTAATTGAACAATAAAAGTTTTGTCACACATACATATTCATTACTGTCTAAATAGAAAGAGTTATTTATATTTAAAAATTAATAATTTACAGGAAAATTATAGTTTCAAAGTATTTTGAGAACCAGAATACTACATATAGAAAAAATCTCATTTGTAACTTGTTAATTAAATTCTTTAACTTTGTATGAAATTAAAATTAAAAACATTTTAAAAAAATTAAATTATTTACTATTATGATAAAATCAAAACTAACAATCATTGTTTTATTTTTAATTCTTATACTATCTGAGAATTATAAGGGTTTTAAAAGTAATTTTGTAAAGGTTTGCTGATCTTTGTGAAATAAAAATAATCTGATCTAAAAAGTTGTTTTTGATTATAAAATTTCCGGAGATTATAATATTTTGTTAATTTAAAAACTAAGTCAT
>Ga0105049_10004386_pt1 | contig 16549 bp, 9 predicted proteins | sample MAT06_FD_78087 | JGI IMG/M metagenome (GOLD analysis project Ga0105049, IMG submission 78087) | Freshwater microbial communities from Lake Fryxell liftoff mats and glacier meltwater in Antarctica - MAT-06 | ecosystem: Environmental > Aquatic > Freshwater > Ice > Liftoff microbial mat | place... | reverse complement strand
TGGGATGTCGAAACTGGTGAGCTTCGCGACCGACTCAACGTTCCCACGGACGTTCGGCACGTTGCATTCAGCGATGATGGTCGTCGGATGTTGACTGCAGGCTTCGGAATGAACGTTCGTACTCCACGACTGATTGTATGGGATATGGCCTCGCTGGTCCCACAACAAATCATCCCCAGAACCGCGATGGATGCTTCGTTTGCCGGAGAGAATGTGCGAATCGTACGCCCTTCTGGAGAGGTTGAATTCTGGAGCCCCGATCGCCATGAGGATCCTCCGCCACCGTCGGAGCCGTCACCGGAGCATGAGGGCGATTTTCGACTCGCTGGCATTACCAGAAATCATTGGTTCTTGCGTTCACCCCGCGATAATTCCCAACTGACATTGATTGGGCCAGATTCAAACGAGTCCATCGTGGAAGTTCACCCGGAAACACCACGGTTTACAGCAGACGATCACTTCCCGCTCGCCATCTCTAAAGACGGCGGCTGGTTGCTGACGGGAGGGGCATCACACGGGAACAGGCCAGATCGTTCAGCCATATGGAACCTGCGGGACGGCAAAATTCAGCTCGAACTTGAGAACGAGTTTCTGGGCGCGTTTCATCCTGATGGCAAAAGTGTCGTTTTGGCGCGTGAAGGGAAACTGACTGTCCTGAATGTTGAGACGGGCGAGACTCTGAGAACCTTGGATGTGAACGATGAAAGGTATTGGGGCGGAAGATTTACATCGCTTCGATTTACGCACGACGGCAAGCGACTGCTGGCTGCCCACGGCGACTGGTACGATGGCGATGCTGGGGCCATTTTTCTCTGGGACCTTGAGTCGGGCGAATTGCTTCGCAACTACGCCACGGGTACCAAGGCAGTGATATTGGCCGAAATGTCTCGTGATGAAAAATGGATTCTTGCGGCTCTGACACCGGGAAATGATGGCAGTGCCGGCATCGACCAATTATCCGTGATCGATGCAGAAACCGGCGAATTCAAAACCACCAGGATGTTCAACAATCCCGGATTCAACACGTGGCCAGTCTCGGATGTAACCGGACTGGTGGCGACGCAAGCGACCAGAGCCATATCTGATGGAAAATTCTGCGATGGGGAAAACACTCTGTTCGCACTGACAGATCTTTCCCCGAAAACTCATTTGCCAGAGTTCAGTCGCCCCAGTGTATTCAGTCCTGACGGACAGATCATTGCATGTTTTGAGCCCGATCATATGCTTAGCTTTCGAGCCACAGACACTGGTTCAGCTCTCCATGCCTACAAGACACAACTTCATTCCATGCGGCCGCTCCTCTTTCATCCGAATCAAAGGCTCATCTGCGGAGCACTGTTCGACCCGTGGCACATTCAAGAATCCAGTGCGGTCGGAGTCGGATTTGAAGATATCCTGACCGGAGAACTGGAAGCAGAGTTGACTCTATTTCGCGAGCCCGGCAGTTGGCTCATCACAACTCGCGATGGCGCTGTTAACGGCGCAACGAAGCCGCTTTCGCGAGTCACCTGGCGTCGATCAGGTTCCATTCGTGTCATCCGCGATCCGGCACGCACACAGCAAGTGGTCAATCCGCAACGAGTCGCCGAGGCGGTGTCACAATCGCTGCCAGCGGGCGAATCAATTCACGATTGTCTCAAGCGGATGCCAGAGCCGGTCATTCCCGAATCACACGTGCAGGAGCCTCCTGGTAATCTGTGGTTCAAGAATTACCAGGTACTTGAACGGGAGGCCGTTAAGGCGTTTCGTGAGGCCGGGGCAGATGTGGAAATCAATTTGCACAACCGGGCGACATCCATTCATCTGGAACAGCGGTCAGTGACTGACGATTTGCTGAAGCAACTTCTTTGGACCCATGGACTTGACCGACTGTATGTTGCGGCAATGGGAATCCACGATGCTCAACTTGACGAGATCGGCCTGCTGTCGTCGTTGAAACGATTGTCACTGTGGGGGAATCCCATCACCGATCGAGGCCTGACGCAATTGTCAGGCTTGTGGAATCTTGAGGTCCTTGATGTCCACGACACGCAAGTGACGGCAGTCGGGTTGAACGCGCTTCGCATGTTGCCGAATCTGAAGACGGTGATCGTCCCCGAGAGCATTCTGATCGACGACCTCGCCTCGCTTAGAGAGCGACACCCCAATCTGGAAATCATTCGGAGAAGCGGTAACCGATGAATAAGGCGACATAGTCAGGACTCGTTTTGTGTTCCCGTCAGGACCGGTGCCTGCCACGCAGCCGGATCTTCGACTGCAAACCGAACACCTCCAGGATCCGCTCGGGCGACACGATTTAATCCGTGAAATCCCCTTCCACATCGGAGAAACTTAGTGCTTCCGTCCGAAACGCAGACGCGGGCTGCTGCGATCGCTGAGGGATGATGTGTCATTGCGAGCAGCAGCGATAGCACCCGCCGATTCTGTCGGGCGGGTTAGGTTGTTGCGCCGTTGACTGACAAACGTAGATGATCGCCTGCCGTCACTTTGGCTTGGATGTGAAAGTTCCGCGCAGCTGGTCCCATGCCGCTCCATGATTTGCAATCTCACAGATTCCTGGTAGCTTTGCGCAGCTTTCGGATTTACCTTCGTTCATCTTTTTCGTAACTTCTCACCGCAGTTGAGCCTCATCATGCGTTTTGCCCGGTTCTTGTCTGGACTCCTGATTGCCCTTGCAATTTCCGTTCGATCATCACAGTCTCAGGAGGCTAAGCCTACGCCAGCCGCGAAGTCCGGTCGTCCCATTCAGGCTCTGCTCGTCATCGGCGGTTGCTGTCATGACTACGATCGGCAGAAACTTATTCTGACCCGCGGCATCAGCGCTCGAGCCAACGTGCGCTGGACCGTCGTGCATCAGGGGGGGACGACGACCGATACGAAGATTCCGCTTTACGATGATCCGAACTGGGCCGATGGTTTTGACATCGTGGTGCATAACGAGTGCTTTTCCGGAGTCACAGACAAAGAATTTGTCGATCGCATTCTGAAGCCGCATCGCGAAGGGCTTCCGGCGATTCTGATTCATTGCGCGATGCACTGTTATCGAGTCGGCGATGATCGGTGGTTTGAATTCTGCGGAATCCAGTCGCCCGGTCACGGGCCGCATTATTCGTACACGATCAACAACCAGAAGCCCGATCATCCGATCATGGCGAGTTTTGGCGAACGTTTTGTGGTGCCCAAAGGTGAGTTGTATCACGCGGCGAAGGTGTTCGATACCGCGACTCCGCTGGCCATCGCCAATCGTGAGGACAACAGTGAACCGCAGGTCTGTGTCTGGACGAACGACTATCAAGGCACACGTGTCTTTGCGACGACGGTCGGGCACTACAACGAAACAATGGTCGAACCCACGTACCTCGACATGGTCACACGCGGCCTGCTGTGGGCCGCCGGACGTGACGCCGAAATGGATTTTACTCCGATCACACCGACGGGCGATGAAGAAATCCGAGCTCTCGTCACAATCAGGATCGAAAAGCATTCTCCCGTGCTGACGCAGGGCTGCTGCGGCGAAGGCAATCTTGTCTTCAATAAGCCGGCCAATGCCACCAGTGAAGAAACCGGCAAGAGCAACTTTGCGAAGAATGCCGTCGATGGCCGACTCGACACGCGCTGGTGTGCGAGTGGCGGGCAAAGCGGCGAATCGATCACGCTCGATATGGAGAAGCCACAGTCGATTCGCAACGTACGGCTGCACTGGGAATCGAGGAACACCGCGTATCAGTACACGCTTGAATCATCAGCTAACGGCGACGACTGGACGATACTGGCAGTTCACGCAAAGAACAAAGAACCGAACGGGTTGTCCGTGGACGCAGTCAAAGCAGATGACGCGCGATATCTGAAAGTTACGTTTAAGGGCTCCAACGGAGGAGGCTGGGGCAGCATCCGGGAAATTGAAGCATATCCAGGTGATCTGCCTTCTTTACCCGAAGTTGTCGCCGCGGGAGCCGAGGGTTCTGCTTCTGTTGAAGATGTGAAGGCTCCGGAAGGATTCGACGTCAGCCTTTTCGCGGGTCCGCCACAGGTGACCTATCCGGTCTGCATCACAACTTCGGTCGAAGGCGAAGTCTTTGTCGGCGTCGATGAACAGGGGTCGCTCGGCAAAGATCCGGGACGAGGTAAAGTCGTGCGCTGCATCGACACAGACGGTAACGGCAAGGCCGACAGGTTCAACGACTTCGCACAAATGGATCATCCGCGCGGATTGATCTACGACAACGGCACGCTGTGGGTTCTGCATCCGCCGTTTCTGTCGGTCTTTCACGATCTGGACGGCGATGGCACGTCAGACTCCAGCGAAGTTCTGATCGAAGGCATCAGCACGGAAGAAGTCAATAAGCGAGGTGCCGACCACACGACCAACGGCATTCGCATGGGCATCGACGGCTGGATCTACATCGCCGTGGGTGACTTCGGATTCAACAAGGCCGTTGGCAAAGATGGCACGACCTTGAGCAAACGCGGCGGCGGAGTTGTCCGCATTCGTCCGGACGGAACCGAGATGGAAGTCTACTCGTGGGGCCAACGAAACATCGTTGATATCGCGATTGATCCGTTCATGAACCTGTTCACTCGCGACAATACCAACGACGGCGGCGGCTGGGATATTCGACTGTCTCACGTCCTCCAGACCGCCAACTATGGCTACCCGTCGCTGTACATGAATTTTTCCGATGAGATCATGCCGCCACTCGCCGATTATGGCGGCGGTTCCGGCTGTGGAGCCCTCTATTTTCAGGACGACCGCTGGCCAGCTCCCCACAACGACATGCTGCTGACCTGCGACTGGGGCCGCAGTGAAGTCTTCAGCCATCGCCTGCCTCGCAACGGTGCTACATTCGACGCACAGCAGGATACGTTCCTGAAGATTCCTCGTCCGACGGATGCCGACGCCGATGCCAGCGGGCGATTATTCGTGACGAGCTGGAAGAACGGGAATTTCGCGTTCGAACGCCCTGACGTCGGTTTCGTCGCGATGATCACGCCGAGCAATTTTGTGCCGCATCCAGTGTCTGTTTCTTCGGCGAGCGGCTGGGCGCCAGCCCTCCGTGTCAATTCACTGAAAAAACTCGACTCCGAATCACTTGTGGAATTGCTGCGACATCCTTCCGACGCAATGCGTTTGGGGAGCGGTCGGGCGTTAATCTTCCAGGGATCACCGCCGCGCGAGTCACGGAGGGCTGACGCCCAGCCGCTCGCCGATGCACTTGTGGCACTGGCAAAAGATCACACCGCATCCATTCATTCACGAGTCGCCGCTCTGTGGACATTGCGTCAAACAAACTGGGACGGTTTCAAGGTTGCATTCGGTTCACTCCTGATCGATCCCGATCTTCGTGAACATGTGATCCGGGCTGCCGCTGATCGGAAATCAGAAATCGACAAAGAACTGCTGTCGCCGATCTTCTCAAAGCTCGACGACAGCAATCCCCGCGTCCGCGCGGCGGTGATCGTGGCGATGGCTCGAATGGGTGAAACTCGTGCGGCAAAGCAACTGCTGGCACTCACGGAGCGAAATCCGCCCGCTGCGACGTTTGATGGTGATGCCTGGCGAAAGGCCGATTCAGACCGCGTCATCCCGCATCTCGCCGTCAATGCCCTCGTCGAACTGAACGCTATCGACGCCTGCCTCGAAGCACTGAACGGCCCGTATCGCCCCGGAGCCATCGCAGCCCTGAAACGCATGCATGATCCAAAGACCATTGATGGTCTGTTCAAAGTCCTCAGCACCAGCTGCGACGAATCGCTGCGCCGTGAAGTCTGGACAACGCTGATTCGTGTGTATCATCGTGAAGGCGAATTCACTATGGACAGCCCGAAGTGGTGGGGAACTCGCCCGGACACGACCGGCCCCTACTACGATCGCCAGAAGTGGAGCGAATCAGATCGCATCGCGGCAGCTATCAGAGTCGCGGTCGCTGAAGGCGACGAGTCTCTCAGGACACACCTCACGGAGCAACTCCAGAAGCACGTCGTCAATCTCGACGGCATCAGTTCCGCAGAAGTTGCGACGGCCGAACCCGAGAAAGCCATCGTGCTTCCCAAAGCTGATCCGAACGATCCCAATGCCGTCGCCAATCTGGCCGTCGATGTTGTGACTCAGCGAGCCGCAGCAGCATCCGGCGACGTAGAGAAAGGCCGCCTGCTGTTCAAGCAGCAATCGTGCATCAACTGCCACACGTTCGCCAACGGCCAGCAACCGAAAGGGCCGCATCTGGTCGATATCGGCAAACGCTACAAGCGGGCTGAGCTGCTTGAATCGATCCTGCAACCCAGTAAGAAGCTCGCCCAGGGCTTTGACACCTGGGCCTTCGCGATGGACGATGGCAAGGTCTATACGGGTTTTGTTGTGCTGGAGAGTGCGGAAACCATCACCGTGCGAGACGCAACCGGTATCTCGCACGAACTGCTTCAGGACAACATCGAAGATCGCGTCAAGCAGGAAATCTCCATGATGCCCCTCGGCATCGTCGGCAACCTCAGCCCGGAACAACTCGTCGACCTGATCGCGTATCTGGAATCATTGCACTAAAGTCAACCGTCAGAACATTTATTCTGCCTGATGCCAAAGGTTTTCTGTCCAGACCATTTTGATTGATTTCCACTGTTTCCTCAAAACGTCCCGCGCGCCTACAATCGACGAGTTGAATAAACGGAAACTCTGTTGAATGCCATGCGACGTGTGGCGACAGCGACGGAATGGATTTATGGACCTCTCTCACCGACCGAGTCAATTGTTATGACCGTTGGAGACGCGCGCCCAAATGTTGCCGACATGGTACTTCGCGTCTTTGAACGCTCGGTGCATCCGGAACTTTTCGCAACTGTTAGTGAAACCCGCGTAAAAGTCCGAGGTGATGTGGCGACGTTGCGACTTGGACGGCAAGGGCATTCGCTGGAGTATCGTACAGAACACAGCACGCTCACCGAAATTGCGACGTCGAAATTCGCCCCCCTGCCCTCTCAGTTGTGCATGATTGATCGACGATTGATCGGTTACAGGACTCATACGGTCGAAGGTAAAGGCGTGCGGTATCACTGCAGCTATCAACTGGAATCCGCGCCTGCCGATATCTACCTGACCTTGCACCGCGAACTGGAAACCGACGCCCGTACATCCACACTCGCCGTCGCCCTGCCCGGTTCCAGCATCAGCAGTCCGGACTGTCTGAGTCTGCTCAAGTGCGACCTGCTCCCCGAAGGTTTTGTCGTCCACGCCTTCCATACGTTCCCCGACAATGGGGCCGTGCTGAGAATTCAAACACTGTTTGAACGACTGTAATCTTCGGTCGGTACGACCAAATTGTCATTTGGTGCAGGTGCAGTGGAAACCATGAAAAATGAACGGAAATGAGCAATCCAGCCTGCGTGAGTCTTTGACAAGACCAGGGGATTCCCCGCATTTTGGCAAACACGGCTGCGTTTATTGACCTATGTTTCGGTTTGGACCTTCAGCAGTCCAGGTCGCGGTTTGAGATAATCCTTTGCAGAATGAAGGGGGAATACCCCGATGGAAAACGCCCCGAAAGGACACAATATACTGGAAACGACGTTGTGTCGGCGGCGAACTCGACGCACGACCCTGGCCGTCGAAGTGGAACTTTCAAAAGATGGTCTCACCGTGTCGGCCATGATTCGCGATGCGTCACTCAATAACGAAGGGGACTCTCCATTCATTGGCATCGGGCTTTTTCACAACGACGAACTGCCTTTGGATGAGACCCTGAGTTGCCGCACCGTCTCACCGTCAGAACTGCTGCCAATCGAATCCACAGTCTCTCTGATGTGGACGCGCCATTTCGGGCAGGATGGCTTCCTGAGCGGCGGGAAAATGGCAAGGAATCACGCTGCAGGGGATCGGGACTGTGAGCTTCCCGAAGCATTGCAGCAGTTTGCGAATACAACGCACCAGGAGCATGGTAATTCATGACTTTCAGCGTCAATTCAAATCACCCAGCGCGATCGAAAGCCAGCGAACGAGTGGCCGCATGGAAACAGAATGTGCAGTCCTTTTTTGCGGAGGATTGGAGTCGTCTGCGAACTCTCATGATGGAGCTGGAAGAGGAATCCTGGGACAGCGATTCAACGATCCAGTCAAACCGCATTCCCGCTCAGTGCAGCAGTATCCACACCGAATCGACAGGGGTCTTTGCAAGCTCCGTCATGCAACATAACGGCAGCACCACAGATTCTGATGTGCGACCGTCGGCAAAGGACCGATTGACTGTATTGGCCGAACAAATCGAACGACGCCTGCAAACTGCAAACGCAGTTGGAAAATAGCCGGATGGATCAATTCAACCATGACAACGGAACCCGTGCTGCCCTTTCGATGCCGACAGCGACTCACTGCGTCTTTCGCCGCGGTTCATGCTGGGTCGCATTGCCGGCGACAGTCGTTCGTGAAGCGATGCCGCGACCTGGTATGGTGTTTGTCCCCGGGACGCCGATTATCTTTGTTGGTTTGTGCCACGTGCGAAGTGAATTCATTCCTGTGCTGAATCTCGACTCTGTGCTGCCTGATTGTGGTCACTCCGATGGCAACGTCATGCTGGTTGTCGATGACACGGATGGCCCCTGGGCAGTCCTCGTGGATGAGGTCACTTCGCTGAGGGCTCTTGAAATTTCGGACGCACCGGTCGCGGATATACTTGATACGTCGTGCGTGGTCGTGGGCTGGGCGACGCAGGGGAACAATGTAATCCAGGTACTCGATCAATCCCGAATCCGAATGCTTGCCGAGCAGGAGTTGGCTGCGATGTGGCAGTCGGGAAGCCTGCTGCGTCCGCAATTCGCGAATCTGGAGACGTGAATCGGATCAGAGTACGGGATCTCCCTGGAATTGTAACGGACACCTGGAGAAAATCATGAGTTACAGAATTCAACTTTGTCTCTCACATTTTGCGACGGCTGTCATTGCGGCGTCCTGCGCATGGTACGGGCTTCAATCACCCGGTTTTAGTCCGCTTGCGTTCATCGCCCTGTGGGGATCATGTATTCCGTGTACGATCGCAGCAGCATCCTTTGCACGAGGCCTGCGGCAATTGGAATCGGCGTTGACGGACTCCCACAGTGAAGCAGCATCGTGCGGACTTTCAGAGCTTGACCAGGCAACCGCGCGACTCCGCACAGTCCTGCAACGACAACGAACGCTCGTGAAAGACGTCGACGAACTCGTGCATCGACTGAGCCATGGCTCCGGTAATTCAGCAACGGCTGCAATCGGGACCGAGAGTCCGCTACTCACGGATGTGCTGGGACACCTCTCCCGGAAAACGGCGAAACACATTGGCGGCATCATGGCTTTGGGGACTGAGATCGCCAGGGGTGCTCATGATTCGCACCGAGGCGCGGAGCAGCAAATCCAGACGATCAGCAGTGCAATCAACTCTATCGAACTGCTTTCGCAGAGAATAGACGTCGTTGGGAGCGACGCTGAGACAGCAAATGCCACTGCGAAGGACGCCGCCGATCGCGCCGAAAAAGGGCTTGAACTTGTTAAAGAACTGGTCGGCGGCATGCACAACATACGCAACAACGTCGAGTTCAGTGAGAAAAAAGTCGTTTCGCTCGGTCGGCAGTCTGAACAAATCGGTTCAATCGTCGAGTTGATGGGAAATATTTCAGCGAGAACGGACATGCTCGCTCTGAATGCGTCAATCGAAGCGGTCCGAGCAGGACAGGAAGGCCGTGGCTTTGCCGTTGTGGCTGAAGAAGTCAGACGACTTGCTGAGAGTACAGCAACCGCCTCGCGCGACATCGCCGCGCTGGTTGATGCAATTCAGACGGAAGCTCAGGACACAGTCGTGGCCATGACGGAAGAACGTCATCAGGTGCTGGAAGAAATTCGACGAGTCCATGAAGCGGGAGCGACTCTTGATCACATCCGCCACTCGTCAATCGCAGCGGCAGCACGTGCACGACAGATTTCCGGGACGACGATTGAGCAACTCCAACGCACCCAGGAAGTTGTGCGGGCGATGCAGCAGGTCTCAGTGATCGCAACAAACATGCGTGACCGGGATGAAATGATCCGGCACAAGACCACCGATCTGGCCGAAATGGCACAGCACCTGGAGGAGGGTCTGTCGCCAATGTACAACTTTGGAGATTCCGGTCGTCCGACTTTCACACAGAGGTCCAGTGCGGGATCCAGCACCGCCATGGGACGCAGACGCGATACGCCGGCTGTAAGCGAAGAATTATTTCAAGCCGTCAGAGGCGGGGAGTTTGCGCGGTGATCGACTTCCGAGACAGACAAGTCAACGCAGAGGAATCCAGCGACGTCCTGCGGCAGAGGTTCATGCTTCTGGCGCGGTGCGCCGCAGAAGCATCGGACGACGCAAACAACGACACGTTGCTTGCTGCGAAAATGATGGCGGATCTGATGACGATCGCAGCGATGTTTCGAGAGGACTCAGCATCCTACGAGCGGGCCGATGAGATTGTCGAATTCTGTCAGCAACGGGCTCTGCCGCTGCTGATGGACACTGCATCTGAGGCCAGCACGAAATGCCTGCTACAGGACGCTGACGACCGCTGGAGTGAATGCCTTGCACTTCTGTCTCCGGAAGAGCGATGTTCCTGTCAGCCAACACCTGGCTGGATCGACACAGGTATTGACGCCTGGACCGATTCGCTGAAGCCGGATGCCTCGGAGGAGTTCCACGCAACGGATGATGAGCCTGACCCTCTCAACAGCAATCAACAGCATCAGCAGCCGTTTAACATCGCTGGAATTCTTGCTGCACTTGCGAGTGAATCAGATCCTGCCGGTGAACAGACGCTGTGCCGGGCGAATGCCGAAAAACACCACGTTACCCATCAGACGGCTGAGAACATCTCCACCAATACTTTGTCAACCTCTGACAATTGCCCTCGGCCAATACCTCCGGGGGAACTGGAGACGATTGACGATCCGGAAATGGTCGCCGCCTATGCCGACGATGCTCAACAGTGCATTGCTGAAATGGAGGCGTCGCTGCTGGGATTGGAATCAGGGCAGGAAGCCGACGGCGTCCTGCGAAGCTTTTGTCGACAACTGCACACACTGAAAGGTGCATCCGGCACGGTTGGCCTTTCCCGGCTTGCAAAGTATCTGCACGACCTGGAGGGCTACATAGAAAGAACCGCTGGCTGTCAAATCGACATTGACAAGCTGCTGGATTGCGTCGATGCCGTGCGAGCTCAATTGAGTGCTCTTGGAATATCCGGCACCGGTGTGACGATAGTTGCTGCGTCTTCACCGAAGGCCGTTTCTGAACAACATCCTCGAGGCCAGTCACCGTTGCCGTCTGTTACGGGAGGCAACGACAATGAACTTTTTGTCCGCGTTGAAGCGTCGCGCCTGGAACGGCTGATGGATCTGCTCGCGGAACTGGTCATGTTGCGAAACCGTCGCGATGCGTATGTCGATTCTCTGCGAAACATTCACCGCGAGCTGAACTCCTGCGCCGCTCGAACTCGAACACTGACATCGACCATCGAATACACCACGCCTGCAACAGCGGCAGGCGAGACTTCTTCAGACATCGCATCCGAAAGATCTACGGCGAAGTCACGATTACTCTCGCGCACGCTGGATGAAGTCTCCAAAGACACCGCGGAGCTTGGTCGTTCACTGCAGGAAGTGTTTGATCCGTTATCTGATGATAATTCGGCGGTGTCACACCTGATCGGTCAGTTTCGGCAGGAACTGATGGAACTGCGTCGGCTGCCGATCGGTGGGTTGTTTCAGCGCCTGCAACGCGTTGTTCGAGATGCAGCAAAGTCTGAAGGCAAGCTCGTGGAAGTCGCCTTCGAAGGTCAGGGCGCTCGAGCAGAAAGAGCCGTGCAGGAGCGACTCTTCGAGCCTTTGCTTCATCTGGTTCGCAACGCGGTCAGCCACGGTCTGGATACGCCGGACGGACGAACGAAATCAGGAAAGCCTGCCGTCGGCAGAATCACACTGGCAGCAAGGTCTGATGCGGCCTCCCTGTGCATTGAAGTCCGCGACGATGGCAGGGGCCTCAATGACGAAGCCCTTGAAGCACGTGGACGGGAACTTGGTCTGCTGCCGAGCGGCGTAACCGTGAGCCGAACTCAGCTCTGGAAGCTGATTTTTCATCCGGGGTTTTCAACGAAGTCGTCAGTCAGCGAAATCTCAGGCCGCGGTGTCGGAATGGACGTGGTGGACAGTTGGGTGAAACGACTGCGCGGTCGGATCGAGGTGGAATCTGTACCTGGCAAGGGAACGACGATGCGTTTGCACATTCCACTGCGTTCCGCCGTGGAACATGCGATGGTCGTGCGCGCCGGAGGTCAACTTTTTGCACTGCCCATGCATACAGTCAGCGGAACTTCAGATTCCAGACAGCCAATGCGTATTCGGGCAAACTCCACGTCAGACAGGCAGATCATACCGCTGAGTCGCATCCTTGGCTGTAAGGCCAATCAAACCACGCATGGCTGTTCCATCTCACTGCGAAGCACTTCCGTGACCGCACGCACGACACAGCACAGCGGAGACAACGTGACCATTGCGGTTGATGCCATCGTCGGCGTTGAAGAAGTCGTCGTGCGTACACTGCCCTCATTGCTGCAACGGAACGAATTATTTGCCGGCGTCACCCTTTCCGGACGTGCTGAAACGGTCTTGCTGCTGGACGTTCGAAAAGTGATCGATCTTTGTCATCGAACTGAACGTCCCTATGACCAGAGCACGAAGCCTGTTCCGGCAGATGGCACATCGTGCAGGCATGCGAATAGTAATCGCTGTGTGCTTGTCGTCGATGATTCCTTCGTAGTCCGCCGCAGTCTGTCCAGAAAACTTCGTGCCGTCGGCTGCGAAGTTCACGAAGCTGCCAATGGGAGAGAAGCTCTGGTCGCGCTCCATGCCTGCGGCATCACGGCTGTCGTGACCGATCTCGACATGTCGGGAATGACGGGCGTTGAGCTCCTGCAGGAAATCAAACGACACAAACAATTCAAAACGATCCCCGTCACGGTACTGACGAGCCGCGATGACGAGTCCATGCTCGCAGAAGTCAGACAACTTGACCCTGCAGCAGTCCTGCATAAACCTGTGACAGACGCAACGATCAAAGCGATTCTTGATTCGCTCATCTGTGCTGATGTCGCAATCTCCTGAGAAACACTATTCCCAGCCACTCTGTCCCGGAACAACTCGATTATGTCAACGTCAACAATCCTTGTCATCGACGACAGCGCAACCATTCGGAAAATGGTTGACAGCCATTTGAGCCAGGAAGGCTACCGCGTCGTGCTTGCGCAAAACGGTGAGATTGGCATTGAGATGGCTCGCGAAATCAAACCGGATCTGATTCTGCTTGATCACCAGTTGCCAGGAACCACAGGTCTGGAAGTCTGCCGCAAGATCGTTCAGTATCCGGAATGTCGGCATATTCCGTTTGTGGTGTCATCAACGCTGCGAAAACAGGCATACATCGAATACATGGACGTTCCGAATGTGGTGGATTCGCTGCCGAAGCCGTTCACACCGAACCTGCTGAAGATGGCCGTTGCAAACGCTCTTGAGACAGGAGCCATGATTATTGCGTCGCAGACAAACGGGACGGCAGTACCGGAAGTCGTCGGTGAGACAGATCCGCCTGCGCTTTCCGGTGACTTTCGCTGGCTGGGACTTCGCGAAGTCATTGATTTTCTGAACAACGGACGCAAGGTTGGCATGCTCGAAGTAGAGACTGACCGAAACCGCGTCTGCTTTTTCCTCAAAGATGGCCGGATTCAGGGCGTGGTTTCGCCTTCTTTCGATCCTGCTCAGATCGCAGTTCAGCTACCACAGAATCTGAGCGAATTGTCACCATTACTCCAGTTTACATTGAGCAGCGGGACCTCCACGCGTGTTGATGGACTGATCGAGTTGATGGATAAGAAAGTCCTGGATCCGCGCATGCTGCGCACATTGCTGCGTCATCAGGCTGCGGCACTCACACGTTACTGCTTTACGAGTAAACCAACCTGCTTCAGTTTCCATCCCGAACGAGCCCAACCTTCCCTTTTCAACAAAGTGTCGATCGACACCAGCCTGGCAGGAATCCTTGTTGACGGTACACTCAATTGTCCCCCGATCCAGGACGTGACGACCGGAGTTCAGGTCGGCTGGATTCGCAACGGACTTCGCGGACAGAATCTCGACCGCGCCGGCTTGTCCGCCACGCACGTGCAACTGCTTTCACACCTCGATGCAACTCCCAGAAACACTGCGGAGCTGGCCGTGAAGTCAGGGTTACCCGTCGATGAAGCTCGCGCAGTTCTCGAAGGCTTTCTGCTGGCCGAGTGGGTCAGGAGCGAAACCCTGACTCAAACCCGCACGCTGATCGCCTATGAGCCGGACGCGCTGCACGGGGCATTGATCCGCAACATGATCGACCAAAACGAAAACGGCTGGACAGGCAATGTCGTGCGTGATGAATTCAGTCTGCAATTGCTGTTGAAACGAAAGACTCCTGACGCCGTCCTGATCGCACTCCAGGGAGAAACCGAGCTCACGCTTCCAGGAACACTTCAGAACAGTGCGGTTCTTGAAGGTCGGCACACAGTCGTTCTGATTGCTCCTGCGGCAGCCAACTCACCGCCACTCGCTGCGACACTGCAGTCGCAGATTCTGATTCGCCGTCCTTACACCAATTCCGACATTCTCAAGGCGATTGATGTTCCGGCACGACGCCTGGTCGCCCCGGAATCCGTGGTGAAGCCCCTGCCCACCGGAAATAGGGCCGCAACCTTGTGTACCAATGGAGCCAACTGATGCTGTCAATTTCCTGCGACAACAAGACGATCGCAACCCTGCATGTGAATCGCCCCGGACGGCCGCGGAGTTCACAGGTCATTCGTGAAGATGAATGCCTCGCTGTCGGGTCGGATCCAAGCGCCGACATTTGCCTGACCGATGATGACATTGCATCGACGCACTGCATGATTATCGCCCGCGGCGGTATCGTTACGGTCCGAGACTGTTTTTCTGAGACAGGAACTTTCGTCGATCGAGTGAGAGTCCGTGAAATTCAGCTACAGGCGGATGCCGAGCTTCGCGTCGGGAAGACCACGATTTCTGTAAACCTCAGCCGCAGCGCGCCACAGTCATTGTATGTCGTGGACGACAGCACTCCGGGTCCTCAACCGCCCCTCGGAACCAGCGCGATCGCATCGGTCAATGTCACACCAGCCGTCAAGCCTGAATCGACAAAAAATCGAAACTCAGAAGAAGTTTCGTCCAGGCTGATCAGCAGTCTTGAATCACAGTTGCAGCAGGCAAACGCGGAAATCGAAGTCCTGCAGAACCGGCTCAACGCAGTCACTGTCGTCGCCGTCCCGAACGTTGATCCTTACCAGGAAGAGATGCTCGACTTGCTGCGTGCCGAAATCTTCGACCTGCAGAATCTGCTCGCGGACCGCGATCAGAGCCCCGTCGTGCGATCGCCTGCGACCGAATGGAATACGGAAACCGACAATATCCTTTCGAAACCCGATGCCGAAAAACTGGTGGAACGACTGGAACAGTTGCTTCAGGAACTGCAGCAGCGCGACGATCAGATTGCCACTCTGACGGAACTCCTTGAGAACGCTGAAGCAGCAAATCGAGCCGAGCTGGAGGAACGCAGCCAGATTGATTCCTGGCTCCGCGACATCGAAGGACGATTCAGTGATCGCGAACATGAATGGCTCTCGCAACGAACAAAACTCCAGTCGGAGTTGGAGGCCATTGCTGCAGAACGCGATCGCGCAGAAGCAGCATTGAATGCGAACTCATCGAACGTCAAAATCGAGGCGGCACAAAATGTCATGAAAAACCTGCGAGACACAGCAGAATCGCAGCGCCAGAAGCTAGAGAATGCAGAACAGACAATTGCTCAACTGCAGCGTGAACTGGAGTCAGCAAAGCACGCCCAGCCGCGCGAAGAAAGAATGCAACTCGCCGAAGAACGGTCGGAGATCGCTCGACTGCGCCAGGAACTGGAAGCAGAAAGGCAGCGAAAACAGAGCCCCGCGGTCAACGACGACAACCTGAAGTTCCGGGCACTCAGGAAGCATTTGAACGAAATTCACGAACAGGAACAGAAGGAACGCGAAGAACGCAAACTCAGCAGCCGCATCGCCAGACTGTGGCATCGACTGGATGGCAGGTAAGACCATGAATGTCACATCCGCTGAATTGGAATTTGATGTCGATACGACACAGCAATCGCAGCAGGTTAACATGCTGCTGCTTGCCCGTCGTCTGGACACAATAGGACGTCGGACTGAACAGTTCCTTTGTGAACAACTGGATCAGTTGATACTGGCGATTGATGAATTTGAATCCGAAAAGGCCGCGTGGCGAAGACAATTCCAGCGGGAATCGCATGAACTCGTCCAGCGGCGAGACGAACTTCAACAGCTCCTGGCCGCGAATTCCTCCGGAGCCCCCGGAGCGATCGACGCTACCCGGGGCTCTGCCCGAGTGCAACGAGTTATGGCGGAGGTGAACGCCAGAAAGAGCGGCGCAGATCCCCTCCGATTTCTCATACAGCCGGGCAAGGCC
>Ga0105049_10004383_pt1 | contig 16552 bp, 14 predicted proteins | sample MAT06_FD_78087 | JGI IMG/M metagenome (GOLD analysis project Ga0105049, IMG submission 78087) | Freshwater microbial communities from Lake Fryxell liftoff mats and glacier meltwater in Antarctica - MAT-06 | ecosystem: Environmental > Aquatic > Freshwater > Ice > Liftoff microbial mat | place... | reverse complement strand
TGGCGAGAAGGGATCCAGCGGCGGTGGATGCGCGGGGAGCTGTCCATAGGTCGCCAAGATTTCCGCCGTGTCGATGCCCTCAATGACGGATAGCGGCCGGCCCTCGGGAAAGGCGCCCTTCTCCCGGTGCGCACTCTCCAGGCTTCCTTGCCATACCTGCATCCGGCGAAGGACGGTGTTCTCCCTGCTTATCGCCAATCGTTCGGGAATGCGGGGCAGGGCAAAGGCAGCGAGCACCAGCAGCAGCACTCCGGTTACCAGCAAAATGCGGAACGCTTTCCCCAACTTGGCAAGCATCGTCATGCTCGCCTCCGCGAAAGAGTGATCCGAAGTGGCGGTTGGTTGGAAAGTGATTTCTGCCGCCGCCGGAATCCCACGGAATCCGTTGCGCATTCACGCCGCTGCCCAAACCATGCGGCCAGACTGGAACTGGAGCCGCTCCGCCGCAAAATGATCCGCCCGATTGCCTCTGTCATTGTCGCGCTCTCCGTGATGGCGGCGTCACCGTGCGGCATCCACGCCGCGCCGATCATGGACGCCGATCCGGCGACGACGCGGACGATGGTGCTGGAGATTCCGGGCGAGGAGCTGCTTGATCGGCTCCACGGCCTGTGGCTGGCGGAGACCATCGGCAACTGGACGGGCCTGACGACGGAGGGCGCGCGCGGCGGGCACGATCTGGATGGCGACGGACTGCCCGATGTGCCGTTCCTGGCCGACGCCGACTGGGGGAAGCCGGCGTCGCAGGACCGCCTTCCCGCGGCGTTTCAGTTCCACGACGTATGGGGGGCCGACGACGACACGGATATCGAATATCTCTATCTGGACCTGATGACGCAGTATGGTCCGATCCTGACGCCGCGCCAGATCGCCGACGGATGGCGCGAGCACGTGCGCGATCACGTGTGGGGCTCCAACAAGATGGCCCAGCTCCTGATGGATCGTGGGGTGGAGCCGCCCGCGACCTCGACACCGAGCGGCAACTGGGGCGCGTGGTTCATCGACGCGCAGTTAACCACGGAGCTTTTCGGCGCGCTGGCGCCGGGGCTTCCCGAGGAGGCGCTACGCATCAGCGCCCTTCCGATCTCCGTGACCGCACGCGGCCATGCGGCCCATGCAGCGCAGTTCCATCTGCTGCTGAGGACCTTCGCCCCGCTGACCGACCCCGCCGCGCCGATGCCGAAGCGCATCCGATGGATGGTGGAGGAGTCCGCGGCGTATCTACCCGTCGAATCCAAGTCACGCGATATCATCCGATTCGTCCTCGCGGAGTACGATCGCGTTCCGCGCCCTCGATGGGAAAACGCCCGCGATGTGCTCTGGCGGCGCTATCAGAACGAGGCCTATGCCAACGGCTTCTTCTACATCGAGTGGTACGAGTCCTCGGTAAACATGGGCACCGCGCTCATTGCGCTGTTGTGGGGCGAGGGCGACCTGCCGCGCACGATTCAGATCGGCACGCTGGCGGGATGGGATTCCGACAACGGAACCGCGACGATGGCGGGGCTGCTGGGCTACATGCTCGGGTACGATGGCGTAAGCGCCGCCTTTCCCGGGGTGGAACTTTCGGATCGCTACAACGTGTCGCGGACGCGCGTGGGATTCCCCGACCGGGTTCCCGACGATCCACTGGCCGACGACATGCTCCTTGGAATTGCGGAGCGCAGCCGCGATGTCGCGGCGCGCGTGATCGGGGAGCTGGGGGGAGGCACGTTCGACACGGCGCGCAATGTCTATACAATCCCAGTGGTGCTGCCGCCGCGGGGGCTGGCGGGGCATGGGCAGGATGCCCATGCTACCATGAGGACCGCGCCGCGGAGCGCAAACGTGCAGGTCCGTCTTCATGGCGGAGACGTAACGGCCACCCTGCGCGGCGCCGGGCGGGAGATCCCCGGCGAGATGGTCCGCACCGATCTTGCGTCCGTCTGCGACGGCGCCGAATTCGACGACTCGGGACGCGACATCGAGCGGCTCGCCCGCTACTTCGCTGCCCAGAGCCCGACAGACTCGGCGGCACACATCGTCTTCGACGTCGTCTATACACTACCGGTCCCGGCGGAGGAAATCGCCGTGCTGCTCGGCGACATTCAGGACGGCCAAGGCGGCTGGCCCGCGACGCTGAAGGTGGAGCTGCGGACCGGTGGGCGCTGGTCGGAAATTCCGGTGACCCTTCCCGCCGACGTGGCGCTCCCCTACCGCGACATCCGCATCCCTGTTTCTCCCCACCGGATGATCGACGCCCTTCGCGTGTCGATGACGCCGGGCGGCAGGAATCGGACGGTGACGGTGTCGGAGATCGACGCGATGGGTACGTGGGCGGTGGCGAAGTGAACGTCACGGTCTGCGAATTTGACGGTGGCGCTCCCGACTTTGCCGATGTCGGCTGGCGGATTCTCTGCAATCACGTGGTTGCCTCGCGCAGCGAAATCGTGGTGCTGCCGGAGATGCCCTTCTGCAAGCCGTTCTGGCGCGGCGCGGCATTCGAGCAGGCGGCGTGGGACGAGGCCGTGGGCGTTCACGAGGAGTGGTTGCCGCGCCTTGCGGGGCTGGCCGGGGCGGCGGTGATCGGCTCTCGCCCCGTCACCGATGGAACGGGGCGTTTCAACGAGGGATTCTGGTGGGACGCAAAGGGTGGCTATCGCCGTGTGCGGCGGAAGTTCTTCCTGCCGGCGGAGCCCGCATTCTGGGAGTCGGAATGGTACCAACCCGGCGACGCATCGTTCCCCGCGCAGGAGGATGGCGCGTTTCGATGGGGGCTGAACCTGTGCTCGGAATTGTGGGCGGTGGAGACGTTTCGCCCCTATGCCCATGCGGGTATCCACGCGATCGTGACACCGCGGGCCTCGATGGCGGCGACCACGGATAAATGGATCGCGCTCGGCATTGTGGCGGCGGCCAGCGCGGGGGCCTACTCGATCTCGTCCAATCGCGTGGACGCCACGGGCCTGTGTGGCGGGGTGGGATGGGTGATCGATCCGGAGGGCTGTGTGCTCGCGAGAACCTCCGCGGCGAATCCGTTCATCACAGTCTCGCTCGACCTCGATCAAGTGGAACGCGCGCGCACCGGGTATCCGTGCTACCTGTTCCCGCCGGGCGCTTCTTCCTCATAGCGTATGGTCGGCAGCCCCACCGGCGTCTCCCCCGCATGTGGCTCGTCCTGCCGCATCTGCCAGTTGAAGCCGCTGGGCGTTGGCAACCAGACCGGATTGTGCTTGTCGGCGGCCGTGCGCGCGGGGTGGTGAACCCACCGGGCCCATGCCCGGCCGGATTCCTCTCCCATGATCGTGCCGCACACGAACATGTCGAATGCCTCGTCGGCGCGGCGAAGCTCGCGTTCCGTCCCGCGGTAGAGCGAATCCTGAAAGTCGTCCACATACTGCCCAATCACGAATCCAAGGATGCCCAGCAGGATTCCGCAGAAGGCCATTGTGTGCGGTTGGGATGGCGACGGCAGCAGCAGCGCCACGACGCAGGGCAGAATCAGGAAGCATGCAAACGCAAGCATCAAGGGGCGCGCTGCCATCATGGCGATCCCCGAAACCCGGCGCGATTCCCCACGCCACACGGCATTCCGCCCAGCCAGGTCGATCCAGATGCGAAACAGGCTCAGGATCGCGTGGAGCAGGTAGGCCCCTTGCCAGAGGAAGTACCAAGCGCCGATCATAAAGAGCGCATGATAGGGCGACCACTGCACGGAGGTTGTGGAGGGCCGAAAAAGAACGTATGCCGACGGTATTCCATAAGCCGCCAGCCACAGCGGCCATCGCGCGGCGCGCTCCAGGTAGATAGCCTCCAGCACCTCCCGCCCGCGGATTCCCGCCAGCCACAGGTCCAGCGCCGCGCCCCTGTGATAGCCCGATGCAGAGAACACATCGGCCACGCGCATCGGCATCCGGCGGTCGTCCTTGGGCACCGCATGGCCAAACCGCATTCCCACCATCGCGACCGCGGGCACCAAAAGGATGAGCCACCACGCCACGAGAAGGGCGGCGGCAATCCCCGCGCCCAGCAGGAGGACCGTCAGGATTAATCGTATATACGCCGCCGGGCCCGAGGACATCAGGTCGGCGGCGCGGCGGCGCCATCCACCGCCCCGCCGCCGGTCGCGGAACATCGTATAGACACGGTTCTCCTCCGCCCGCGCGAGGACCGAGTCGAATGTGGTCAGGCGATCAGGGAAGCCGGATTGCATGGTCGCCCGCCTCGCCCGCGCCCCGGCGCGACGGCGGGAGTGTCCTCGCCGACGCGCCGCCAATCCCAAGCCTGAGGTCTTCGTTCGGCATTGCGTTGCCGCGCGTGGCCCCCGTGCCGCGGTGGCGCCAGTCGGCCCAGCGATAGCCATCCACGTCCAGCTGGGCGGATCCCGCCATGAACCGGTCAAACGCGTGATCCGCGCGCTTGAGCGTGTCTTCCATCCCGACGGCGATGGCCTCACCCAATGCGCGGCGGATGAACCAGAGGATAACGGCACAGACCGCCATCAATAGCGCCGCCGCCAGTGCCCGCGAGGCGTCGTCGGCGGAACCAATGCTCCACTGCGACAAGAGTCCGCCGTGGTTGAAGCACATCACAAGCCAGAGAAGCATGTAGTAGCTCAATTGCAGGAACCAGATCCCCGGAACAATCGCGACCAGCGCCCAGAAACGCCGATCCAGCGCGCGGAGAAACCGTCGCTCTCCGCGCCAGATCGACACCAGGCGATCGAGCTTCTGGGTCTTCGTCATGAGGCCCTGCCACATATAGAGGAACAACGCCAGATGGTAGAGCAGAAACAGCATCGCCGGAATCAGCATCCCCAGCGACGGCCACCACTTGGGATGGGACGCCAGCCATCCCGCCCCGAGCGCGGCGATCAGCACCGAGAGGAATCCGTAGAACGAGGTGTCGCCCTCGCGCTTCTCCAGATAGATCGCCTCGATGATCTCCCGTCCGGTGGCGCCCGCGAGCCAGATCTGCTCCGCGCCCTCGGGCTCGTAGCCGCGGATCGAGAACACACTCCACAGGCGCCGCGGGAGCGCGCTTCTTCGCGACCGCAGGTTTCCCGCCAGCAGCCAAGCGGCGGGGGCCGCGAGGCCGATGAAGAAGACCATCAGCGCCACGAGGGGAGTGACATACCGATACACCAGGGCGACGGCAATCATTGCGGCAAGAATCCCCACGAGGACGCCGAGCGACTCCACGATCGTGCGCAGCCCGCTCCACGGGCCATCTCGGCGGCGGATGCGGAACATGTTGTATAGACGATTGGCATCCTCCGCCGCGAGCGTGGGATCCAGGCGCCTCTGCCACGCGGGAAAGCGGGCCGGTTTCTCTCTGACAAATGGGCGTTTCATTGTTCTCGCGATGCGCGCAGGGGCCTTGGGCGCAATCTTGTGGCAGCCAGAAGGACGATGAAACCGGCCCGCGCCATTGGCAACGGCGATCAACGGTCCTATTTCTGATTGCACTTGCTAACTCGCGTTAGTACAAGTGTTTCCAGAACCCATCGCACTGGAGAAACTCATGACCCGCATTGCCAAGATTGCCTTTGGGGCCCTTGCGCTCCTCGCCCTTTCCACCGCGCCCGCCTTTGCCCAGACTGCGGAGCCCACCAAGGCGCCCGCCGCCCCTGCCAAGACTCCCACCCCCGCACGCACCAAGGAGGTCGCCCCCGTGACGATCGACGGCGCGGAGACGTTTGTGGTGCGCGCGCTGGAGCCGGATCCCCTGCGCATTCATGTGGCGAAGCCCAAGGGCTGGAAGGCCGGCGACAAGCGCCCCGCGTATATACACTTCTTTGGCGGCGGCTGGTCGCGCGGCACGCCGGAGAAGTCCTTCGGCTGGGCCAAGTACGCCGCGCGCGAGGGGATGGTGGGTTTTGCGCCCGACTACCGGACCAATGATCGCTTCGGCACCAGCCCGCTCGAGTCCGTCGCCGATGGCCGCCTCGCGCTGAAGTGGGTTCAGGACCACGCGGAGGAATTCGGCATCGATCCGACCCGCGTCGTCGTCGCGGGAAGCTCCGCCGGCGGGCACGTCGCCCTGTGGACGGGTATCACGGCGGCGCCCCCCGGCTCCGATCCCGCCGAATCGCCCACGATCAAGCCCGCCGCCCTGATCCTGCTTAGCGCCGTCTCCGACACCACCACGGAGAAGGGCTATACGCCAAGGCGCTTTGGCAAGGAGGCCAAGGCGCTTTCACCCATCGACCAACTCGATGCGAAGATGCCACCGATGCTGATCTTCCACGGCGACGCCGACGCGACGGTGCCCCAGGCCCAGTCGATCGCATTGGCCGAGAAGCTGAAGACCACCGGCAACGTCGCCGAGTTCGTCAACGTCGAGGGCGGCTCCCACAGCTTCAGCACCGACAAGCCCGAGTGGCGCGAAAAGTCGCGCAAGATGATCTTCGACTTCCTCCGCGGCCAGAAGATCCTGGAACCACCCGCGGCGGCGGCGAAGTAGCGGCGTATGAGTTGACGGCGCGCGAGCCCTCGCCTTAATCGCCGCATGTCAGCGCGCGCGAAGCATTCCCCTGCCCCCCAGCGCCTATCGCTCCCTGCCCGCGCGATTGTCCTGGGGGGCGGTTTTTTGTATATTGCGCTGGCGGTTGCGATCACGGCTTCGCGGGGCGGCGGTGGCACGATCGGCGATCTCTGCGCGGGGAATTGCGCCCGGGTGACGCTGCTGGGCATCGACCTCGCGCTCTGGGGAATCGGGGCGATGGGGTCAACGGTGGCGCTGGCGCTGCTGGCCGGGCGCGGTCGGCACATCGCCACCGCCGCAGTCGCGATGGCGCTTCTTGATGGCGGTGCCTCGCTTGCCCTTGCGGCATCGCAATGGATCGGTGCCGCGCCGCTCTGCCCACTCTGCCAGGCCTGCGCCGCTGTGGCTCTTATGGTCTCGGGAACAGTCGTGTGGGGCCTCTCCCCTGCTCTCCCCCGCCCGCGGCTGTTGATCCCCATCGCGCTCCTCGCGGGCATTCTCGCCATTCCCCTCGCGTGGCCCCGCCTTCAGGGCCTTCCCGCCGCCCAGCTCCCCGATTCGCCTGCGCCCACTACCTCCGCTCCTTCTCCAACCATCACCCATTCCCCGTTCCCAGTTCCCCATTCCCCCTCTGTCTATACACTCACGATGATCACCGATTTCTCGTGCTCCGTGTGCGAGCGATTCGAGCGGCGCGTACTCCCCGGATTAAACGAGCGCGCTCTCGCTCCGGGCATTATGAAGCTGGTGCCGGTCTTCGGCGCGACCACGGCCATGTCTGACGACACCCGCCGGCGCACCATCATCGCCTTGGCGGCGGAGCGGGCAGGTGTGAGCCCGGCGATCTACCTTCCGCTGATTCGCGGCTCCGCCGCTATAACACTCCGCAATCCGGCGGCGCTCGGCTGGCCCGATCCCGCCACCGCCGCTCGCGTGGCGGAGGAGGTCGCCGCGGGTTATCGCACCGGCGCGTGGGACCGCGAACTAGCCGTCCACCGCGCGCGCGGGGCGGAGCTGCGGCGACTCTATTTTACCGGAAGGAATGGAACCCCGTCCTTCATCATGACACCCCCCGGCCAATCGCCGGAGCAGGCCGCCGCCTCGAAGGACGCCTACGCCTTTCACGGCTATCAGATTGGGAAGCCGTTTCTGGAGTTTGCGGGGATTGGGGAGGTGGGGCGTGGGAGCGAGTGACAGTTTGCGCCGATGGTTGTTCCACTGAATCGGAGGAGTCCAGCGCCTGTCGCACTCGCGGTCCCGGCAGGGACCAAACAATCATAGCACCGGACTTCGTTGCGGGGTTCCCGCGTATATACAGCGCCGGGTCCCGGCAGGGGCCCCACATTGACGTCGGCGGGGAGCCTTGTGGGACCCCTCCCGGGGTCCGGCGATTTCTGATGCGAGGTCCCCGGACTGAAGTCCGGGGCTACGATTGTTTCGCCGCTCTCGCGGCGCATTGGCTACTTCTGGGGCGGTACTCGCTCTCTCGCCCCACGCGAAGCGGGCCCCCGTCGCCGGGGGCCCGCCTGGTTGTCCGAATCCGTCGCGTCCGCGCGTTACTTGGCGGAGGCCACGGCCTTGTCCTTCGTGATTCCCGCGGCGGCGGCCTCCTCGGCGGAGAGCCCCCACACGATGGTCTCATAGCGCTGATAGACGAAGAGCACGTTGAAGTAGCTGGCGTCCACGTGCTGGACCACGGCGATGCCGCCGTTTTCGGCGGCGCGTGCGATGCCCGTCTCGCCAAGTGCGACCAGGCCGAGGATCGACATCGATTCGGCGCGGCCTTCGCGGCGGGTGCTCAGCGCGCCCGGCTGGAAGTCCGTGTCCACGGGGAAGGTGACGGCGGATAGGTTAACCAATGCGCCATCGACGGGAGGCACGACGGGGGCGCGGATTCCGCACCCGGTGAGCGCGGCGACAACCGCCGCGATGGAAAGGAGGCTGCACGTCCTGAGTGTTTTCATGGGTGGCCGCTCTTCCTTAGTTTCCGTACACGTTGATCTGGAACTCGCCATAGATTCCCAGGATGCTCTTCACCTGGTAGTCCGCATAGGCGATCTCCGTGATGCCGCCCTCGCGCGCGATTTCGCCAATGGCGGCCTCGTCCCATGCGACGGAGACATACCCGAAGATGTTCAGATAGCGGGTGTACTTCTGGGAGTACTTCTTGTTGGGGGCTCCAACGGGGGTGTTGTGAAAGTTCACCGTAAGGGGCGCCTTGATTTCTGTATAGATCGCCCCGAGCGGTGGCTTCACCGGGGCGCGGTAGGACAGGCACCCCGAACTGAAGACCATCACCGCACCCGCCGCGAGGAGCGCCCGGATTCCGACTCCGAGTTTCCTTGGCATGGTGTGTTCCCCCTGGATCATTCGCCGTACACGCGCGTGGTGAACTTCTGGTAAACGAAGAGAACGTTCATGTAGGCGTAGTCGACGTGGTTGACGGTGTTGACGCCGCCGTTCTGGGCCGCAGTGGTGATGCTGCAGTCGCCGGTGGCGACCAGAGCGAGAATCGAGGTGCTCTCCGCCTCGCCCATGCGCGGGCCGGTCACTACCGTCTGGTCCACATCAATATCCATAGGCGCCGAGATGTCGGCATAGATCCAGCCCTGGGGAGGCATAACGGGCGCAACATAGCCGCAGCCCGTTGTCAGCAGCGCAGCCGCCGCAAAGGCAATTCCAGCACGAAGAAACTTCATCGTCCTTCTCCTTTTCGCCGACGCGGGAATGAGCCGCGTGGCTTGAATGTCCACTGCGAGTTCAAGCTCTCGCCGGGGAAGGAGACGGGGCAAGATGAGATACGGATGGGTGGGGATTTTCGGCGCCGTCAAGAGTAGCGTGGGCGTCTCGCCCGCGCCGCCGCCGCCCAGGATGCCGCACGGCCCCGTTCGGATGTCCGCCTGGGTGGTTCGCGGAGCCTACGCGGGCAAGATGCCCACGCGACCTTTGCAGAGGCTCACGGCTACCCGACGTTGCGTCCCATCAGGGCAACACTGAGACCGTAAATCAGCGCGTTGCGGCGGATCGACGACACCGCCAGATGCTCGTTGGCCTGATGCGCCAGTTCCTTGTCCACGCCGTCGAGCACGGGGCCGAAGGCGCAGCAGTTGGGGATCGCCTTGGCGTATGTCGTTCCGCCGACGGCCATCATCCGGCCCGGTAGGCCGGTGACGGTGGAGTACGCCGTCTTGAGAGATTCGAGGAACGGGCCGATTCCCTCGCGGTTGGGATCGAGGAAGATCGCGTCCACCATCTTGGGACCCGGGCTTACTTCGAGTTCGAGGCCCGTGGCGTCGGTGAACGCGGCGGCCACTGCTCGGACGCGTTCCAGCGCCTCCGCGGCGGGGAGCCCCATCGTGGGGCGGATGTTGAGGGTGGCCTTGCCGCCCTCCGGCCCGACCTCCGCCAGGCTGACCACCGCGGTCGTGTCGCCGACGAAAGGGTGCGTGCTGGCGATGCCGAGGGTGCTGCCGTCGGTCTCCGCCGAGGCCAGGGCCAGGAACTGTATATACGCGCGGACGGTTGGCGGGATCGACTCGATATCGGCGAAGAACTTCATCGCGTCGGCGATGGCGTTGTGACCGGCCGACGGGGTGGAGCTGTGCGCGGCCTTGCCCACGAAGCTCACCAGCGCCTCGTAAACGCCCGTTGTCGCCAGATCCTTCTCGTTGTTGGGCACCAGCGTCACATTGGAGCCGTGGTTTTCCACGGTGAAGACCGTCGTCTCGCGCACCAGTTCCTTCATCACGTCGTGGCGGTTCTCCGCGGGGAAGCGCAGCGCGGCCTCCGCCAGCGCGGGGACGATGTTGCTGCGCTCTCCGCCGCGCAGGCTCATGAAGAGCATCCCCGTCTCGGCGTTCGGCGCCACGGCGGGCCACTTGGCCGAGACGATGACGTTGATCATCCCCTTCTCTCCCGTGATGACGGGAAAGTCGGCGTCGGGGGTGAAACTGTAGTCCGGCGCGCCGCGGCGCTTCACATAGTTGTGGATGTCCGACCAGTCGCCGGTTTCTTCCTTGGTGCCGATGATGATGCGGACGTCGCAGGGCGGGCGGATTCCCGCCTCCTTGACGGCGACCAGGCCATAGAACGCCTGCATCAGCGGACCCTTGTCGTCCTGAATGCCGCGTCCATAGAGGATGCCGTCCACAACTTCCCCGCCAAAGGGAGGATGCGACCAATTGCCCGCCGGCGTCACCACGTCGATGTGGGTGGCGATGCCAAAGACGCAGCGGCGCCCTTCGCCGGGCTGAGGCTCAATGGCCCACTCGATCTCCGCCGATTCGTTTTCGAAGTTCTGAAACCGGAACCCATGCCGCGTCGCCAGCGCCTCCAGCCACGCCAGGCAGGCGGGAATCTGCTCCTGGTAGCGGGCTTCCTGAGCGGGCGTCCCGCCGGAGACCGTCTCGAACCCGATGATTCTGGTCGTGTCGCGGATCAAGGCGTCCAGATTGCCGTCCACGATCTTCTCGAGGGCGTCCTTGATTTCGTCGGCGTTCAGGGTCAGCATGGCTAAGCGGGGCCTATCCTCTTCTGCGGAAGATTCTTGGATCGTCCAAAACCTCTTTCGGCGCCCGGAGCGGACCAGAGCGGCGGGGAGATGAAAAGGGTTATTTTGGGGGGATTGGCGGTCCAAAAGGCGCCAAGGGTTGCCGCTGCAAAGGGACGCACTCCGGCTAGTGACTGCTCGGCGAAGCGCGTCGAGTTCCGCCCGGTGTAGGCGGATTCGCTCGAAGATCTGCTCCTTGCTTATGCCTATCCGATGAGGAACTGTGGCCGAGGGGCGACTTCCGATTCCAGGCAATTGGGGCTCGGCAGGCGGGGTGCGCAGCGGGCAGGATATCCAAAAGCCTCAAGACTGCGGCCTTCGCCGACTCCCCCCTTGACCGGTCCAGCCCCCGTCCCCAGAATCTCCGATACGATTTCATCCGACTGACACAATCCTTGCGTTAGTCGGTTTGGGGATGGCCCAAGGGCCCTCCCGATCCTACCAAGAGCCCCCGAATGAACAATCTCAAGTCCCTGTCCATCTGGCTGATCCTCTTCGTGGTCTGCCTGCTGATTGCCACCCGGTTCTTCAACGCCCAAGCCCCGATGGAGCTCTCCGCCGTTGAGTTCCTGCAGGTCGCCGAGGCGGGCTACAACAAGGAATCGGGCGTCAACAACGCCTATCGCAAGATCACCGACCGTAGCGGGCGGATCGAGGGCGAGGTCCTGCGCTCGATGGTCCTCGACCGCTTTCCCGAGAAGGCCAAGGTTCTGGACCAGAAGGGCGAAATCACCGAATATGTTGGCTTTACCGCCACCTATGTCCCGGGCGCGGCGCAGGAAATCCTTCGCGAGATGCGCCTTCATGGCGTCCGCGACTACACCGGCAAGGAGCCCAGCGCGGTGCCTGTGCTGCTGCTGTCGCTGCTGCTCCCCGTGGCGGTGATCGTGCTGCTTTGGTTCCTGTTCGTCCGCCAGATTCAGAACAGCGGGAACAAGGCGATGTCCTTTGGTAAGTCCAAGGCCAAGATGGTGGCCGAGGGTCAGGTGAAAGTGACCTTTGACGATGTGGCCGGGGTGGACGAGGCGAAGGAGGAGCTGCGCGAGATCGTGGAGTTCCTGAAGGACCCCAAGAAATTCAGCCGCCTGGGCGGCAAGATCCCCAAGGGCGTGCTTCTTTTCGGCCCACCCGGCACCGGCAAGACGCTCCTGGCGCGCGCCGTCGCGGGGGAGGCGGGCGTCCCTTTCTTCTCCATCTCCGGATCGGACTTCGTCGAGATGTTCGTCGGCGTCGGCGCCAGCCGCGTGCGCGACCTTTTCGAGCAGGCCAAGAAGAGCAAGCCGTGCCTCGTGTTTATCGACGAGATCGACGCCGTGGGTCGCCACCGCTTTGCAGGCATTGGCGGCGGTCACGACGAGCGCGAGCAGACGCTGAACCAGCTCCTTGTGGAGATGGACGGCTTTGCCCCCAATGAGGGCGTGATCCTTGTGGCCGCGACCAACCGGCCCGACGTGCTGGATCCCGCCCTCCTGCGCCCCGGTCGTTTCGACCGTCAGGTGACGGTCGATTATCCCGACATTCTGGGCCGCGAGAAGATCCTCAAGGTCCACTCCAAGACCGTGAAGCTTGCCCCCGCGGTCAACCTGAAGGCCATCGCCAAGGGAACGCCCGGATACTCCGGAGCCGATCTGGCCAACATCGTCAACGAGGCCGCCCTGCTCGCCGCGCGCGCCAGCAAGTCCAGCGTGGAGCAGATTGATCTGGAGGAGGCCAAGGACCGCGTGATGATGGGGCCCGAGCGCCGCTCGCTCCAGATCACCGAAGTCGAGAAGCGCAAGACCGCCATCCACGAGGCCGGCCACGCCCTGGCCGCGCACTACACGGAGGGGAACGATCCCGTCCACAAGATAACCATCATCCCCCGCGGGCGAAGCCTGGGCCTGACGGCCGTCCTTCCCGAGGTGGAGAAGTTCAACCACACGAAGTCGCAGTTGAAGGCCAAGCTGGTTTATGGCCTTGGCGGGTTGGCGGCGGAGGAAGTCCTGGTCGGCGAGTTTTCCACCGGTGTCGGCAACGACCTCCAGAGGATCACGTCCACGGCGCGGTTCATGATCTGCGAAGTCGGCATGAGCGAGCGCCTTGGTCCACGCACCTTTGGCGACAACAACAGCAACGTCTTCCTGGGCCGCGACATGGGGAACCACGAGAAGACCTACTCCGAGGAGATGGCCCGCGTCATCGACGAGGAAGTGAAGACCCTCATCGACGAGGCCCACACCCGCGCCAAGACGATCATGAACGAGCACCGCGAGCAGCTCGACGCGGTGATCAACGCCCTGATGGAGCGCGAGACGCTCAACGGCGAGGAATTCCTCCAGGTCATCCGCGGAGAGGCACTGCCGCCGCTCTTCAAGAAGGACCAGCCCGGCGGCACGACGCCCCCCGCGCCAACGGAATCCGGCGAGAAGGAAAAGAAGGCTGCGCCGCGCCTCGGCGACATCCTCGATGGTCCGCGACAGGTAACGGGATAACAGCAGGGATGAGGTGTGAGGGATGAGGGATCGACAGCAAGCAAGGCAGTGCAGCACGGGTGGTTCGCCCGTGCTGCGTTTTTTTGGAGGCGTGATTGCGGGAATTGCAGTGGCGTCGGCGGCGCCCGCGCAGTCGCTTCGGCTCGACGATCTCTTCACTTCCAGCACCCAGACGCGCGCGCCGCTGTCGCTGTCGGAGCTGACGCCCGACCGCGCGCGGATGGCGCTCGACTCCTTGGAGGACGACATCGCCGCGCGGCGGTTCGACGACGTGCTGGACACGACGGAACTACTCTCCGCATGGCTTGACAAGAAGTCGCCCGAGTATGCCCGCGCGCTGTGGTTCCGCGCCCGCGCCTACGAGGGAAAGGACGATCGCGAGCGGCTGACCTCGGTTGCCCAACTCTATCTAGGTGGCTTCCCCGAGGGCGAGAACCGCGGCTGGTTGCTGCTGCGCATTGCCATCGAACTCGAGCGCCAGAAGCGCGACGCCGACGCGGGGGTTCTATGGCGGGAGATCGCCACGAAAAAGCTCCCCATCGAGCCCGCCGACGCACTCCGCGGAGCGGACACGCTGCTGCGCGTGCGCGACGCGGTCTCGGCGCGGGGGCTTCTGGATTCAGGATTTGCGGGTGGTGCGTCCGAACCGCTCCGCCAACGGCGCGATGTGCTGCTGCTGGAAAGCCTTCTGATTCAGGACGATCCGGCGATCGAGCTGCCGGGGGTACAGCCGTTTGCCGAGGGCGGTACCGCGGGCGTCAACCTGCGCCGCGCGCTGATGCTGGAAGTTCGCGGCGACCGCGAGGGCGCCGAGGCGCTCTACGGCGAGCTGGCCGCATCGTGGTCGGGACTCACCGACGGCGAAAAGCGCCTCCTCGACCAGCGTAGCAAGGCCGTCTCAGAGTCTCCCTGGCCGCCGCGCCAGCCGGAGCCCAAGCCACCCTCGACGACAGGTTCCTGATCCAATGCGCATCACGCGTGTCTATACAAAGACCGGCGACGACGGCTCCACCGGCCTGGTGGGCGGCCAGCGCGTCGCCAAGGATGATCCCCGCATCGAAGCCTATGGCACCAGCGACGAGCTGATGTCCTTTCTTGGCCTCGCACGGCTCGAACTCGCCGCGGAGCGCGACACCTTCGCGGACCCCGCCGACTCCGCGCGGCTGGACACGCTGCTGGAGTTCCTCGCCAATAAACTCTTCACCCTCGGCGCCGATCTGGCGACGCGCGTTCCCGACCGCCACCCGATGATGGCCGTGATCACCCCGGAAGACATCGCGTGGCTTGAGCGCGTGTGCGACAGCTACAACGAAAACCTCCCCCCGCTGAAGGACTTCATCCTCCCCGGCGGATCGCGCACCGCCGCCAGCCTGCACATCGCCCGCACGGTGGCCCGCCGCGCCGAGCGCGCCGTCCAGACGCTTTCCCGCGGAGAGGACCCCGGCCCGCATCCCTCTGTCTTCCTCAACCGCCTCTCCGACGCGCTCTTCGTCCTCGCCCGCTGGGCCAATCACCGCATGGGGGTCCCCGAGGTTATTTGGCGCCGCGACCTCCCCACGCCGGAGTAGCGCGGGCCGATTCCCGCCTTGCGCTTGAATATCCGGCGGGGCTCAATCGCATTCATTCCAATGCCAATGGACCACCAATTCGAGGAGGCCAGAGATGTTCATGTTTTTCTTCACCGTCAAGGAGCAGACCGCCGCCGTGATCGAGGGCTTCGGCAAGTTCGACCGCGTCTGCACGTCGGGCCTGCACGTCAAGAAGCCGTGGGAGCGGGTGGCCGGGCGCGTTTCGCTGCGCATCCAGGAATTGCAGGTGAACGTGGAGACCAAGACGGAGGACGACGTATTCGTCCGCCTGCTGATCGCCGTGCAGTACTACGTCATCCCCGAGCGCGTGCGCGAGGCGTTCTATCGGCTGTCGAATCCGGTGATGCAGATCGAATCCTATGTCTTCGACGAGGTGCGCTCGACCGTGCCGTCGATGAAACTGGACGCCGTTTTCAAGGAGAAGGAGATCATCGCCAACGCGGTGAAGGAGGGCCTGACCGAAACGATGACGGTGTATGGCTATGGGATCGTCAGGACCCTGGTGAACGACATCGACCCCGACCCGAAGGTTAAGGCGGCGATGAACGAGATCAACGCGGCGACGCGCATGCGCAAGGCGGCGGAAGAGCGTGGCGAAGCCGAGCGGATCCTGAAGGTGAAGCAGGCCCAGGGCGAGGCGGAGTCCAAGATCCTCCAGGGCAAGGGCATCGCCGGCCAGCGCCGCGCCATCGTGGACGGCCTTCGCGATTCGGTGGAGGAATTCCAGAAGGGCGTGCCCGGCGCGACAAGCAACGACGTGATGCAGCTCGTTTTGATGACCCAGTACTTCGACACGCTGAAGGACATCGGCGTGGCAAGCCGCGCGACCACGATCCTGATGCCCCACACGCCCGGCGCGCTAAACGACATCAGCCAGCAGGTCCGAGACGCAATCACCACGGGCAACGTGGTGGCCGGAGAGCACCGCAACGCGACGCAGAACGCGACGCATTCCGATGCGAAAAGCCATCAGCGGGTCCAACGCCCGCAGGACACCGCGCTACCAGGAGTCGACCTCACCCCTCCCAGCCTCGAGGACCCGCCGCTGAATTTCTGATGTGACGATGAACCAGCCGAAATCAGCGCAACTCCCCGTTCCTCATTCCCATGCTTGCCGGAAGGAACTTCCGGCAAGCGTCCTATGCCATGATGCTGCCGCAGATGGGGCACTGCTTGCTCTCGATGGGAACGCGTGTGCCGCAGACCTTGCAGGGGACTTCCTGCGCGCTCTGGGACTTGTAGGAGCGCGCAACGCGGTAGACACGTGAGGTCCCGGAGCTTCGGCGCGAGGAAGGATCGTCGAGCGGCTTGGACTTTGGGACGATGAACCGGGGCGCATCGGCGGAGGCGCGCGGCATTTCCTCCGGCGGTGTGACGAGGCTGGCGGCGGTGACTTGGAACACGCCACTGACCGACGTGCGCGAGGGCGCCGGGGGAATCTCCGCGGCCGCAGGTGCACCGCCCGGAAATGGGAGGGG